>Ga0194055_10000433_pt1 | contig 33626 bp, 26 predicted proteins | sample SepL449m_MetaG_FD_155482 | JGI IMG/M metagenome (GOLD analysis project Ga0194055, IMG submission 155482) | Anoxic zone freshwater microbial communities from boreal shield lake in IISD Experimental Lakes Area, Ontario, Canada - Sep2016-L442-9m | ecosystem: Environmental > Aquatic > Freshwater >... | reverse complement strand
AACTTGCAGCGTTCATGGCCTCGCTTCAGCAGGGATCTTCTCGGAGGGAAGCCATCCTGCAGGTCGTCGATCAATTGTTGGCATCCCCTCAATTCGGGGTCCATTTTGGCCGCCATTGGCTCGACGTAGCTCGTTATGGGGAATCGACCGGACGCGAAGTCAATTTGCCCTACAACGAAGCTTGGCGATATCGCGATTGGGTGATCGATGCATTTGCAACGAACATGCCGTATGACCGCTTCCTGATGGAACAGATTGCTGGGGATTTGATCCCGTCCGAGGACGAACGGGATCGATCGCGACAGATTGTTGCCACGGGATTCCTTGCGATTGGATCTCGCAACGTCAACGAAGGAAACCCCAAACAATTTGCGGTCGATCAAGCCGACGAACAGATCGATAGTGTTTTTCAAGCGACGATGGGGATGACGATGGCGTGTGCTCGTTGTCACGATCACAAGTTCGAGCCCATTTCCCAGCGTCAATACACTGCGGTAGCGGGTATCTTCTTGTCGACGGAAACCTTGTTTGGCGTGAGCGGTGGAAACAATGCCCGCAATGGCTCCGACAGTATCGAGCTTGATTCGCACTGTGGATTGCCGGTGCTGGAACTGAATTGGAGTCCGGAGGAGATTTCTAAGAAGCGCATCGAACTCAAGGAGATGCGTGATCAAATACTCGCGGCCCTTGAGGAACAGGAGTCGATCAAAAAGAAAAAGGCAAAGGCCAACGGCAACTTCGATCGAGCCAAGCAACAGGAACTGCGCAAACTTTCGAACAAAGCCAACGAGCTTGAGTTTCAATTGTCTGCCTTAAGTGAGGATGGGATCCCTCGGATACTTGCTATGGGCGTGGCAGACCGACCGGCCAGTCCTGCCAACCTGGAAGCCAAGCAAGCCAAGCAAGGCAAACTAGCAAAGTACATGAGTTCACAGCGGCGCATGGCATTTCCAAAGATCGACGATAGTCCCTTTTTCGCGCGAGGAGAAATTGGAATGCCGGGAGAGAGAGTCCCGCGAGGCATACCGAATCTTTTTGGCGATGCCGATCGGCATGCTATTCCCCGCGAAGCGAGTGGTCGGCTGCAGCTGGCTCAGTGGATCACGAGTCAGAACAACCCACTGACTTCGCGCGTGGCAGTGAATCGCATTTGGGCTTGGCTGATCGGCCGTGGACTTGTGGACTCGGTCGATAATTTCGGGAACACCGGAGGCCGTCCATCGCATCCTGAACTGCTGGACTCCTTGGCACACCGATTCATGCATCAAGGCTGGGACATGAAGGAATTGATTCGTGAAATCGTCACTAGCCGGACGTATCAACTTTCAAGCATCGCTGAAAACGAAGAAGCCCAACGGAAAGATCCGGAGAATCGACTTTGCTGGCGAGGTAAGGGACGGCGATTGCAAGCCGAAGAGATTCGCGATGCCATGCTGATGGTCGCTGGCAGACTGGATCTCAGTTCGCGAACGGGGACAACCATGGCGAAACATCGCTACGGCAACAAGGTCGATCCGGGATTGGGTCGAAAGAGGTCGAAAGGTGAAGTCGTATCGGACGATGTGTGCCGTTCGATCTATCTGCCGTTACCTCGCAACGCATCCCCTGAAATTTTGGACCTGTTCGATTTACCCGACGGAACGGTAGTGCAAGGGTTGCGAGAAGTCACGAATGTTCCTTCTCAGGCATTGTTCCTGCTAAATAATCAAGGGGTCGCTGGACTAGCAGGAGCGATCGCCAAACGCATCACATCACAAATTCCTGGGCGCGGAGGAGATCGCTTTGAAGCTCGGCTGGATGCTCTCTACCGTTTGATACTATCGCGTTCTCCGAGCCGGGAAGAGGCACTTCTGGCCAACGATTTGTTTCAACAATCGGAAAACAGCGAGAACGGTTGGGTTAGCTTGGCACGAGGCCTGATGGCGACTGCGGAGTTTCGATACCTGGATTAGTTCCTGTCCGATTCGAAACTCGAATCGACTCACCCTGCATCGCAGTTGGTACCCATTCAAATCACCGATTGAGGGAGCATTCCTATGACATTGTGCAGAAATCGTTTGGAATTATTGAGCCGCCGAAGCGTTTTGCGAAACACGGCCTGCGGATTTGGCTGGATGGCTTTGTCGGCGATGTTGGCCAAAGATTCACCGGCGCAACGCATCGAGAGTGCGGGAACACAGCTTCCGGCGCGGGCCAAACATGTCATCTTCCTGTGCATGAAAGGGGGGCCTTCGCATGTGGACACCTTTGATTTCAAGCCGGAACTCGAGAAAGTCGATGGGAAGGAGGGACCTCGCCCTGGCAGCAAATGGATGAAGTCCCCCTGGACGTTTAAGCAGCACGGGGAGAGCGGACTTTGGATTTCGGAATTGTTTCCTGAATTGTCACGGGTTGCAGACTCTTTAACCATTGTCAATTCCATGCAAACCGATGTTCCAGCGCATGCGCAGGCGACGGTACGACTGCATACTGGCAACAGTCAATTCGTCCGGCCGAGCCTTGGATCGTGGGTGCTCTATGGACTTGGGTCTGAAAATGAAAGCCTGCCTGGATTTATCAGCATCGCCCCGGGAGGTGGAGCAGGGGGAGCGCAGAATTACGGTAACGCGTTCCTGCCTGCGTACTATCAAGGCATGCGTCTCGGAAACGAGGGACGGGACATCGACCAGACTCAAGTCGCCAATCTAGCTCCCATCGTTGGCAGTGAACGGCAGCGGAGAGAATTGGCTTTCATCCAGAAGATGAATCGCAGTAAGTTCGACGACGATCCCCAGGATCAAGAGCTTGAAGGTGTCATCCATTCGTATGAACTGGCTTTCAAGATGCAATCCGAATTGCCCAAAGTCATGGATCTGCAATCGGAATCCGCGGATACGCTAGCCCTTTACGGAATCGATCGGAAGGAGAGCAAGAATTTTGGGGGCAAGTGCTTGTTGGCCAGACGGATGGTGGAAGCCGGTGTTCGGTTCATCGAGATCACCCATGGTGCATGGGACCATCATGCCAACCTGCATCAATCCTTGACCCGAAACTGCGCCGCCATCGATCGTCCCATCTATGGGCTCTTAAGTGATTTGCAGCAAAGAGGGTTACTCGAAGAGACACTGGTGGTTTGGACGGGAGAATTCGGCCGGACACCCTACGCACAAGGTCGAGACGGACGGGATCACAACCATAAGGCCTTCAGCTTGTGGATGGCGGGAGGTGGAATTGCAACAGGAAAACGGTATGGATCGAGCGGTGATTTTGGGGTCGAAGCGACAGAGAATCCGGTCCCAATCGTCGATTTCCATGCAACGCTTCTCGCCTTGCTGGGTTTGGATCACGAACAGCTAACCTTCCGATATGCTGGTCGGGATTTCCGATTGACCGACACACGAGGCAGAGTCATTCAGGATTGGATACCTGGGTAGATTCGCACCCAACAAGCTCATCCAATTTCGCATCTCGGAATGCGCATGGCGTTTGCCTGGGATGTGTTTTCCAAGGAAAATGCTGCTGCGGAATTGAGAAAAGCCCAACAAGGGCCGTCATGCGGTCTTTGGATGCGATCAGGGATCGAGCCAGAAACCTCATTTGGGAAATGGTTCGTGCTCGGTCCTTACTCGCGAAGAAACCTTGACTTTTTACGGGTTTGCGTGTGTAATGAGGACGTGGTGAACAGCCTCCACCACAGAACACACAATTCCCTCCGTTTCGCGGTTTCGTTTTGGAAAGCCCATCTATGAAGAGGCTCCTGGCATCGCTTTTGTGGCTTGCGCCATCGTCTCACTTCTCCGGTAACGGGACGAACTCTGCACTCGAACCTTCACGCTGTCCGCGTTCTAGCGGCCCGCGTTCTAAGGGTGGGATGACGATTATCGAGGTCTTGATCGCAACAGCCATGACGTTGCTGATCATGTTGGCTTTGGCTCAAGGCTTCAAAACTTTGAGCGCGGGAGTAACAGCAGGTCGTGCTCGTTTGACCCACAGCGATCAACTGCGAAGTCTATCCAGCCTTCTTCGGTCCGACTTGAATGGCCTGACCGTCAATACCAATACGCTTCCTCAGACGACTCAGTTTGGAAGCGGTTACTTCATGGTCTACGACGGTCCGATTTCGGACGCGACCGCGATGCTCTTCAACTACTTGCCATCGGCGGGAACACAGGAAGAAAAAATCAGCGCCAGTCGTTGGTCGGACATTGACGATGCGATTCTATTTACCGCCAAAGCCAAAGAAGGTGAATGGTTTCGGGGAAGGATGCCGTTGGCTCTGCTAAAGATCCACCAACTCAATCTCGGCCAAAGTATCTCTTCGATCACAGAATCGGACTGGTTGACCGATGTCGCCATTGCATCGGAGTATGCAGAGATCGCTTGGTTCATGCGCCCTCTCAATCGCGTTGGGAGCATCGACATCAATGAGAAAGAAGTCGATAGTTATGATGTTAGAAAACTCCCTGTCAATTCCGTGGTGGACGAAGTTCCCGTGATGGACTGTCGAAATGCGGATGGCAGCCCTGGTCAGGATGGCTTACCCGATCCCGATGGAATGCCCGACCGGATTGCGCTGTGCCGAAAGGTCTTGTTGATCCGTCCCGATTTGAATATCACACCCCCTTCCAAAATGGCCATTCTCAACGACGAGCGATTAACCGTCCGTCCTCTCTCACTCAATACCAACAACACCGATTCGTTCCGGTACCAAATGCGATTCGCATACCAACGGATGGATTTGTCGGTTCGACCGGCCTACGACCCGGTGCGCGGCGGTTTTGTGCTCAAGACCAACACCTTAGGTGATCTTCAACTCCCGGAAAATCGTTTTGCCCATTTCGTCATGCCGACGACGACGAATTTTAACGTCGGCGGTAGCAGTATCGCTTCGGGTCCTGCAGCCACATTGCCTGTACTGGCGTTAACCCCGGAAGTCCCCGGCCCATTGAATTTGCATTATGTTCGCATGACGAATTTGGCCTATGGAAATTTGTTTCAGCCGAGCACGACGCCGAAACCGGCCGATTTGACGTACGGCACGTTGCAACCGGCAGATCGCGGGTTTATTCCCGCCGCTTTCTTCCGAACCACGTTGGCTCGCGATTCAAACAACAACTTGGTCTCTACCCCGACGCTGGAAGAAATCGTCGCGACAAACGTAGTCGGCTTTGATGTCCGCGGTTTTGACGCTTCAGCGCAACTCTTGGCCAGTCCAGGGGCTGACGGAGCGTGGGGTATCGCCGGGTATAGTGACGATAACGGACCTGACGATAACGGAACGGACGATCCCAACGAAGCAGGCTGGGCTGGAACGGACGATCTAATCGTCGGTCCCAGCGATCCAGGATATGCATTGATGTTGCGGAAGATGGAAGCACCTTTTTCCAACGGGCTGGTCGTTGCGAGTTCGGGAGCGTTCGTCGATTTGGGATGGGGCCGCAAGGTGGTCAATCAAATTGAAAACGCTGGAATGACCCACACGTTGACCGGCACGGATGCGGGGATGACCCATTTTTCCAAGGACTGGAGTTCTCTGATCAGCAGACAAGCCTCCCTTTGGTCCTCCTCCTTGTCGGGGTTTGAGCCGATACTTTCGGGTACACCCGCGTTGACCACGACATCGCTGGCCAAGTCCGGCAGGTTTAGTCCTGCCAACGGCATTTATCAACCGGTCTTCGATACGTTTACCGACTTCTACGAATCCGATGGGAATCGCCAAGAGTTCGGGGTCTCCGCCAATGGTCTGATTCCGTATACACTTCAGGCTTCGAACAGCAATCCCGCACCGGATATCGGATCCAATGGACTTGACGACCCCGTCAACGGAGCCGCCATTGGGAATGGGGTCATCGATGATGAATTCGAGTCGGAAACGAGCCCACCTTTCCGCTACCGCTTGCCTTCGATTCAGGTCAAGTTTCGAATTCAGGATGTTACTGCAGGGACTTTGCAAGAATTGTCGATCGTCCATGATCTGACTTCGACAGGCAACTGAATGAATGAGCCCCAGTCGAGGGGCGAGCGAAAGCTAAAGGCCGTGACAAATTCGGGTGCGCGGTCTATCATGCGGTTTCCTCTGTATTGCTTGCATCATTATTAGTCTTTCCCCACCGACGGTAGCCGCATGTCTGACGAACTGATCGAGAACGATACACCGCTAACACCTGTTACAAAACCTAAGCCCAATCCCGCGTCCATCATCGCGATCCTGTTGATTCTGGGAGTGATCGGATTCAGTGGCTATGTCTACTCTTTTTGGTTTACGCATAACAGTCGTACCGCTCGCTTGAAGGCCCGCAACGGCGACTTCGTTCAGCTGCAACGCCGATCGGGTGACGATGAATTCGCAGCAACGCCGCCCCGGAATGGCAACGGCAGGAATGATAACGACTCGGAAAGCAAGGAGGATGATTCGTCCGAGGGCAGCAAGGCTTCCAAGAACGAACCCAACGCGGTCGAGAAGTTTGTCAAAGACTTGATGCCGTTGCCGATCCAAATCGTGTATTGGAAAGAGCCAAAGCTGCAGGCAGAAGATATCGATCTCATCCTCGAGTTCCAGGACCTCGAAATTCTTTCGGTCAAGTGTGATCAGATCGATGCGAAAACCATTGAACGATTTTTGAACCTGCCTCGAATCCGACGGATCAATATTCAGTCCAACTCGATCGATACGAAAGGGATTGAATCTTGGGTGGCGAACGACAAGTTTGCGAATCTCAAGTTCATCAACACGAAATGGTCGGATGAAGACATGCGAAACGTGCAAGACCAAGCGAAGGAAAACCTCACGCTAAAGAGAAAGCTGACACTTACTAGTTCGGCAGCTCCCGCCTTTGGTGGAATGTAACTCCGGATGGATTTTCTGGAACTCAGCGGCAAGCGAATCATCGTCTTTGGTGTTGCCAACAAAAAGAGCGTCGCGTCCTTTATCGGAAAGTCGCTTGAGAAGGCTGGTGCCATCGTCACGTACGTCGTGCGATCCGAGAAGAGGCGTGAAGAAGTGCGAAGGCTCTTCCCGAATTGCCTCATCCACGTGTGTGATGTCGAACGGCAATGCGAGATCGATGCCTTGGCAGCCGAACTCGCTTTGGACACCGCGCCGATAGCCGGACTGTGCCATTCCATCGCCTTTGCCGACTATAGCGAAGGAATGAAACCGTTTCACGAAACGACCCGGCGGCAGTTTCTCCAAGCCATCGATATTTCGTGTTTTTCGCTGATCGCCTTGAGCAATGCTCTGAGGCCTTTGTTGGCGCCGGATGCGTCGGTCGTAACGATAAGCATCTCGACCACCCGAATGGCCAGCGAAAGCTATGGTTTCATGGCGCCGGTCAAGGCGGCCCTGGATTCCTCGTTGGCGTTTCTAGCCAAATCATTCAGTTCATTCTCTCACGTTCGCTTCAACGCCGTCGGTGCGGGATTGCTCAAGACCAGCGCTTCGGCTGGGATTCCGGGGTATGTCGATGCGTATCTGTTCGCTGAACGTGCCATTCCTCGCAAGTCGGGTTTGACAACTCAGGAAGTGGCAAATGCTGCCGTCTTCCTGCTCAGTTCCCGATCGTCAGGAATTAACGCTCAGACCCTGATCGTCGATGCGGGCATGTCCACCAATTACTTCGATACGGAGATTATCCGTCAACCGAATTCCCAGGACGGAAAATGAGGGTAACCCCTCGTAGGGAACCTGGGATTGAGGATAATCGTGCACGTTCCGGCAATGCCGGGATGGTAGATTCGAATTGCGAATCGTATGAGAGATGGGTCCGTGCCATGTGGCTCGTTGATTTCTAAGACTGGGAAACCGTTAACCCTCGATTGAGCTCGAATGGCGATCACGTACAAAGACAGCGGAGTTGACCTCGAGCTCTATGAGGAGTCGATGCAACGCTTGCCCAAGCTCATGCATCGAACGTTTACTCCGAGAGTCCTTCGCAACGACGGAGGATTTGCAGGACTGTTTGCGCTCGACTTTTCTCAAAAGCTTTTCGCTCGCAACTATGCGGAGCCAATCCTCGTTTCGGGAACCGATGGCGTCGGTACCAAACTGAAGGTTTCGATCGGTGCCAATCGCCATTCCACCATCGGGATCGACCTGGTTGCGATGTGCGTTAACGATGTCCTTTGCACCGGCGCCGAACCACTCTTTTTTCTCGATTACATCGCTATGGGTAAGGATAACCCAAGCCTACTGGAACAACTCGTTCACGGGATCTCGGATGGCTGCATCGATGCCGAATGCAGTTTGATCGGGGGCGAAACCGCCATCATGCCCGATCACTACCAGACTGGGGATTATGAGTTGGCAGGATTCTGCGTCGGGGTGGTCGATAAGAAAGACGTCATTTCTGGCAAGAGCGTTGCGCCGGGCGATGTCATTCTCGGCGTCAACTCTTCTGGGATCCACAGCAACGGATATAGCCTGGCTCGCAAGGTCATCTTTGACAAAGCCCAACTGCAACTCGACAGCTATATTCCCGAGTTGCAACAAACGGTTGCCGATGCACTGCTTGAACCGACTCTGATCTACAGCAAGCTCACCCGAAGCGTCTTGTCCCGATACAAGGTCAAGAATGTAGTGCATGGCTTGGCACATATCACGGGAGGCGGATTGCTGGAGAACACCGAACGGATCCTTCCCCCCAGCGTGGACCTGATATTCCAGCGCGGTTCCTGGCCGGTCCTGCCCGTGTTTCGATGGATCGCCGAATTGGGTGGCGTGGAAACCTCCGAAATGGAACACGTATTCAATATGGGTGTTGGATTCGTATTGATCGTCCGCCCGTATTTCGCCTCAAGCATTCAGAGCCAGATCCAACAGCTTGGCTTTCAATGCTGGCCGATCGGCGAAGCTGTCACCGGGACCGGCAAGAGTCGCTACGCAAACTGAGACCAAGAGAATCGCTCGACCCAAAAGGCGATTGTTTTGAAGTCGTTCTGTTTTGGCTTTCTCACGTGCTCGTGCTCAATCCGCCGAGGCGGATGGTGCTCGTGCTCGTAATCGAACGCGCTGTTTCGAGCACGGGCACGAAAGAGCCAGGGGAAAATTGGATTGAGGCTCCGATAGGCTCGAACATCGCAACGGCAAAAGGGTATGCACATCTTTGTCAAAGTGGCACGACCGATTTTACGGCAGGGGCGTCCTAGGGTTCGATACCGATTCCTTCAATGCAGCGGTAACGTTGATCAGAATCCAACGAGCGGTAGGTTTCCTCAAGTCCACTCGGCCATTGAATAGTGATCTTGTCGACCTTCTGGTGACGAGCGATTCCCATGTGGATCAATTTTTCATTGGAACCAAAAAAGCCATCGCCATCGGACATAGAGGTCACCCAAAACTCATCTGCGCATTCGATTCGCAGAATCGCTCCAATCGCATCCCGCTCACTCTTCGTCCCAATCAGTTCGAATTGAATGAAGTGATTGGATGAATCCGTTTTGTTTTCTAGAAGTGCAGCGGGTCGATCCAAATGCGTCGCAACCAGATCGAGCTTGCCATCGCGATTAAAGTCAAGGGATTGCAGTCCCCGTCCGACCCATTTGCCATCGAAGTACGGTCCAGGCGATGGTGACTGCAACCATTGAAATTTGCCTCGTTCATTCTTGAGAATCTGCGTCGGCATTTGGAATGGAATGTTTTCCGATCGCAAGTCGTCGATGTGTCCATTGACCGCGACGAAGTCCAACCATCCGTCATGGTCGAGGTCAGCAAACTGACTGCCAAAGCTGAGCTGGTCCAAGGTCGCCAATCCCAATCTAGATTGTCGCGTGCCATCGATGAAAACACCGGGTAGCACTTGCAAATAAAGCGTACTCGGTTCTTTGTAGAAATTAGTGACAATGATATCGAGCCGTCCATCACGATCTTGGTCACCGCAAGATATCCCCATACTGGCTTGCGCTCGCCCGATACTATCGGTGGCGACACCTGCTGCAGCTGCCCGCTCGACCAGGACGCGATCCTTCGTAGATGGATCCCATTCGCTGGTTAATAACAAATTCGGAGATACGTCATTTGCGAAAAAGACATCGTTCCCTTCGCGCCCATCGAGGTTGGTGACCAGTGTACCCAACGTGTAGCCGGTTTGGATCGATTCGAGGAGAGGTTCGGGCGCAACCTCCCAATTCCAATCGCCGTTACTGAACAAGATTCGGTTTTTGCCAGGATGAAATATCTTTGGATTGCATGAACCGCGTGCGCTATTGGCCGTTTCGCACCATCGTGTGATCGCATCCTCTCCATGGATGTACGATGCATCGATTAAGTCGGGAAGATGATCTCCGTTGATATCGGCCGCATGGATGGAACTGTTCCAAAGAGATTGGTTATCAGGCTGCACGATTGTTTGATATTCAAAGGTGCCGTCGCCATTGTTGCGATACATCCGCGAGACACCCACATTCGCCACCAGCAGATCAGGAAAACCATCTTGATCGAGATCGGCAACACCCATGCCTTGTCCATATCCAACGTCTGCAACTCCCGCGAGCATCGCGACGTCTGCGAATTCCTTGCCTGCAAAGGAACGGTAGAGTGCCTTGGGAAGGTACTTAGGATGCGATTGGACGGGAGACTCTCCTCCTTGGCTAAAGCTCAAATCGGGCCAGCCATCGCGATCATAGTCCAGTGCACATACGCCACCTCCGATCCCTTCGATCGTGTACCAACTCCGATTCGGAGTCGCTCCATTGACGTAGGAAAAGTTGATTCCCAGACTCTTCGCGACGTCCTCCATACGAATCCCGCTGTCGCTTCTCTGAGTCAAGCTGAAAGGGGCTTCGGCGCTAGGAATCGGTAATTCGTTTGGTAGCGGCCAATCCTTCCATGCAAGTTTGCCCAGCACGGCGGGTTCGCTCGTCTTCCCTTTCTTCAAGGCCTGCTGTTCTTGCTTCAATTCATTGCTAGCTGGCAGATGACCGAGAGTGACACCCGTCGCTGCCCAACCGAATGCGGCTACGTCATCGCCGAGCCCCCGGTATAGATCCGTAATTTTTCCGTATAGCTTGGGCTCGCCGTAGTTGTACGAAATCTGTTGAACCAAATCGTTGATGCTGACGAGATCATTACCGAGTTTACGGACCCATTGCGCTTCATCGACCTTGCCGATGCCCAGCAAGGCGTTCGACAATCCTTGATAGGCTGCGACATGACGACGGTCCAAGTGGATAGCTTCGCTAAAACATCTGGCAGCGTTCTCGTTCCTTCCTTGTCGAAGCAATAGGCCCCCCAAGGAATACCAGTACTCAGGATGTTTCTCGTATCCTTTCGGCTTGTTCTGAAGCCAGTGAGTCAAGGCATCGATCCGTTCCGACTCCAACAAACTCGTCGCCGTCCATACCCATGGCTCCAGGAGGTCCGGGTGATCGATCGCGATTTGCTGGAGCTCCTCGATATGGGCTTCGTAGCCATTGCGCAATAGCTTGCTTCTTAGGATCGCGAATCGAACATAAGGTCCATCGGGATAGGCTTTGGCTGAGGCAGTGCGGATTGCTTCGTCGTCAAAGTAATCGCGCAAATCGACCGTGGCGAACAGTTCCAATGTCGTGAAATCTCCCAGCCGAACGAGCCGATCTAAGTACCGAAAGGCTTCCCAACGGCGTCCTTGAGCATTGTAAATCTTGGCGAGCAACCGAAGCCCTGGAACGGCGTTGGGGTATTCCTTGAGCAACCGCAACAAATTCGATTCCGCACTGGGTAAATCTCCTTGTTGGACCATCCATTCTGCGGCTTGTCCGGCTGCAGGAGCACTCAATGGACTATCGACAGGTATTTGCGAGATCGTCTTGATGGCGGAAGCAAGATCATTTTTTGCTGCCAGAACGCGTGCGGTCAAGAATAGGAGTTGAGGCTCATTGGGTTTGACGATGGTTAGTTGTTTGACGCTCTTCCATGCGGAATCGATGTCTCCTCGATCCAGCGCTTCCGCGGCGGCTAGGACCTTGGCTTCAAAACTGCTTTCATGCTGTGACTCAGCCCCGTTCATCGTCTGGGCGGAGGGTGGATTCGCGGATGCGTCGTCACGACGTTTCGCTCCTGATAGCGAAGCCGATTGGTCGTCGAGATCTTTCTCAGATCGCGTGCCAGCCTGAGACGCAATCGCAGGCGCTTCGGAATTGCTCTGCGGCTGGCAACCCAACGACACACAAACGAGAAAACCTAGGATCGCTCGCAAGCGAACGCAGCACGGCAATGAATGCGCAAAGATGGCTGGCGTAGGAATCATGGCGAGGGGGAGGGGATAGGAACCGGATCGTTCATTTCGATCCCATTATGGATCAGTTTCGTATGTGGCACCACCAAACGAGCCCTCAATAACATCGTTCGATTCGACCTTTTCCCTCATCGATGCATTTCAGGGCGAATTTGATCACGAGAATTTGGTTTAGACCCGGCCGTCCTCAACGTCCGGCGTTGCAAGTCCTACACCGAAACGATTCACGCCTTGAACATCCGCGGGGCTCGAAAAAACGTATGATGGTTGGCGAGCGACTTGCCGCTGGGCTTATCGTGGGGTCTGCCAGAATCGACACAGCCGACAAAAGTGAGCCTGAGGCTCTAGCCGAGTTCTTACGACGTGCAAAAATCGGCTAGCGCCTCAGGCTCATGGTAACGAAAATCGACTTTGTCGGCTGTCTCGAATCTCCTGGCCAGGAGGGAGCCGTCCACTCTCCAACAAAACACGGCACTCAGAAAAACTGCTCTGATTCCAAGCCATGCAACATCGCGAATTCGAATTAAGAACCCTGGATGGCACTCGGCTCTTTGCGCAGTCTTGGACTCCTGTTGGAACTCCACTTCAATCGGTTGCCGTGATTCATGGGTTGGGAGAACATTCAGGGCGATATGCTGAGATGGCAGGGGTCTTCGCCAGTGCCGGGCTACAAGTCGTTTCGTTCGACCAACGTGGGCACGGCAGAACGGGAGGGCGTTTGCCGTCGTTCTATGTTCTTCGGGATGACATCCATGTTCTGCTGGACATGCAACGCCGCGAGGGGTTTCAGCGTCCCGTACTTTTGGGACAGAGCATGGGGGGAGGATTGGTTCTAAGCTTGGTCTTGCAACAATCCACCGGCTTGTCCGCTGCCGTTGCCATGAGTCCGATGATTCGAACCGCCTTTCCTCCTCCTTATTGGAAGCTGTTCGTGGCGCGGTGGTTAGGCCGAGTGTGGCCTGGTTTGACTCTGAACAGCGGAATCAATGCCAATCATCTTTCGCACGATCCCGAGGCAATCCGAGCCTACCTCGGAGACCCGTTGGTGCATCACCGGATATCGGCCGCTTTGGGACTGACCATGCTTGAATCGGGGGAGCATGTACTCGAAATTGCCGATCGATGGAATCTCCCGTTGCTTCTGATGCATGGCACCGACGATCGGATTACATCGTCTCAGGCTAGTCAGGCCTTCGCAAAGAAGGCAGGGACGCAATGTACGCTGATGCTCTGGGAAGATCTGGCTCACGATCTGCATCACGAATGCGAACGGCTCGGAGTCCTTCACTTTGTCGCTGATTGGATTTTGCGTCAATCCGAACCGAGCGCAAACCGAATGGTCGATTAATCGGCTCTGGACTCGTCTTTCGTTTCTACTGCAGGATCTCTCAGCGGCAGGATAGCGATCAAAACGGCTGATGCGATGCTCGTAAAGGCGAGGAAATAGAGACCGTATTCATACGAGCCGAATTGCTTTTGCACCGCTCCCATTACAGACGGCCCAAGAAATCCTCCGAGGTTTCCGATCGAGTTAATGAGTCCGACACTACCGGCCGCTGCGGAGGCGGTCAGGAAGAGGCTCGGCAATGACCAAAACGCAGGCATATACGATTTCATACCTGCGGCTGCAATTGAAAAGCAGATCATTGAAACGACTAGGCTTCCTTGTGTTCGAGCCGCCATCACCAAAAGAATGGCACCGATGGCTACCGGCAGAACCGAATGCCATCGTCGCTCACGAAAATGATCCGATGTCCACCCGACGATCAATTGCCCTGGAATAACCAGCAATGACGGGATCATCGATAACAGTGCCACGCGGGACGGGGCGAGGTCATACCAATCCTTGAGGATGCTAGGTAAGAAAAATTCGATCCCATAATTCGCGGTGACAATGCCGAAATAGGCCAGAGACAGGAGCCAGACGCGAGGATTAGACAATCCTGCTAAGAGCGAGTGATTATGCACCGCACCATGAAGCGCTCGCTCCTTCTCCAATTCGCTTTCCAGAGCTTCGCTTTCTTCGGGCGTTAACCACTTCGCTTGTCGCGGCTTGTCGGTCAGATAGAAAAGAACCACCAAGCCTGCGATGACGGCTGGAATACCCCAAAAAATGTATATCCACTGCCATCCCTTGAGTCCCAGTAAATCGGGATGGGTAATCGTGACTCCATCCTGAACCACCGTCCGCCCGACATCCAAAAACAGCCTTGAAATCGCCGGCCCGATGATCATCGCAATGGGAGATGCAACCAAGAAATACGAGATGGCGCGGGCGCGGTCGCGGGCAGGAAACCAGTGGGTAAGATAGACCAGCACTCCCGGAAAGAAACCTGCTTCGGCCACACCGAGCAGGAAGCGGACTACGTAAAACTGAAAAGCCGCGACGCTCAGCTCATTCCCGAAAAATCCGTTCCATGCGACGGCTAGCCCAGAGAGGGCTTGCCCCTCGGGAGTCTGGATAACCGCACCCAAACGCCATGCGTTCCATCCATCGGTGATACTCTGGGAAACCCCAAGTGGATGCCCTACAAATGCGGTCAGCGCTGCCATGATCCCCCAGGTGATCATGATACGGCAGATCCACTTGCGCGCGCTCCATCGCTCGACGATGACTGACCCAGGAACCTCCAACAGGAAGTAGCCGAGGAAGAAAATCCCTCCTCCAAATCCAAATACCCAGCTATCAAATTGGGGAAGATCCTCTCCCATCGTCAATTTCGCTACGGCCACATTGGTACGATCGACGTAGGCGATGATGTAGCAGACAAATAGGAGCGGGACCAAGCGTAGATAGGCCTTCAGTCTGGCCGAGTTCAACGCGCTCTGGTGGGGAGTGGCAGTATCGATGATGCGCTCGAAATGGATAGAGATGGGGAGGAAGTTGCTTTGCGAGGCGACGGCGCGTGCGCCCTAGTTTACGCACAAATCTTCCTCGTTGAAGCACTCGCGACGGCCGTCAGGCTTCTTTTTACCACCTTCAACAAGGCGCTGTGAACAAGTTCCTGCCGCAAAGTCGCATCGTGACGATTGCGGTCGTACCTGGGATCTACGATATTGATGTCCCAACGATTTCTCTCTGCGTTGGATTTGCCCATCCCTTTCTTTTGCAAATCGAGACCCGATGATACCCATGATTTGCAACATTGGCCTCCCTCTCTACCGACTCGTTATCGTCCCAGGGATGGGTTGTCTAGGGTGGTTCGCGATGGCGCAATTCTCCTGTGCAAGCCCACAAGAGCCACCTGTTGCCAACGTCGCCGTGGCAACTGGGGCCATCTCCCAGTCAGGAAAGCCAACACCCTGTTCTGGCGCCGTTGATCATCCCGCCTTCAATGCGTGGGCTAAAGTTGCTGAATCGCTTTGCATCCGCTGCCACAACTCGGATGGGGATGGCGCCGAGAGCCGATTCGTTCTTCGCATACCCGCCAGCGTTCGCGATCGAGATTCCATCTCATTCAACGTTGCGCTCCTATGGAATCTTGCGTCTGAGAAAACCGATAACCAATCTCTACTGTTCGCTAAGGCTACCGGCGGGTTGGATCACGGAGGTGGCGTTGTGGTCACCAAAGAGTCGACGCAGGCGAAGGTTCTTTCCACTTTAGGGGATAGTGTTGGGGACTTAACCACTTGGATTCCGACCGAACACGATCGGTTGCTGGATGAGAACCATGCAGCTATGTTCGACGGGATATCCATGATGTCCCCGACACGATTGCTCCGGCGCGTCACGTTATCCCTAGCCGGGAGACTTCCAACGAAACCTGAACTTTCCTCCGTCGCATCGGAAGGCATGGCGGGGCTGGAAAAACTACTCCCATTGATCTTGGACGAGCCTGCTTTCTACGAGCGATTGAGGGAGGGATACAACGATATCCTCCTGACACGGGGTATCGAGGACAACGCCGAGACGCTGCTGTCGTACGATCACTTTGAAAAAAGCCGATTGTGGTACCAAGACTACGATCTCAATGATCTACCCGAGAACGAAAGGGAACGCGCCCGCTGGAAACTGGCGGACGTGTACCGCGATGCGCTCCTTCGAGAACCCTATGAATTGATTCTCTACATCGTTCGAAAGGATCGTCCATTTACAGAAGTCATCACAGCCGATTACATGATGGTCTCGCCGTACACCGCGCGAGGCTATGGCATTTACGAGGAAATCAAAGATCAGTTTCGCGACCCGAAAAATCCATTTGAGTACATTCCTGCCAAGCTCAGAGCGCTCCGAGGAAGGGACGGGAAAGTTCAGGAGACGGCAACAGGCTGGTATCCTCATTCGGGTCTTCTGAGCATGTTTCATTACTTGCGACGCTATCCGTCCACAGAGACCAACCGCAATCGGCTGCGCGCTCGGATGGTGTATCAACATTGGCTAGGGGTCGACGTCATGGCGCTGGCACCCCGATCCGCAGACGCCAGTGCGGTCGCTGCCAAGTACGCGATCCCGGTGATGCAAGCTCCTGATTGTGTGGTCTGCCATCGAACCATCGATCCGCTGGCTGGCTTGTTTCAGAATTTCAGTTTCGAAGGGTATGTCGGCCCTCGCAAGGAAGGCTGGTATACCGACATGTTTGGACCGGGCTTTGAACGCGAAGCGATCGGGGCGGAGGAATTGTGGAGATCCCCGCAATGGCTAGGACAGAAGATCGCTCAAGACCGCCGATTCGCCATCGCGGTCGTCGAGCATGTTTATTACATCTTGTACGGTCGGAAACCAGCATTGGCACCCACGGACATCGAAGATCCTCAATTTCACAGGAAGCGATGCGCCTATCGAGCCCAACGAGCCATGCTAGAGAAGGCTGCGGACGTATTTCGCCAATCGAATGATTCGTTGAAGCAAGTCTTCCTAACGCTGATTGCTTCGGAGTTCTATCGCGCGGATGGGATATTTGAATCAAGCCGGGAAGCGATGGTTCCCGATCAGCAAGCCGATTGGAATGATCTCGGAGTGGTGCGATTGCTCAGCCCTGAACAACTCGAGCGCAAGATCGGAGCCATCTTTGGAAAGCCCTGGGGGCGACTGCGCGATGAGATGGCAATTCTGTATGGAGGAATCGATTCGCTGGCTGTGACGGATCGCAATTTGGATCCGAGTGGGGCGATGGGAGCTGTCCAACGCATGATGGCAAATGATGTCGCGTGCGAGCACGTGGCTAAGGACTTTCGATTGCCCCCCGCGGAGCGCCGGTTATTTCCCTCGGTGGAACTGACCGATCTTCCGAGCGACCCCGCCGCCGAAGGTTCGCTGCGAAAAGCCATTTCCGATCTTCACTTCCAATTGCTCGGCCGAGAGGATGAGCCCAAATCCAACAGCGTGACCGAAACACTGGAACTGCTTCGAGAAGTCCACGCAAGCGCGAAGCAGCAAACAGGACTACCCACCAACGAAAGCTACTTTTGCGGAGGGCGCGAGGAGTTTCGTTCGGAAGACCCGCTCTTCACGCTCAGGTCATGGCGAGCCGTCGTCACCTATCTGCTACGCCAAAGGGAGTTTTTGTATGAATGAGAAGTGGATCTTTTCACACTTTGAAATTTCTTGATTCAGCTCGGGAGGATGGCAATTTGGTTTTCAACCGTCGACAACTCATGGCACAGCTAGCCGCTGCAGGACTCGGATTCGCGTTTCCTTTGCAGGAACGGGATCTGTTCGCAGCGGACCCGGATAAGAGCGAAGATGCCCCCTACGAAGGCCCCTTTTACGCTGTCTTCAATGCATCCGGTGGGTGGGACACGACCTACTTGATGGATCCAAAAGGGATCGAGGGAATCAATCGCCTTTATGGGCATGGAGACATTCGGACGCATGGAAACCATCGCTTTGCACCGACGGCGACGCACATTGCCAGCGGCATGTCCAATGAAACTTTTTTCGAGAAATACGGGAACGAACTGCTAGTCGTTAACGGTATCGATCTGTCGGTTAATAACCATACTCCCTGCTCCCGGTACATGGCGACTGGCAAGCTGGATAGTCTGGCATACCCGACCTTTGCTGCTCTCGTAGCCGCTTGCCGTGGATCCAATACTCCCTTGGCATTCCTGACATTTGGAAACTACTCGGCGACCGGCAACATCGTTCCGATGTCGCGCGTTCCCTACCTGCAATCATTGAATTTGCTGTCCAAAGCAGACTACGTAGAAGGCAATGATCGAGCCCCCTACCATGAGCCCTTCATCGCCGAAAAAATCGAGAACGCTCTCGCTCGCCAACATGAGCAGCGAATCAAAATGTCGCAGTTGCCGCGTATCGAGCAAAGCGAGAATATGCTTTTTGCGGCCCAGAACAGTTCAAAGTCTCTTGACCGTATTGTGCCCTACATTCCTAAAGAAGTCGCAAAACAACGGCTTCATCAACAGTGCGACATTGCATTGGCAGCGTTTAAGGCGGGCGTTTGCGTGTCGGCCAATCTATCGATCGCTCAATTTGATAGTCACAAAAACAACGACCCGGACCAAATGAAGCTGATCCCAGAGTTCCTGGATGGCATCGATTACTTGCTCCAAAGAGCCGAGACACTCGCGATCCGGGATAAAGTCGTCGTCATCATGCAAAGCGAAATGGGACGCACTCCCGAATACAACGCCGGCAATGGAAAAGATCACTGGTCGATCAACTCCATCATGTTCCTCGGATCAGGTATCCAAGGGAACCGCGTCCTCGGAGCGACCGACGACAAGCAATTCCTAATCCCTGTTCATCCTGCGAATTTGATGCTGGACCCCGAAAGAGGGATCCGTATTCGTCCCGAGCATATTCACCAAGCACTGCGTGAGCTCGCCGGTATTGAAGAGCATCCTCACTGCTCGAAGTTCTCCCTAAATGTTCCAGGAGAGGAAAGGCTTCGGAGTCTTTGGAGTTCCGGTGCCTGACAGCCGTCTCTAGATTACGCTCCAATCCAGAGAATTCGAGGAGTCCCATCGCAATGGTGACTCCATGCAACCCTTCGAACCTTACTCTTCTCCAAGCGATGCAGATTACACGTTCGCAGGTGAAGCCACGGATCGTTTCCGCCAACGTCGCACAACCCATCCGCCGGCACAACTCGCAACCAACAAGAGACTGGTGGGTTCAGGAACCGCGGTGTGCAGTCTCGACACGCTAATAAAACTGTTTCCACCTACGTCATCCAACGCGCCGTTCACTACTTCTCCACCGGAGTTTGCGAGAAAACTCGACTGTACACGGGCTCCAATCGTCAATCCGGCCGGCAACGTGAATCGCACGTAGAAAGGATCGCCAGCGGTATCCCCCAGACTGATAACGGAGGAATAAACGTAAGTGGTACTTGAAGCAACATTGGCTACGGTGCTTGAGGGTGTAAACGATGTATATGTCGAATTATCTCTCGACCATGCGATATTTGTTACGTCGAAAGCGACCGGATTATTGGTTCTAAATCCGATTTGGATAAACTTTACATTCTGAAGGGATGAATCCGAATAGCGATTGATGACGTCCGTGGGGGTTGCCGGATCGAACAATTTTGCATTCGTCCCGTCGATAATCAAATCACCGCCGCCACCGACGAGACCCGCTTGACAAATCGATCCTTGGAACCCAAGGATGGAAATGGCAACGATCGTCGCTGCACGAACAAACATTCTTTTGAAACAGAGAAGAGGATTCATCGTTTTCATGCAGTCACCTTGCGCATGTTGGTACATTTGAAATCCGGGACAAAAACACTTAACAATCGTCCAGGAGACGCTTCGACAACTTCATAGTAGTTCGACCTTTTACTTACACACATTTCTAGTTTAATTTTTAGCCGTTTTTTACAAGTTTTTCTATTTTCTGCGGACGGATTCAGCCATGGTTCGAGGGAACTGCGGCCTTGGGTGAGCGAGCCAATCGGAATTGCAAGTGTCCACCCTCCTCTCTGCGAGCCGACGTGGGCGGCTTGATCTACGGGCGATCCATCTTGGGAAATTCCCTTGATATTCGCTGCGATAATCGCGCTCCCCTCCGCAGTCGAGACCGACGTTCTTCAACGAAGAACCGCAGATTCGGGGACCTGGGATCCATCAACCACTTCCGACCTATTCATGGCCGAGCAACGTGTTTTCCAGTTTCTCGATATTCGCTTCCACACAGAATCTAGATTCAACTAGAGTCCGTCCAGCTTGTCCCATACGACAGCGCAGATCGAAATTCCGGAGCAAACTTCTCAGGGCGTCCACCCATTCGGACTCGGTCGTGGCAGAAAACCCGACTTGGTTCTTTTCTAAAATGTCCTTGTTGACTCCGACCGGGGTCGCGATAGCTGGAATCCCAATTGCCATGTATTGAACTAACTTGGTCGCAGCCTTGTACTTCATCCATTCCTGGTCAGTAGGCAATGGCATCAAGCCGATATCCATCTCATGCAGAAAAGAAACTTCGGTGACGGCCGACCAAGTTTCAAAACGAACATCAACACCCATAAGATCCAGTTTGCGCAATGGCTCCTCATTATTGGAAACCACCAATAGGGTAAACGGCAATTCGTTTGCGACGCGGCGCAATGCCCCCGAGCACTCGGCGAGAAATCCCACGTTGGAGGCAGTACCGATCCAGCCTACGATGGGGCGGTCGGGAGGATCATCGGGATACCGACGAAGCAAGAACTTAGAAAGCGGTACGCATGTTGGGATCTCAGTGATGCGAGGATGATACTGAGCCGCGTATTGATAGAGTGATGGATTGCTGACCACCACATGATCGCTCATTGCGATCAATCGTTGCACCTTTTGAGGAAACTGTAGGAAGATCGCGTCGTCGACATCAAGCACGAGGCGTGGCGTTGCCTTTCGAAACCGCTCATCCATCCAAAGCGAGTCATCGTGAAAGCAACCTCGCTCGAGATAGATCGTATCGGGTCGATACCATTTCGCATCCAAGTACTGAGCCCAGCGCATTCCCCGTTTCCATTGCGTGCTGAGCCTCCAACCGAGGGCGCGGATGGAATCGTAGACACTCGGGAAACTGGTCCACAAACGACAACGATGTCCTCGATCGATCAAAGGCGCTTGATACGGCATGAAACGGAATCGCGTGGACGGGACATTGGCTCCTAACGTGACCATGCCGATCTTTTTCGGAGCCTTCATTGCACCCACCTCTCACTCAAGCGATCGCCGGAAAAACGGTGTTCCTATCCGCGAACGGGATCAACTATGCATCCTGGGGAGAGAATCTCCCACGGCGATAATCTCGGCTTCAGCGATGGCAAGCTCTTCCAAGCGGATGCGCACGGTATCCGCATCCTGAAACAGTTTGGCTAGCCGAATATAGGTCGTATGGTGCCTGGCTTCGGATTCGAATAGAGAGCCATAAAAATCGGCAAGCGATGGATCCTGAATATGATCCCGTAGCAATTTAAACCTTTCGCAGGATCTCGCTTCGATCAGCCCGGCGACAAGCAAACGATCGACTGCTCGCTGGGGTTCATTGGTTCGAACCAGTTGATGGAGTTGCCTCCCATAGCTTCCCGGCCTCAATTTTCGAAACGGGATTCCTCGCGCCGAGAGGAGCGCGAGAACACTGTGAAAGTGTTCTAATTCCTCTGCAATAATGACCGTCATCTCTCGGGTGAGTTCGTCGCAGTCGAGATACGCCCCGATCAAACTCATGGCGGTCGCTGCAGCTTTGTGTTCACAATGCGCGTGATCGATCAAAATCTCAGACAGATTTTCATCGACCTGCTGAAGCCAGCGCTGTTGGGATGCACTCTGTAAGTGAAGCATCGTTGTCCCCTGTCATGAACTTCGCGGAAATTGCATATGGTCCAGTCCCCAATTCGTCTTCGAAATGCGATGTCATGGCGTATCGTCCAAACCTAAGAACATGACATGCTGCCATGGTAGCCGATCATATTCCTTGACCAATCGGAACCCATTGGCTTTGTATTCCTTGAGAATTTGTTTCTTGGTCATCTTGTGTTCCGGCTTGATCGGCACCTGTGGGTCTTCGGCGCGGAATTCGACCAGGGCGATGCGACCATCCGGTTTCAAAGACTGCCTCATCGCGGTAAGCATTTCCACTGGATTTGAAAATTCATGGTAGACATCGACCATCAAAATCAAATCCAGTTTGCCGTCAGGAAGTTTTGGATCATGGGGCGATCCGAGCAACATATCGACATTTTTCAGATCGAACTGCTGGCAACGGCGCGATAGTTCCTGCAGCATCTCAGGCTGAATATCCACGGCAAATACTTTGCCCGAGGGACCGACGCGTTTGGCTAGTTCCAGTGTGTAGTAACCATCGCCACACCCCATATCGCAAACAGTCATTCCTTCTTTTAGCTCCAACTGGGCGAGCATCTCTTCCGGATTCTCTTCTTGAATTCGTTCCGGGCGATTGAGCCATGGGATACCGTGATAACTCATTGGCAGTGCAATCCGCCGACCCAAATACTTGGTCAGGGGAGGAGGTACATCCTCTGACACGACGCGCCCATCGTTATCCACGGATCGATTTTCTTGGGCGATCAGCAGCGATGCACTCTGCAGAAAGAGCAGCAGGCTGATTCCCATCGCAGAGAACAGGGTTCCTTTAAAGGCGATCATCCAGTTCCTCCAGCTCGACATCGGCATTGTTCGTGTTCTCCAAAGTAATGGGTTGGAATCCTGGTCTTCGAGATGATTCAAGATACGCTTCGAGAATGATATGGGCAGCGATTTTGTCGAGCTGCTTTTTCCGTTGCGCGTGCGTCAGTTCCAATTCCCGAAGCAAACGCGTTGCCAAAGCAGTCGAAAACCGTTCATCGACAAAGCGTACCGGAAGCTGGGTCGTCGTCGAAAGCCATCTCGCAAACTGACGCGCCTCTTTCGCTTTCGAACTGTCGCGACCATCGCAGTGGATCGGCAACCCGACCACCCATCCCAGGATTTGATTTTCTTGCTTCAGTTTCTGAAAGTGTCGAGCTTCCTGCGGTTCAGCCCGCCGTTGAAAAGTTTCCAATGGGCTAATCCAAGTCCGGCTGGGATCGCAGATCGATACACCCACTCGTACGGTACCAAAATCGATTCCGGCCAATCGGCCGGTTTCGGGCCACACAAATTCTTCTTGGATCTCTCCCAACTCCCGCTACTTTCCCAGTTTGACTTGTTTCCGACGGAACAGTTCCGCTAACTCTCTCCACAGCAACGTGAACCGCGCGCAGCCCGCAGTCGAAGCTGCGAATGGATAATTCCTGTATTGGACCTGATGAGAGGGATAGATGCAATGAAGGTAATTCGGATCCACGCATGGGCAGGCGTGATTGCGTGTCTGTTTCTGGGTTTTTCAACCGCCAGAGCCCAGGACGTGGTCGACCTCAACGAAGCCGAACGGATGTTCTCCTTCAATACGGTTCAACTGAGCGATCAGTTGACCTATGGTCTCCGAGTGGCCTTCCCGGATCAACAAGCCTTTGTCGATCAAGTCGTCGCCAAAGTCGACAAAGGGGAAATTTCCCGGGCCATGGTCAACGTGGTCTTCGTTTGGTCACGAAAGAGGAGACCGGATATTCCCTTCCCGTACTTCGAGGCCGTGATGCGATTGCTAGCCGAAAAACGCGGGGTCATTTTTGAGTGAGTTGCGATCGTCGGAACCTCCGGTGCACCCTGTTGTTTTGTCGAACTAGCTCTGTAGGTTCCGATCGAAAATGCGAGCGGCGATAGTTCATCGCTCTCTTAGATCCCGTGCCGCTGAGAGCTTAAATCGCGAACCAGGTTCTTACTCGGCAATCACAAACTACATCCCGCCGCTTGAAAAACCTGGTCGAGAACTTCCTGCGTTTGCAGTGTCATCTTTCCCCAACGCTCGTCCGGTTCGGATCGCTGAAGCGATTGTTGAAAAGCTTCGAACATGTTGATCTCTTGCGAGGGAGCATGCCCTGAATCGTATTCCGCGACCGAAATACGTTCCACGCGGCGGTGCATATGGAAATCGCATTCTTTCGAAATGAACTCTGGGCGAGAGATGTCAAAACCGACATTGGATCCAAACGTAGGTAGGACGAAATCCTCGATCCACACGCTCCCACGCTCGCCGCTGATATGCGCCCATTGTTGATGTTCGGTTTCGAACGAACAATACAAACTGGCCGAGACCCCGTTGTCGAAAAACAATTCGGCTGAGAACTGGCTCGGTACCGCTTTCGGACTGTCTGTTCCTTGAAACGTACTTAAGCATGTAGCCGTGATTTTGGTAGGCGTCTTCCATTGATTGGCCCATAGAATCAAACGGAGGTTGTACCATCCTAAATCCCCCAACGCCCCATGAGGCTCGTACTTGGAATTCGAGCGGATGTTGGACGTGCGAAATGTCGCATCTCCCAGAAAGGAAAAGTGGGTTGCGATCCTCTTGATAGCCCCAATGCCCTTGGGTCCATGCAAAGCATCCTCAAGCAACGGCATGCGAGCGCTGTGCATGAACATCACCCCGTCCATAAACTGCACGCGATGTTGCTTGCACGTCTCCAGCACCTGTCGAAGATCGTTGGATGTTAGCGCGGCTGGTTTCTCAGCCAAAACATGCTTTCCATGTTTAGCGGCTTCGATAATCCATTCCTTGCGCAGTGCCGTTGGCAGTGGAATGTAGACCGCATCAATCTGTGGGTCCTCGAGCAAGGCTCTGTACGACGCATACGCTTTCGGCGTCACTCTCTGGGCACAATTGGCTTGGCAATCGTCGATGAATCGCTGTGCCGATGCGAGATCGCGACTGGCCACCGCCGTCACTCGACCATGCTTGGTGCGCGCGACGGCCCTCCAATTTTTCTTGGCAATTCCAGCAGTCGATAAGAATCCCCATCGGCAGGTTTCGGTTGGCAGTGGCAACATGTTATTGGTTCGTTGGGAGAGGAGCGGAGGGAACGGCACTGGGTATACGCCGTAGTAGGAAGTCGAGGTCGAAATTAGTGTAACCCGCAGTGACCACGATGACCATCGTGTCGGAGCATTCGTTGGTTTCATTGCGCGAAAACGGCGATGCTTGAAGGCGCGAACAGGGACAAACATTTTCTTTGTCCCAGTTCCGAGATAAATCAGACAGGGTGTTACGAATGGCTCGATCCTTGTTTTTATGGCCAAAGGTCAACGATTTTTGAGTCATAACGGGACCTTAGGATGGCACTCGACCGTAGATCGATTTTTCAAGCCATTGTAGACTCGATACGGTATTACCTCTCCCTTCCTCAACCTACGAAAGCCCACCAACCATGTTGCAACGCTTGAATCCATTCGTCCGAGCGGGAGTCTTTATGAATTGTTTTCTCGCGCTGATGTCCATGCATGCTGGTCAATGGGTTGAAAGGGGATGGGCGCAAGCACCGAGTGCGTCTGTCAGCAACGTTTCAGACATTCCACTTCAGCTGGCTCGGCAAGACGAGGTGGATGCCGGAACAGGCCGTTTCCATCGAATATCGGAAAGCGTTTCTTGGAAGGCCGATCAGGTAGCCGTCATTGTCTGCGATGTGTGGGACTCCCATCATTGCTTGAACGCCGTTCGCAGAGTTGGGGAAGTAGCACCTCGTATCGATTCCTTTGTCGCCGAAATGCGTCGGCGCGGAGCAACCATCATCCATGCCCCTAGCGACTGCATGCCGCAATACAAAGTCGAGCCCGCTCGACTCCATGCTCAAGCCATCCCGATCGATCCCGCTACCCCCGACACGCTCGGAAAATGGTGCGATCGTATTCCGAGCGAAGAGCAAAGCCTTTATCCCGTCGATCAATCCGATGGCGGCGAAGATGACGACCTCGTCGAGCATGCGCAGTGGCACGAGACGTTGCGCGATCACGGTCGCAATCCAAAAACTCCATGGCTGCGTCAAACGGAACAGATAAGGGTGGACCAGGAACAGGACTTTATCAGTGACTCTGGGAAGGAAATATGGAACATCCTCAAATCGCGAAACGTCAAACATGTCATGCTATGTGGGGTCCATACGAACATGTGTGTTCTGGGAAGACCCTTTGGGCTCAGGCAACTCAAAGCCCATGGTATCGAGGCAGTGCTGGTGCGCGATCTGACCGACACGATGTACAACCCGCAACGTTGGCCCTTCGTTAGTCACTTCAGCGGAACGGATGCCGTTGTGCAACATATCGAGCGCTTCGTGTGCTCGACCATGACCAGCGATCAAGTTCTCGGCGGAATTCCGTTTCGCTTTTCAGAAGATCATCGACCGCATTGGGCCATCCTCATCGCCGAAGACGAATACAAAACCGAAGAGACTCTTGTGCGCTGGGCCAACGAGCATCTCGCGAAGGATTTTCGCTTCACCATCATCTACAGTGATGCGAAACAACCCAATCGACTGATCGGACTCGAAGCGCTCGCCGAAGCAGACGCTCTCTTGGTCAGCGTCCGTCGACGACCTCTACCCGCCGAAGACCTCGAACGGATCCGATCCTTCGTAGCGGCGGGCAAGCCCGTGTTGGGTATTCGCACTGCAAGCCATGCATTCAGTTTGCGTGACAAACTATCACCCGGCTTGGAACAATGGCCCGAATTCGACAGTCAGGTCTTCGGCGGAAATTACACCAATCATTATGGAAATGAATTCGTTACGACACTTGAGGTCGATCCTAAATCGGACCATGAACTCGTTCCATCGAAGGCGCGCGGCCAGAAGTTATTCCAAAGCAAAGGCTCGCTGTACCGGGTCACGCCGTTGCAACCTGGGACCAAAGTCCTTTGGCTCGGATCGATCCCAGACCAACCTGCAGAACCGGTCGCATGGACGTTTGTCCGCAGGGATTCTGGCAAGTCCTTCTATACGTCGCTGGGTCATGCCGGCGATTTCGAGGAAGATTCGTTCAACGCCCTGTTACTCAATGCGGCCTATTGGCTAACCGATCTGCCGAACCGTGTCACCCCCCAGGACATTGGACTGCAGCAATTTCGCCACCGCAGTGGACAAGGCAAGCAGCGTTAGTGTCCCCCCACTTCGGGAGAAGTCGACTCTTTCTCCTCGTGTCCCTCCCGTAAGCTCAGCCTCCTTGGAACGAACGAACTCAATGGATCGAAAGAAATACCAAGATTTGGTCAACACATTCTTTGAATGGGACCAAATCGAACTGAATAAGATCTTTTCCGAGCTTTTGTCGACGGCGGCCGCAGAGAAATCGCTGACTCCTGTTCAGATCATGAGCCAGAACTACGAAACAGCGCGCGCCAATCCCGAGATTCATGTGCTTCCGGGGAACTTGAAAGATGCACGCGATTCGATCATTCCCTACTTCTGGGGAACCGACAGCTGGAACAACCCGCTGCACCTAGAAAATGTCCGTGGGCCAGCCAACATGGCTTCTCTCATCGGTGCCATCGCTTGCCTTCTTAAAAATCCCAATTTATGCACCGATCGGTATAGTCAGCGATCCAATGAACTAGAAGTCAAAGCCATCACAGCCCTGGCAAATCTAATTTTTTATCATACGGACGATCCATGGGGTGTGTTCACGATCGGCGGAACGATTTCCAATCTCTACGGTGCCAAGATTGGATTGGAACGTGTCGTTCCTGGAGCAATGCAATCGGGAATCCATGGCCATCGCGTGGTCGGTATTTGTTCCCAAGCGGGCCACTATTCCAATCGTACGGTGGCAGGTTGGTTGGGGATCGGCACCAATAACTTGATCGAAATCCCAACCGATGAAAATCTGAGCATGCGCATCGATTTGTTGGAAGAGAAACTCGATGCGCTTTTGAAGGAAAGGACCAAGATCGCATACGTTTGCGCCACGTTTGGTACGACCGATGGATTCGGTATCGATGATATTCAAGCCATTCGCCAATGTGTTGAATCGAAGTGCCGCGAGTATGGTGCTGCAATGCCTCAGATTCATGTCGATGCAGCGGTGGGTTGGGCTATTTCGATGTTGACCGATTACGACCGGACCCTCAATCCACTCGCTTTTAATACCACACTGCTGGGCCTGATCGCTCGTATTCAACAGCATAATATCGGACTTCGCTACGCCGATAGCGTCACCATCGATTTCCACAAAATGGGCCGTGGGCATTATCCTTCGAGCGCGTTCATCGTCAATCATCGCGATGATTTGAAATACCTATCTCGAACCGTCGATGATACGCCCTACTTCTCGGACGCAGATGCGCGTCGAGATCCTGCGCTTTTTACGCTCGAGTGCTCCCGTCCAGCGATAGGACCTTATTCGGTGATCGCATCGCTGAATGCCATCGGCCTCACCGGATGGCAGATGCTCGTCGCTCGATCTTTGGAACTCGCGCAACAACTCAAAGATCGGTTGGCTTCCATTGAACACTGCAAGGTCTTGAACGCTCAAACGCCTGGGCCGAGTGTCAATTGGTGGGTGTTGCCGAAAGGTCGCAACGCAGAAGAAATCTATCAACGACTGTTGAAGAACGACTTGAGCCCAGAGCAGTGGCAACGCTACACGCGCGAGATTCGGCAGCTTTTCGATAAACGAATGAAAATGATGGAGCCCGAATTGGACGCGAGACTGGGATATACGACCAGTTATGGATTTTGCCCACATGGCCATGACATTCCGGCATGGAAGGCTGTCTTCTTCAATCCCAAAACAACCGACGACATTGTCGATCGAATCGCGTACAGCATCGAAGAGCTGTAATGCATCCTCGCGATTCGAACGAGGCGATTGAGGTCGTCGTTCATGCATCCGTTGACGGAGCGATTCGCTTTTGATCAGGTCGGCTTCTCAAGGCGGCCGATCGCATCGCACCAACGATCAGCCGCCTTGAGCAAGCCAACTCCCTCCTGGGGGAGCTCCCGTGAATCACTCCATCTCTCGCGTGTGCTCGCACACACACACTTCCGAGATTCTTTTCCTGCTAGCATTTCTATTGGAAGACTGTCCGATTCTTTCGAGCAAGGACGTACCGCGATCAAATTCGGATCTAATGAGGTTCCAAGCTGCGGGAAAACGCAGAGTGCGACTCAGTATCGGCCAACATCTTCGTTGCGATCGGTTTGCTCTGAAAACATGGAAAAGCTCGTGTAGGCGGCAAACTTTGCCCGATTTATTTGATACGCCTATGTCCCCTTGCCGATGGGTGGAGTGTGACGCGCCGTCAAAATAATGCCCGTCCAAGCAACCAGCGAATCGTTTGCTAGCGTCTCCTAGAAGTTGGCTTGATGCACTCCGGCGGAAATTGCTAGAACCCGCAGTTGCCCGATGGTTTGCATTTTTGAGCCTGTCCGCTTCGAGATGCCGGCGCTCGAGAAGACAATCGGAGCTTTGTCCAAATGGCGTGGTTCGGTCCAAACGTTTGGCCTCTGGTAAAGAGGTCAGACACCGACCGGCGATAGCAAAACGGCAAGGGCATTGCTGGACTGCTCCGATTCATTCCTAACCGAAACACTTGTAGGCAAGGGGTACCCCATGTTGGGATCCAAGAAGCGAATCGAGAGCAGCTTTGGCATGTCTCTCCTACCTGCAGCCGTGATTGGGACTGCAGGTTGCGGGCTTTTCTATTTCCTGATTACGCGCCCGGGACTTCGCAACGACTTGCTCCTTCGATATGCGTTGTGCCATTGGGTTGCCGTCGCGTCGGCATGGCTCTTTTTTATGGCAGCCATCGTGCTCGTTCAAAAATGGATGGCCGCGAGGCGTCAAACGCGACTAGCAGTCGAGGCCAGAAGTGTCCTCGTCGAGTTGGTCGAACATCGTTCGCTCTTAGAAAACGAAGCGATCTTGAATGGCGTGCAACGGGCCGAAGGTCTCGAAACTCTTTGGCGGGCTCAGAAACGATCTTTGACCGAATGTTGGTTTGGCCAACGCGTCACGACTTTGATCGATCGGCAGATCAAACGAAGGTCGATTAAACGCCTTGATGAAGACCTGCGAGAGCTCGCGGATCGCGATGCCGACGCACAGCACTCCAGCTATGCCATGGTTCGCATCAACTGTTGGGCAATGCCCATGCTGGGATTTTTGGGCACCGTGATTGGGATCTCCGATACGTTGGGTCAAATGGATGCTCAGGCGCTCGCGAGCGGGTCGCAGGATGCCATGAATAGTTTGACCAGTGGTCTCTATGTCGCTTTTGATACGACCGCAGTTGGTCTGGTCCTGACCATGATTGCCATGTTCCTGCAATTCACGATTCAGCGTTCGGAGATGCGGCTCCTCGAAATCATTGATGAGGGGGTTAACGGCTCCATCCATCTATGCTTGTCGCAAGCGGACGAACCGACAGATACGCGAGAAGTCGAAGCGTCCCTCCGAGCGATTGCATCCAAACTCATGGAGTCGATGGATCAGATCGTTCGCAAACAATCCGAGCTCTGGCGCGAGACGATTAGCGGCGCTCATGAGCATTGGTTGCGGATCTACCAAGGATCCTCCGATGCTGCATTGATCGGTATTCGTCAAGCGGTTGCCGATGCTCTGGATGGCCATCGCGTCGCGATGCGTGAGGATCTAGAAGGATTATCGCAACTGCAAAGCGAAGGGGCTTCACAAATCGACGCCCGATTGCAGCAGTGGCAAACAACCATTTCGGAACAAGCCCGCGTTTCGTTGAGGCATCAGCAGGAACTGAGCCGCCAATCGGAGACGCTCGAAAGGCTCCTGCAGTCCAGCCAATTGATCTCGGCCATGCAGCAACCGATCGAATCTTCCCTAGAGAAATTGACCGACATCGATCGATTTCAAGAAGCGGCTATGGGACTGAGCGAGGCCGTCTTGGTACTGAGCGCTCAAATGGAACATTTAGGCAATTCCAGTCGCCAAAGCGTTCGTCGGCGTTCTCCCGAATCCCCGACCAACGCGATCCATGCCATCGCATCGGAACCGGCAGCAAGCGTGAACGCCGATGACGCCGACCCGATGATCATTGCCATCGAAGATCGAGTCATCGGACAGAACCGTACCTCCTCCCAACGGAAGAGAAAAGTAGGATGAGCCGAACTGCGCGCCGTGGAGATGACTACGCGCCAGCTATGTTCCCATTCCTGGCGGTTCTCCTTTGTACGATCGGAGCCTTGGTCCTGATCCTGGCGATCTCCGTCGTGCACTCGCACGCCTCTGCCAAGCGTGAGATAGCGATTGAAATCAGCGATCAGATCGACAAGGCTAAAGAAAAATCCGACTTCATGGAAACGGTCTCGGAGGAGTTGATTGCTCGGCGCGAGAAGGTCAAACAAGAAATCGAGCGGCGCCGTAAAGACCTGACCAATATCGAAGATCATATCGATCGGCTGCGCAAGGAGATGGATGGACTTCGAGCCAAGGCGGCAGCCATCGATCGATCCGCCAAAGAGGACGAGCAGGCCAAGGAACGAACCGAGCAGCAGATCGTAGAAGTCCGCAGCGAGATTGAAAAGAAAAAGAAAGAACTGGCGGAAGAGATTGAAAAGCAGAAAAAGAAAAAACCTGCCTTTTCGATTATTCCTTACGAGGGCTCCAATGGGACAAGCCGCCGCCCCGTGTATATCGAATGCCGCAGCGATGGAGTCATCATTCAACCGGAAGGAGTCCTGATCTCTATTCAAGATCTTCGCCCCCCCCATGGACCTGGCAATCCTTTGGATGCGGCCCTAAGGGTGCTTCGAAATGCGTATCAGCAGCGCGATGCGACATTCGGGATAACGACTCCTCCGTATCCACTGCTGGTCGTTCGGCCGGATGGAATCCATACGTATGCTTTGGCTCGCTCGGCCATGTCCGGTTGGGATGACCAGTTCGGCTATGAACTCGTGGAAGCCGATATGGATTTGGCGTTTCCACCGGGTATACCCAGCATTGCATCGGAACTTGGCAAAGCCTTGGACCTTGCAAAGCGGCGACAAGAAGTTCTCATCGCTTCCTCCCCGTCGCGATTCGGAAACATGAACCAAGATTGGGAATCGGACGAGGAACCCTTGTCCGACCAAAACGGTTCCGTCGAATCCATCGCAAAGTCGCACGGAAACTCTTGGGGTGACGAAGGGGAACCTTCTGGTAGACGAGGACAGGGAGAAGACTCCGGACGATGGAAAATGGTCCAGGAATTGAGGCCAGGTCAGGTCAATGCCGCGGCACCAGGACATTTATCCAGCAATGGGTCGGGACCTTCTGCGATGCGTCCCACGCAACCAGCGAACGGGAGCCGTTCCGAATCCAGCGACGGTGATCCATCGAAGACGAGTGGACCCGGATTGGGCAGCATGAGTCTCGGCTCGAATGGGGGTGGAAGGCTCGCGGGACAATATCAAACCGTCGCCGGACAAGCCCCATCGCGACTACAATCCATGCCGCAGGCCATCGGCTCGGGCGTTGACAACTCAGCCTTTTCTTCCGGATTGGGATCGCAGGGAGACGGGGAGGGCAACGAAGAATCCCATTGGTCGTCGGCCGGCGGGAACGCTCCAAGAAGGATGTCCACTGGCGGTCGAGGATCTGCAGAGAGTGGATCTCCAGGGAGCGGGGCTACGGGCGGTTCTGCAGCAACCGGTGGTGGATTAGGCGATGCGTTGGGAGCGAGTTCCTCGGGAAGCGGCGAACCGTCGACAGGCTCTGCCTCGGGCGGGAATGTTCCCGGCGGGGTAGGAGGGCGCGATGCGAGCGGCGGCTCCTCCGCGAATGCTGCTGGCGCTGCCAACAGCAGGGCCAACGCATTTTCATCCGGAAGTGCGACGGGAAGCAGTTCCAGTGCTGGCTCCGAACTCAGTTCATTGGATAGTCCGGATGGGCAGAGTGCCGCGATGGCAGAAATAGCAAAGAATGGAAATGCGGGGAGCGCCGGGGCGTCCGTTGCCCGATCCACCGAGCGTTCCAACCCATCCACCCTAGATCCAGCCCAGGGGATGCCATCGGGAGGGCGCAATGCAAAGTCCTCGAAAAAAGATCACGATGCAAAACCGATCAGCGTCTCTGCCGGCAAAGGTTGGGCGGTGTCCCGAGGTGAAGGCAAAGCCACACCCGTATCGCGGCCCATTCGCATCGTCGTTTTGGAAGATCGATGGTTGCTTCGCGCCGAGGAGAAGGAGACAAAATTCGATTCGGAGATACGGCTTGACGATGGACCGACGGCAGCCAGCAAACAGCTAGAAAAATCGGTTCGCGAAAGGGTAGATTCGTGGGGGCCATCTCTCCCAGGAGGCTTCTGGAGCCCAACGATCACCATGGAATCCGCCAGCGATGCGACACTGAGCGTCCAGCGTCTTCAACGTCTTCTCGAAGGTAGCGGCGTCGAGGTGCGTGTCGTTCCTCTTCAAACGCCAATGCGAAAGGCCAAGTAGGAAACGCGATGGCAAAGAGGCATCAAGAAGAAATGGCCGTCGGCGAAGACGCCTTCATGGATACAATCGCCAATCTGGTCGGCATCATGATCATATTGGTCGTCATCGTCGGAGCCAGAGGTTACACCGCGGCCAAAGTCCTCGCAGCGGCCGATGCCGAATCCCAGCTTCGTCAGGTCGGCGAAGCGGAGGACTCAAAGGCCCGTGCAGAATCTATCGACCGCGA
>Ga0194055_10000432_pt1 | contig 33725 bp, 32 predicted proteins | sample SepL449m_MetaG_FD_155482 | JGI IMG/M metagenome (GOLD analysis project Ga0194055, IMG submission 155482) | Anoxic zone freshwater microbial communities from boreal shield lake in IISD Experimental Lakes Area, Ontario, Canada - Sep2016-L442-9m | ecosystem: Environmental > Aquatic > Freshwater >... | reverse complement strand
CTTTCACCTTGGCCAAACAGCGAAGCCACTAAAACCTACTTAGCCTCTACGGCAAATGGATCCACATCAATACCAGCTTCAGTGCGCTGTTGTTCAGTAATAGGGGTTGGCGCACTAGTTAGTGGATCAAAACCTGCTCCAGTTTTAGGGAACGCGATAACGTCGCGCAGACTTGTGGCACCAGTGAGCAACATGGCGATGCGGTCCCAACCAAAGGCGATACCTCCGTGTGGTGGCGGACCGAAAGCAAATGCATCAAGTAAGAAGCCAAACTTGTCCTGGGTTTCTTCTTCGCTTAGGCCAAGCAAACTAAAGACGCGTTGTTGCACATCTTGCTGGTGAATACGAATTGATCCACCGCCAATTTCGTTACCGTTGCATACAATGTCGTAAGCCCAGGCAAGTGCTTGATCTGGAGCAGACTCGAAATTTTCTAGCCATTCATTATTCGGTGATGTGAAGGGGTGATGAACCGCTGTCCAGCCTCCGTTGTCGGTGCGCTCGAACATTGGCGCATCGACAACCCACACGAATGACCACTCGGACTCATCAATTAAACCGCAACGATGTCCAACTTCTAATCGCACTGCGCCTAGTAAAGCCTGCGCATCAGATTTAGCGCCAGCGGCGAAAAATACGCAATCGCCTGCGCGCGCCCCAACGTGCGCTGCTAATCCATCGCGTTCTGTATCCGATAGATTCTTTGCCACTGGACCGCTTAATGTTCCATCGGCCTCGAAGGTGACATAGGCCAAACCCTTAGCCCCACGCTGCTTGGCCCACTCTTGCCAAGCATCAAACGTGCGACGAGGTTGATCTGCGCCACCTGGCATAACTACTGCGCCCACATGTTCAGACTGGAACACGCGGAATTCGGTGTTCGAAAAATACGCCGTGCAATCGACCAGCTCTAAATCAAAGCGTAAATCCGGCTTATCTGATCCATAACGAGTCATGGCATCAAAATAAGTTATGCGTGGGATGTCGCCTATCTCATGGGCAAGAGTGCCCTGCCACAAACTACGGATAATCGCTTCACCGATTGCTAGAACGTCTTCTTGCTCAACAAAGCTCATTTCAATATCGAGCTGAGTGAATTCAGGCTGACGATCTGCGCGGAAATCTTCATCGCGGTAGCACCGAGCGATTTGGTAGTACCGTTCCATACCCGCGACCATCAAAAGTTGCTTGAAAAGCTGCGGACTCTGTGGCAATGCGTACCAGTGGCCGGGTTGTAAGCGCACTGGAACCAGGAAGTCACGAGCTCCTTCAGGGGTAGAGCGGGTCAGAGTAGGTGTCTCAATTTCGACAAATTTGTGTTCGTCCAAAACCTTGCGAGCTAGTCGTCCCATTTCACTGCGCAAACGAAGCGCATTCGCAGCCGATGGACGACGTAAATCTAGATAGCGGTATTTGAACCGAGTTTCATCGCCAACATTGATTGAATCATCGATTGGAAACGGTAACGGCGCGCTCTTACTCAACACATTAACTTCCTGGGCCACTACTTCAATAGCACCCGTTGGAATTTCAGAGTTTTCGTTTCCGACCGGACGCACTCGAACATTGCCCACAATCTGCAAACAGAATTCTGAGCGCAATTCGCTTGCAACAGCCTCGTCGTTAACGACTACCTGCACTGTGCCAGAGGCATCACGTAAATCAAGAAAAGCGATGCCTCCATGGTCACGGCGCTTCGCTACCCAACCCGTAAGAGTGACGGTTAGGTCAGCATCGGTGGCACGCAGTGTTCCACATTCGTGACTACGAAGCATGTTAATCCTTAATTTGTAATGCGAGAGGACAGGTAATCTGCCACCAAGTCTAGGGCTACCGAATCCTGTTGCCCCGAATCGAGGTCTTTGACTGTGGCCGAATCGGCGGCTAGCTCGTCTTCGCCGATGATTATTGCAAAACGTGCACCAGAACGATCTGCACCTTTCATAGCTGCTTTCATACTTCGGCCATCAAAGGCTACTTCAGCCGTTAAATCTGCTTGCCGAATTCGCGCAGCTAGTACCAAAATCGCGTCCATGCAGTTGGGCGCTAGCGCAATTAGGTATGCGCCCCGAGTTAAGTTGCGCGCTAGATCAATTTTTTCCGCTTCGACCGCTAAACAAGTACGATCTACCCCGAGGCCAAAACCTATTCCTGGCATAGCGGTACCCCCAAGGGTTTCAATTAACCCGTCGTATCGGCCACCTCCACCAATTGCAGATTGTGCGCCAAGTCCGTCGTGGACTAATTCAAATGTGGTTCGAACGTAATAATCCAAACCGCGCACAAGTTTTGGCGCCTTCTCGTAATCGACTCCGAGTGCGTCCAAGTGCTGCAGTACAGCTGCGTGGTGCGTGGCACATGCGTCGCACAGATTATCTGGGGCCAGCGGTGCGCCAACTAGCTTTGCCTGCACTTCGGCGCGCTTATCGTCCAGAACTCGAAGCGGATTAATAGCTGCTCTAGCGCGAGTGGCTTCGTCTAGTTCTATGCCGGCTAAAAACTCTTGGAGTTTCGTTCGATATGTCGGTCGACATTCCAAGCAACCCAGACTGTTGATCAACAATCGAACTTTCTTGAGACCCAGAATCTCTCGCGGGCCATACTGAGCCATCCAGATAATCTCGGCGTCCAAGGCAGGGTCGGCGCTGCCGATTGTTTCGACGCCAACCTGGGTGTGTTGACGGTATCGACCCGACTGCGGCTGTTCATATCTAAAGTTGGGTCCGGTGTACCAAACCTTTGCCGGCAGTGGACCTTTATCTAGTCGGTTCTCGAGCATGGCTCGAAGAACGCCTGCAGTGCCTTCCGGTCGCAAGGACAAACTGCGGCCAGCGCGATCTTCGAATGTGTACATCTCTTTGTTTACAACATCGGTACTTTGCCCGACACCACGAACAAATAGCGCTGTGTCTTCAAAGATTGGCGTTTCGATGTAGTCACAACCCGACAAAATTGCTGGACGCGATAAAGCTTCCTTGACCTGCAGCCAAGTCGTTGAAAATGGCGCAACAACGTCATAGGTACCTTTGGGCGCCTTAAATAAATCACTCATACTGCTGACAATCCTTGTGCAATCCTTCGCAGAAACGGGTTATTGGCGCGTTCTATTTCCATCGTAGATTCAGTTCCATGTCCGGGCAAAACTCGTGAACCATCTGGCAGCGGCAAAATTACCGACTTTAGGGTTTCGTTCATCTGCTGCGCCGACCCACCAGGTAAGTCCGTCCTGCCAATTGCGCCAGCAAAAAGTACATCGCCCGTAAAGACTGTCTGCGAGTCATCGTGGATTTGGAAAATTGTTGAACCAGCGGTGTGGCCGGGCGCCGGCACCAAATCGATCTCAATTCCCGCGATAGAAATTTTGGTACGGGTATTAAACTCAATAACTGCTGATGGTGCTACGAAAGTGATATCAGCCAATGATTCGGCGAGCATTGCCACTGTCTCAGCCGAAATTCCGGCCAGTGGATCAGCGAGCAAGTGCTTATCGTAGGTGTGAATGTAGGCCGGAATGTCATAGCCATCGGCCACCGGCACAACAGACCACATGTGGTCAAGGTGTCCATGCGTTAGCAATGTAGCAACGGGTTTGAGGTTGAATTTGTTGATAATCTCGTCTACTTGATCAGCACAATTGAAGCCCGGATCAATGATTATGCACTCGGTATTGCGCGCAGAGGCCACTACATAGCAATTGGTTTGCCAGATGCCCGCAGGGAAACTCTCAATTAGCATAAAAATTACCGTCCAAAAAATTCAAGAATAGTTAAGGTTACCGCTATTTAAACACTGACGTTTAGGCATAGAATAATGAACCATGTCAACAAAACGCGATAAAGAATTAGCCCGAGCTAAATGGGAACGTCAACAGGCACGACGAACTGCTAGAGCGCAACAAAATCGCTTGATCAAGCGCAGCGTTCTTGCCGGGATCGTGGTTATTGGGATCGTGGCTTATGCAGTAGCCAATCGACCAGCGAGCACCCCTGTTGCCAGCACCGTTGCAGGTTGTAAATCCACTGGCGCCATAAAGACAACCGCTAGGCAGTATCCGAACGCGCCACTATCTGGTACTCCAGCAAAAAACTTAGATCTCAACACGAACTGTGGCCGCATCTCCATTGCATTAGATCCCAAAGCGCCTAAAACCGGCACAGTGATGACTCACCTAGCTAAAGACGGATATTTCGATATGACTGCGTGTCATCGCCTTACGACTAGCGGCTTTTATGTTCTGCAGTGTGGAGATCCAACCGGAACCGGTAAAGGTAGCCCAGGCTTTAAATTCGCTGATGAAAATTTGCCAAAACCTACCGGGTCCCAAACTTATAACTACAACCGTGGCACGATCGCGATGGCTAACGGTGGTCCAGGCACCAACGGTAGTCAGTTCTTCATTGTTTACAACAAGAGCCCGCTCCCTGCGAATTACTCAATTTGGGGCCATGTCACATCAGGGCTAGACGTGGTCGACCGCATAGCAGCGGCCGGAGTACAGGGTGGCTCAACAGACGGAAAACCAAATGCCAACGTTGTTATCGAACAAGCCCTGGCTAAATAGAGCGCATAACAGAAGTTTCCATTAGAGATAAGGTATTGGCATGACCACAACAAATGAATTCGGATACGTAGATGGCGATAAGAACGCTTTTATTAATTCCGAAAATGGGCCAATTAAAATTGGTTCATTCCCAGATGGAACCGCGCAAGAGGCGTTCGCTTTCTTCACCAAGCGGTACACAGATTTACTCACCGACGTCGAGTTAACACTCGCTCGACTTGCCGATGGTAAGGGTTCAATTGAAGGTATCACTACCGTAACCGAGCGTATTACCAGCGCAATCGACTCCCCTAACCTAATCGGCGATCTGACATCCTTAGCAACAGCCAAGACTCAGATTGAAGCCGCCTTAGAGGCACGCAAAGTCGCCGCCACCGCGCGTAAAGCTGAAATAAAAGCGCAGGGACTAGCGAAACGCACTGTGGTGGTCGAAAGCGCTGAAAAATTGGCAAACTCCAATGCTTGGAAAGTAACCACTGAGAAGTTCAAGGAACTTCTTGAAGAATGGAAAGCGCTGCCACATGCCGATAAGGCCGCAGAGCAAGAACTTTGGGCGAGATTCCGCAAGGCTCGTTCTACTTTCGACAAGGCGCGCAAAGTCCATTTTGATCAGCTAAATACAGTGCGCACCGAAGCAGTAGCTGGCAAACAAGCGGTTATCAAAAAAGCACAAGAAATTGCTGACAGCACTGAGTGGGCCACCACAGCTAACGCTTTCAAACGCATGATGAGCGAGTGGAAAGAACTGCCGCGGGCAGCTAAGGCTAAGGAAGACAAGCTTTGGAATGAGTTTAAATTGTTACAGGACCGCTTCTTCGCCGCCAAGGCCGCCTCGGAATCAGTTCGCGATGAAGAATTCGCTGGTAATTTAGTAGCCAAATCGGCGCTACTTGAAAAGGCTGAAGCACTTTTGCCGATCACAGACGTAGAACAAGCCAAAAAATCTCTTCGCGACATTCAAGAGCAATGGGAAAAAATTGGCCATGTCCCACGGGATGCAAAAGAGAAGATTGAACGCCGCCTGAAGGCAGTGGAATCTGCACTGCGCAAGTTACAAGATGAAAAGTGGCACAACACTAATCCTGAGGTTGTGCAACGAGCTAACGGCATGGTCCAATCTTTTGAAACTTCCTTGGAGAAGCTAGATAAGCAAATTGCTAGCGCTACTGCTGCCGGCAAAACCGCCGACGTCGTAAAGTTAACCTCACAGCGCGCGCAGACGGCTGCGTTACTTGAGGCAGCTCGCGCTGGCGCAGCCAAACTTGGCTAATTCAAAACACGTTGAGTAACTAGACGCGGTAGACGTCATAAACGCCATCGATACCTCGTACCGCGCGCAAAATTTGATTCAGGTGTGATGGGTCCGCCATCTCAAATGTGAATCGACTAATTGCCACTCGATCACGGTTAGTTGTCACAGAAGCATTCAAGATGTTGACATGTTGATCTGACAGAGTCTTAGTAACATCTGAGAGCAGTCGAGCTCTATCTAAAGCTTCGACCTGTATGTTCACCAAGTAAACACTGCCTCGCCCTGGCGTCCACTTAACTTCAACCACACGCTCGGCTTTCTCATGCAGCGAATCAGAGTTGATGCAATCCGTTCGATGCACGCTAATTCCTGAACCGCGAGTTACAAAGCCGAATACCTCATCCCCTGGTACGGGGGTGCAACAACGAGCCAACTTAACCCAGGTGTCACTTGCGCCGATTACGGTTATCCCAGGTTCGGTTTTTGAGAGTCGTCGAGACCCGCTATCACCAGGAGTGATTAGTTCAGAGGCATCCTCAACTAATCCTTCTTCTCCCCCATGAGAATGCAATAACCGCGTCACGACAGTTTGTGCACCCAGGTGACCCTCGCCAACGGCTGCATAAAGTGCGCTGACATCTGCGTAGTGTCCGTCAACAGCAAGTGAAGCCAACATACTGTTGGTCAGCAAACGCAGTGGTACACCTTGCTTTTTCATAGCGCGGACAATTTGATCCTTGCCTGATTCAATAGCCTCTTCTCGGCGCTCTTTACTGAACCAAGCCTTGATCTTGGATTTAGCCCGGGCGCTAACCGCAACTTTGAGCCAATCGCGGCTCGGTCCAGCGCTATCACCTTTATTGGTTAGCACCTCAACGGTGTCGCCGTTATTTAAAGCAGTGTCTAATGGCGCAAGTCTTCCATTGATTCTTGCGCCCACGCAGCGATTACCCACTTCAGTGTGCACCGAGTAGGCAAAGTCAATCGGAGTGCCGCCTGTGGGTAGCGCAATAACCTCACCTTTTGGCGTAAATACGTAAACCTCAGATACACCCAAGTCTTCACGCAGTGAATCTAGGAAATCGCCTGGGTCTTCGGTTTCCCGCTGCCAATCCAGAAGTTGACGGACCCAACCAAGATCGTCCGGACCAGACTTACCTGCAACCTGACTTTGTTTGTAGCGCCAATGGCTAGCAACTCCGTATTCCGCTGCGCGGTGCATTTCGTGGCTACGAATCTGAAATTCAACTGGCTTACCGCCTGGACCAATCACAGTTGTATGCAGTGACTGGTACATAGTGAATTTTGGCATCGCGATGTAATCTTTGAATCGACCAGGCACTGGATTCCAGTGATTATGGACAACACCTAAAGTTGCATAGCAATCCGCAATTGAATCGACCAAGATACGGACCCCACTCAAGTCATAGATATCTTGGAAGTCGCGCCCACGCACAATCATTTTTTGGTAGATGCTGTAGAAATGTTTTGGTCGGCCAGAAACTTCGACTTCTAAGCCAGCAATTTTTAAATCTTCGACAACTTCATCGATGACCTTGTTTAAATATTCATCCCGCGCAGGGGCTTGTTGGTCTACTAGCCTGGCGATCTCCTCGTACATTTTCGGGTAGAGCGTGCCAAAAGATAAATCCTCAAGTTCCCACTTAATCGCATTCATCCCGAGACGGTGCGCTAGTGGGGCGTAAATTTCAAGTGTTTCGCGAGCTTTTTGTTCCTGCTTATCGGCCGGCAAATACTTTAGGGTACGCATGTTGTGCAACCGGTCTGCCAATTTGATCACTAAAACCCGAATGTCCCTAGCCATTGCGACAACCATCTTGCGCACAGTTTCGGCGGCTGAGGCGTTGCCAAATTTAACTTTGTCTAACTTCGTTACCCCATCAACTAATCCCGCTATTTCGGCGCCAAAATCAACTTCAAGCTGCTCAATTGAAAATTCGGTGTCTTCAACGGTGTCGTGTAGTAAGGCGGCGATAATTGTGGGTTCGGTCATGCCAAGATCGGCCAAAATCCCGGCTACGGCCACCGGATGTGTAATGTATGTTTCGCCAGAGCGACGATTCTGCGTGCGGTGGAAGTAATCAGCGTATTTGTATCCGCGAATCACGTTCTCGGTAGAACTAGCGGGATGAAATGCCAACAAACTATCGATTACAGCGAGTAAGTCGCTTGGTGGTTCCCAATTGTCTGCAAACCGCTCTGTTATGGCAGATTTCAAGGACTCACTTGCCGCAGTACTGTTTGGCATCAGGTCCTCCTGCAAATAGTCTACGCGAAGAATAATGCCAAATTAGTTTCGTACTAGTCCAAAATCGAGACTAAACGCACCTGCGGATGATCATTAGCAATTTTGGCAGCGCCACCAAGAAAATCCAGATTGAGCAACACTGCAAAGCCAGCAACTTGCGCACCTGTTTGCAGAATTACCGCAAGCGCAGCGTTAACAGTTCCGCCGGTGGCCAGAACGTCATCAACGATGAGTACACAATCTTGCTCTGACAATGAATCAGTGTGTATTTCGATAGCATCTGAGCCGTATTCAAGCACGTAGTCGGCTCGGTAAGTTTCTCGCGGCAACTTACCAAGTTTGCGCACTGGCACAAAGCCCACGTGCATCAACTGAGCTAACGCTCCGCCCAGGATAAAGCCACGGGCTTCAATGCCAACAACTTTTGTGATGTGGCAATCCGAAAACGCCTCTGCCATTTGCTCGACGACAAATTTGAATGCGGCTGCATCCGAAAAGACCGGAGTTACATCTTTAAATACCACGCCAGGTTCTGGGTAGTCCGCGATCTCAACAATTGCTGAGCGCGCTTGGACTACATCCATGTTTACTTACCTGAACGAGACGAGCGAGTCTGCTTAACTCGTTGCTGGCGCGCGCCAGTTACGACTCCGCGTGAACTTTCAACAAAGGTCGCCGTTGTGGTCTCTGCTGCACCGTTCTTGCGGCGTGACTCAACTCGTGAAGCCTGAGCCTGCACGGCAGGATTACGCTCTTTGATCTGTACCAAAATCGGCGTTGCAATAAAGATGGATGAGTAAGTACCAACCAGCATGCCAACGAATAGCGCCAGAGCGAGATCATTAAGTGTGCCTGGGCCCAACTTAATGACACCAACTAGCAGAATCGATAGAACTGGAAGTAAAGCGACAATCGAGGTATTAATACTTCGCACTAAGGTTTGGTTAAGTGCCAAATTCGCCGCTTCGCGGTACGACATTCGACTACCCGAAAGTAATCCAGCAGTATTCTCACGAACCTTGTCGAATACAACAACTGTGTCGTAGAGCGAGTAACCAAGAATCGTCAAGAAACCAATTACTGTGGCCGGTGTCACTTCAAAGCCAACCAGGGCGTAAATACCAACGGTAATAAGCACATCATGAACTAATGCGGTAAGACCAGCAAAAGCCATTGGCCATTCGAAATAGAACGATAAGAACAGCGCAACGAGAACGAGGAAAACCACCAGCGCACGCGCGGCATTCTTGGAAACTTCAGCGCCCCAAGTTGGTCCGACAAGCTGCGAACTTACCTTCGACTGTTCCGTCTTGAAAGCCGAAGCCAAACTGTTCGTAACTTTGGTTGACTTCTCAGCAGTTAATGCTGGGGTCTGTACTCGAATCTTGTCTTGGCCCACGATAGTCACCGAAGAAGCAGTGGCGCCAGCGCTCTCGACAGCTTTGCGCGCGGTTGTGACATCAACATTTGATGCACCCGCTACCGCCACTGTGTACTGCGCACCACCCTTGAATTCAATGCCAAGGTTAAGCCCAGCCACACCCAGAGTGCCGATCGAAAGCGCCAAAAAAGCGGCTGAAACTATGTACCAAACCCGGCGGCGCCCAACGAAATCATAAGAAGCTTCGCCGCGGTATAACCGATTACCTAAATCACCTAGTTTTGACATTACTGAGCCGCCTCTGTCTGTACTGGAGCGCCGAGGCGCTCTGGTGAAACACCTGTCATCGATCCACCCTTGTTCATCCACGCACTATTTGCAAGTAAATTCACCAGTGGACGGGTGAATAAGAAAGCCACGAAAACATCGATTACTGTGGTCAGGCCCAGCGTAAATGCGAAACCGCGCACATTGCCAACTGACATAAAGTACAAAATAACCGCTGCTAGGAACGAGACAAAGTCTGCTGCCAAAATTGTTCGGCGGGCGCGTGTCCAACCATGATCAACCGCCGAACGAAGGCGTTTGCCCTCGCGCAATTCATCACGGAGCCGCTCAAAGTAGACGACAAATGAGTCTGCGGTAATACCAATGGCCACGATGGCGCCAGCAATACCCGCAAGCGTAAGTGTGAAGCCAATTTGGTTGCCGAGCAGGATAAAACTTAGGTAAAGCAGCGAAGCTGCCAATACCAAACTCACTACAGCCACGAGTCCCAGCGCACGGTAATAAAGCACCAAGTACAAAATCACTAGTAACAGACCAAACATGCCAGCCAAAAGAGCCGCATGCAATTGGTCGTTACCTAGAGTTGGTGAAACCTGTGACTTATCATCAATGTTCAGCGTTACCGGCAGTGCGCCGTACTTTAAACTTTGCGCGAGATTCTGCGCCTCCTCTGCCGTGAACTTGCCAGTGATAACAGCATTGCCACCCAAAATTGCTTCGTTTACCCGAGGGTCACTAAGGACGATTCCGTCAAGCACAATACCGAATTGGTTCATTGGTTCTTTTTCGTTAGCTAAGCGTTTCGTCGTCTCAGCAAACTTAGATGCACCAGAAGTAGTTAGTGATAGCGAAATCTCATAACCGCCAGCACCTTGTGTTGGCATACCCGCAGTTGCGTTCTGAATGTCGGTGCCACTGAGTTCAGCAGGTGCAAGCAAGTACTTGGCCTTTGGATCATCTTTTCCACAAGTAATTAAATACTTACTCTCGTCGTCAGAAGTTCCGTTACCTGTTGCGCCAAATTTTGCACAATCAAGTGCCTGGAAAATTTTCACAAACTTCGGATCATTTGGGTTTGCAGTTTGAATTGGCGGCACCAACCATTTGGCTGGCACGGTTGGAGCCGGTTTCGGCTTCTTGCCGGGTTTTGTGGAAGTAATAGATGCTGGCGTACCCGCTGCAACTGCAAGTACTTGGCGGAAATTCAATTTAGCCGTAGTTTTGAGCGAATCAACCAATTCACTACTGGTAACGCCGGGAATGCTAACCACAATCTTGGTGTTGGCGCCGCTACCTTGTGTGGTAACTGAAGACTCGGCCACACCAAAACCGTCCACACGCTGGCGAATAATTCGCACAGTTTGCGAAAGTTGATCGTTTGTTACGGACTTACCGCCATCGCCAACTGGCGCCAGAATAACCTGAGTACCGCCACGAAGGTCCAGACCAAGTTTTGGAGTGTTGGAATCCCCGGCTGCATAGGCGCCTACGACCAAAAGAACCGTAATAATCGCTAAGGCCAGTAGAGACTTACGCGGTTGATAATGCTTTGCCACAAGTGTGCTTTCTTTTCGGTGGATCGAGCCAGTGCGCTAATGCGACAGGCATACTTTCCTAGATTAGTGGATAACGGCAATGCTGACTAGCGTCGCACCAAGAAAATCTACTCTGAATACCCGTTATTTGCGGGCGCCTGGCGACCAAGCACGTTGTAAGTTGCCGCTGTGGCAATTCGCCCTCGAGTAGTTCGCGAAATCAGTCCCTGCCGCACCAAAAAAGGCTCGCAAACCGTCTCGATAGTTTCTGGCTCCTCGCCTACCGAAATTGCCAAAGTTGCCAAGCCCACAGGACCGCCGGAAAATTTATCAATCAAAGCCAGAAGTACAGCCCGATCGAGTCTGTCCAGACCAAAGTCATCAACCTCGTACAGTGCCAGCGCTTGATTAGTGGTTTGCAAATCTAGCGGTCCATTTGAGTGCACTTGGTTATAGTCTCGCGCTCGGCGCAACAACCTATTGGCAATTCGAGGTGTGCCGCGGGATCTACTTGCTAACTCCTTGGCTGCAGCTGGTGCTAACTCGATACCCAATTTCTGACTGGAGCGATTCACAATCAGTTGCAGATCATCGTCATCATAAAAATCAAGCTGCGCGGTAAAACCAAAACGATCGCGCAGTGGAGCCGGCAATAAACCCGAGCGAGTGGTAGCACCGACCAGTGTGAATTGTGGTAATTCCAGCGGAATGGATGTTGCGCCAGGACCCTTACCAACCATTACATCAACACGAAAATCTTCCATGGCGAGGTACAACAGTTCTTGGGCCGCCCTCGCTACCCGATGTATTTCGTCGATGAACAAAACTTCACCTGGTAACAAACTTGAAAGGATACTGGCCAAGTCGCCCGCATGTTGAATGGTGGGACCGCTAGTTACTCGTAGCGGTGCGTCCATTTCAGCGGCGATAATCATGGCAAGTGTCGTCTTACCCAATCCAGGTGGACCAGCGAGTAACACATGGTCGGCACTTACTCCCCGCCCTGCCGCCGCGTGCAGTACGAGTTGCAACTGATCCTTAACGCGCTGTTGGCCGATAAATTCAGCCAAACTAGCGGGCCGAAGCGCCGCATCAATGTTTGCATCTTCGTTAATGGCTTCGCCCGCTAGTAATCGTTCGTTCATTTGGTGCGTCCAAGTAGCTGCAGTGCCTGCTTGAGCATTTCTGGAACTGTCGCCTCGCTCGCTGGGTATTCACTTCTGAGAGTAGTTACAACATTCGCCACATCTTTGGCAGACCAGCCAAGGCCAATAAGCGCTTGTTCCACTTGGTATTCCCATTCGCCGGCAAAACCTGGCGCGGAAGGTGTGTAGCCAATGCGATCTTTCAATTCCAAAATCAATCTAGATGCGCCCTTTGAACCTACGCCAGGGGTCTTTGTCAGTCGCGCAACATCGCCAGTTGATATGGCAGTTCTAAGTTGATCAGGACTTAGAAAACTTAAAACTGTGAAAGCCAATCTTGGTCCGAATCCAGACACGCCTTGAATTAGTTCGAACAGCTCACGACTATCGCCACTGGCAAAACCAAAGAGCGTCAGCGACTCTTCCCGGACCACAAGTGATGTGTGTAGAGCAATCGGTTTGCCTAATTTTGCGCCCGCAATTACCTCTGGTGCGGCCATCACCAACAGTCCAACTCCGCCAAGTGCCACCACCAAAGCATCTGGGCGAATTTCCAAAACATTTCCAGTCACTGTCGAAATCATGAAACAGCCCTGCTCTGTTTAGCCACAGCCGTTGCAATTCGCATCTGCGCGACGCCCCGCCAGGCGTGACATATTGCTAGTGCCAGCGAGTCTGCTGCGTCTGCCGGCTTTGGTATTTCGCTTAAATTCAAGATACGAGTCACCATTGCCGTGACCTGGGCTTTATCTGCGCGACCAGTTCCAGTAACGGCGGCCTTAACCTCAGTTGGTGTGTAAATACCAACCGGAAGGCCACGCTGATTGGCGCCAAGCATAACAACCGCAGCTGCCGAGGCAGTGTCCATGGCCGAACGGACATTGTGCTGACTAAAGACTCGCTCAACTGCCACCACATCGGGCGCAAATTCGGCAAAAACTTCAGACAGTTGTTCGGATAACTGGCCCAACCGAGTAGGTAAATCGGCATCCGCTGGCGTGCGCAAGACATTTACCGAAACAAAATGAGGTTTGCGTTTGGCATCGAGTTCAATCACCCCAACGCCACAGCGCGTTAGTCCAGGATCTACACCTAGTATTCGCATTATTGCCCTTTTCTGAACATTTGTTCGAAAGTCTAAAGCAAAAACGGGTCAAAACGTGTGATTGACGCAATTATTCGTCGATTTGTGCCATAACTTCATCGGAAATATCGAAATTTGCCCAAACATTCTGTACTTCGTCGCTGTCTTCGAGCGCTTCGAGTAACTTGAACACTTTTTTAGCGCCATCTGCATCCAGGGGCACGATCACACTGGGCAAGAAAGTCGCTTCCGCAGACTCGTAGTCAATACCTGCCTGTTGTAGCGCGGTTCGAACCCGAACCACATCGGTTGCCTCGCTAATGACTTCAAACGGGCCACCGAGACTATTTACTTCTTCGGCTCCGGCATCTAGCACGGCGTCCAAAATCTGATCTTCACTTGCTGACCCTTCGCCGACAATCACGACACCTTTGCGATTGAACAGGTACGAAACCGACCCAGGATCTGCCATGTTGCCGCCGTTACGGGTCATGGCTACACGTACTTCAGAGGCAGCTCTATTGCGATTATCGGTCAAGCATTCAATCAGAACCGCGACTCCGCTTGGACCGTAGCCCTCGTACATGATGGTCTGGTAGTCAGCGCCGCCAGCTTCTTGGCCAGAGCCACGCTTTAACGCACGATCGATGTTGTCGTTAGGAACTGAACTCTTCTTAGCCTTTTGAATAGCATCAAACAAAGTTGGATTAGCAGAAGTGTCGGCGCCGCCGGTGCGAACTGCTACTTCAATGTTCTTGATCAGCTTTGCGAAAAGTTTCCCGCGCCGTGCGTCAACGACAGCTTTCTTGTGTTTGGTCGTTGCCCACTTGGAATGGCCACTCATACTGCTCTCACCATCTCTAAAAAGTATTTATGAATTCGAAGGTCTGGAACAATCTCCGGATGGAACGAAGTCGCTATTAGGTTACCTTGTCGCACCGCAACAATGCGGTCATTGTCATCGTTGAATGTTCCCTTCGGAATTTTGGCCAGAACCTGCACAGAATCACCGACAGAAACAACTAAGGGCGCTCTAATAAAAATCGCCCTAAACGGCGCATCGCCAAAGTCAGGCATCGCTAAATCAATCTCGAATGAATCAACCTGGCGCCCAAAAGCGTTACGCGCAGCAACAATGTCTAGGCCACCAACTGTTTCCTGATCTTGGCGACCATCTAAGATTTTGTCCGCAAGCATGATTAGTCCTGCGCAAGATCCATAGACAGGGATTTCACTGGCAAGTTCACGCAGTCGTGCGAATAAGTTGTTTTTCTTGGCCAAGATACTCATAGTTGTGGACTCACCACCGGGAATAACTAACCCCTGAAGGTCAGTTAAGTCAGCAAGCGAACGAACAGCGACTGCTTGCGCACCAACAGCATGTAAGTGGTTGATGTGTTCTCGCACATCCCCTTGAATTGCAAGAACCCCAACACGTGGGCTCTGGCTCATTACCAGCCGCGCTCAGCTAAGCGATGAGGAACAGGAATGTCGGCCACGTTGATGCCAACCATTGCTTCACCAAGTCCGCGACTTGCTGTTGCAATGATGTCGGGATTGTCAAAATGCATTGTGGCCTGAACGATAGCATTTGCTCGCTTGATTGGATCGCCAGACTTGAAAATACCCGAACCAACAAATACGCCATCGGCGCCAAGCTGCATCATTAGTGCAGCATCGGCTGGTGTTGCGATACCACCGGCAGTGAACAAAACGACTGGTAGCGCACCCTTTTCAGCAACCTCAAGAACTAGAGCGTATGGCGCTTGTAATTCCTTGGCTGCAACATAGAGTTCGTCATGACTCATTGACTTAAGCCGATTAATTTCACCACGAATGGTGCGCATATGCATGGTTGCATTCGATACGTCACCAGTGCCTGCTTCGCCCTTTGAGCGAATCATTGCAGCACCTTCGGAGATACGTCGCAGCGCTTCACCCAAGTTTGTGGCGCCGCAAACAAATGGCACCTCGAACTGCCACTTATCAATGTGATGTGTGTAATCTGCCGGCGTTAGAACTTCTGACTCATCGATGTAGTCAACTCCAAGGCTTTGGATAACCTGCGCCTCAACAAAATGACCGATGCGAGCCTTGGCCATAACTGGAATCGAAACCGCTTCAATAATTTTCTGGATCATGTCTGGATCGCTCATTCGGGCTACGCCACCCTGCGCGCGAATGTCCGCAGGAACTCGTTCGAGTGCCATTACGGCAACCGCGCCGGCTTCCTCCGCAATTTTTGCCTGCTCTACGTTAACAACGTCCATAATGACGCCGCCTTTAAGCATGTCGGCCATGCCGCGCTTTACTTTTTGAGTACCTGTTAAAACGTTATCGTTTGCCATGATTTCCTCTTGAAAATTGATTGGTTAGTTAATTCTACTCACATGGAGCAAGTGTGCTAGTCGGAAATACTATTTGGGATTCTGGTATCTAGATTGAGAATCATTGGCATTTGCGCATACCCTGCCAAGCGAAAAATACGAACAATCCATTGATTGCGAATATTCAGACAATCGTTAACTGCCTCGGTGTGAAATGTGTGACTCAGATGCACACGTCCACACGCGATTGCTAATTCATCAAGTAGCTGCGCAGTGGCAAGATCGATGCGCCATTCGGCCACTTCGTCGGCTTCGTCTAAAGATGCAAGTAAGACTTCCGTTAACTCTGTCTCAAGGTCGATTCGCTCTGTTAGGTCGTGCGGCTCTATCGCTAGGGCGTCATGAGCAGCCTGCGCAAGAACAGCCGAAGTGACTGGATCTACCACAGGTGAGTTGGCCAACTCACCCACGATTCCTGCTCGGCGACCAAGATTCCCATCAAGAGCAGCTGTGGACACTTCGATTCGATGGTGCAGGCGATCTAGGCGACCAGCTTGTTGAGACAGGTACCAAATAGCCAAAAGAGTTACCAAGTAGCCTTGCCAAGAATTGAAACTCATAAATCTGATTCCTTCTCTGGAGTAATCCTTAGGCGACCTAAACGTCCGAGTACTTGCCCAGCCATGTCAGGTTCGACGACTAAACCTGGAACGGTTACAGATTTGTAAACTTCGATAATTTCGTCGGCCACAGTATCCCAATCGAAATCTACAACTCGAGTTTTCCCAGCAGTCCTCAATCGCAGTTGTTCCTCGTCGTTGTTGAGAAGTTCGATAACTGTTTGAGCCAACGACTCACTATCTTCATTGTTAAACAATTTTCCGCACTGGCCATCTTGCAAAACACGCTTGAATGCCGGTAAATCGCTTGCGACAACTGGGGTGCCCGAAGCCATAGCTTCAAGTAAAACTATGCCAAATGACTCTCCCCCTGTGTTTGGTGCGACATAAAGAGTTCCTGACGCGTAAACATTCGGCTTCTCGAGTTCATCAACCAATCCGAGTTGAGTTATGCACGCACGATCAGCCGCGCTCAATGTATCGAGTAAATCCTTGCAATCACCTGGCCCAGCAATTAGGACTTTCAAATCAGGAAACGACTCTCGAATTTTCGGCAAAGCTTCGAGTAGAACAACTAGGCCCTTTCTTGATTCATCAACTCGCCCGAAGAAAACTAACGACTTCTGTTCAATGCCCCAGCCTGGCATTGCCTTAGCAGCTGCAAAAGATGACACATCCACGCCATTTGGAATGATCACCGCATCCCCGCCAAGATGCTCCATCATTGTTTGCTTTGCAGCTGGGCTCACGGCGATACGTGCGGAAACTTTTTCCATGACTGTTTGCGCAAGCTTCGCGAGGCTCAAGATCACTCGAGATCTATCCATACTTGAATGCCATGTGGCAACAATGGGACCTTTGGCCGCCCAGCAAGCCAATACCGAAACGCTTGGCGCCAACGGCTCGTGCACATGCAAGACATCAAATTGACCTTGCTCAATCCATTTACTTACTCGGCGGGCAACTAGCGGTCCAAAGCTGAGCCTGGCAACAGAGCCGTTGTAACGCACTGCGCGTGGTTTTCCAGTCGATTCAACAAAGGGTGGCAAGCCCTCATCAGATTCAGCAGGAGCGATAACGCTTACGTAATGACCTTTTCGGATCAGGGCATTAGCCAAGTCGTGTACATGTGCGGACACGCCACCTGGGATGTCCCAGGCATACGGACACACAATTCCAACGCGTAACATCACTCAACCACCAAATCCGACCAAACTGGTTGCAGCATATGCCAATCCTCGCAGTGCGCTCTTATGTGCGCTTCCAATCTTGTGGCCAGTTCAGCCGATACTTGCTGTGCTTGGCGTAAACGTTCCCGACCAGTGGCACTTTCAACTGGCAGCTGCACTTGTTCATCAAAGGTAATCACAAGTTGATTGCCGTCGTACCAGGTGGAGCAAGTGAACAACGGTCGCTTAGTGTCTAAGGCCAACACCGCGGCCCCGATTGGAAGTGACGCTCGGTGACCAAAAAACAGGTTGCCCATACCATTCTTGGCAACATCGCGATCGCCAAGAAGTGGAACTAGCTTGCCTTCATAAACTTGCCCGCGTAGAAACTCGTAGACACCTGCTTCACCTGTTAGCGGCAGAATGTTCATGCCCAATTTAGTGCGGATTGACACAAACCTTTGGAAAATCATTTCGGGCTTCAATCGCTCAGCAACAGTTCCAACTTTTGCGAGATTAATTGCAGCCCACGCTCCGGCCAAATCCCAGTTACCAGAATGTGGCAAAGTGAGTATGACTCCTCCAGATTTCAAGGCTTCAACAACTGGTTCGACATTCTCCGCTCGAACGCGGGCGTTAATCTTTTCTACCGACCATCTAGAAACCAAAAAAGTTTCGTAGTAGTAACGCATGTACGAACGCATTGCCCTGCGACTGAGCTCACGAATCTTGACATCTTGCGAATCTAAGCCAAGAACACGACTGAAGTTCGCCTCTAACTGGCGAACGCCCTTGATGCGTTTGCGCCAGCAATAATCGGAAGCTTGATTAAATGACCACGTTACAAGTGATTGCGGTAGCAGCCAGAGAAAATTCCAGCCTAACCAAAAGCCAGCAGTTGTCAGCCTCGCGCCCTTTGTCATTTATCCAGCTGCTTTCTGACATGAACTACCCGCTGAATTACCGTGAAAGTGGTAATTACTGCCAGTAGATACATCGCGCCAGATAGACAGAACCAGCCAAGACCCGAAACTAGTAGAGCAATCCAAACAACTAAAGTACGTTCGGCACGTTCGGCCAGCCCAACCTTGCATTGCACGCCCAACGACTCCGCCTTAGCACGAATGTAGGAAGTCATCTGCCCCATAACAAGTGCTACCGATGTTGCAGCTAGCACTTTGGTATCAATAACGTCCTTCTCTAGAAAGTAAGCCGCAATCGATACTAAAACCAAAGCATCCACGACCCGATCAAGAGTGGAATCTAAAAATGCTCCCCAGCGACTATCGGAACCAGTAAGCCGGGCGATAGTGCCGTCCAATAAGTCGCTCAGAGACAAGATGCCGATGGTGATGCTGGCAATCAGGAATTTGCCTGAAGGTATGAAAACGGCGGCGCATGCGATAGTGGCAACGGCGCCAGCGCAAGTTACCGAGTCAGCCGATACCTTCAGCCGAATCAAAGAATTGGCCACCGGTGTAACAATGCGACTCAGAACCTGACGCGCAGAAGCGTTATCGAGCAATGACCTCATCCTTGGCGTGAGATGACGACTACCATATAGTCATCATGACGATGCTACCGACAACGCCGAGTAATCAGGAATTAGCGCCAATTCTTATCGGTGTTTACAGCGTCGCCACGCACTCAAACATGGAGTTTCTAGCCCGCAGCTTCGGTTTAACCAGTCAAAATTACCAGGCGCACCAAAACCGGACATATGCCGACATTGCCGCGCGGACAACTGCTGTTTTTATCGATGACCAGACGATGGATTTGCCACTGTTAGAGGCGTGCGATGGAGTCATTTTTGTCTTGGATGCTTCATTAGGGGTAAACCCGCAGGCTATTGCTCTGTGGCAAGAATTGGCTGGACTCGAAATTCCTCGTCACATCGTGGCTACGAATCTATTTCAAACACACACTGACTTCGATGAACTGGTGGCGATCAGCCGTCGCATCTTCTCCGAAAATGTGCTCGTTAGACATCTGCCGATGGCCGACGACGAAGACAGCAAAGTCATCGCTTTATACGACCTACTGCAAAACCAAATTTTTGATTACAGTAACGGTGAGCAAGTAATCACCAATCCTGATACCGAACACATCGAATTAACTTCCGATCAACGCGATTCACTTTTCGAGAGCTTGGCTTATCTTGGCTTGGGTGAGGATGCCTTCAAGATGTTTCAAGCCGGCATCACTCCGGCAATTAGCCAGTTTGAACAGGCATGGGCTACGGACTCAATCATTTCTATCAGCCCGCTTGATGAAAATGTCGGGCAAAAAATTGTGCAGGATTGGCTGCGAGTCCTGCCAAATCGCTGGAGTCCATTATTTGAATCTGATGAATATCAAACGCACACCAGTGAACCTGGCTTTTACGGGTTAGGAATTGCAAATGGTTTGGCACGCGTTTGGGGCAATGCGAACACGGCGATTGAGATTACTGACTCAACCGGTGAAACTGAAGGCGTAACCGAGTCCATAAAACTTGCTAGTTGCATCGTTGCAGAGAACATCGCGGTTGGCGACACATTGCATGAGCAGGGTCAGTCTCTGACTCTAACTGCTCCAATTTTCGACTAAAAGATCTCGCGTTTGTTCGAGTAATTCTGAAACAATTTTCGTGCCAGCAATTATTGGCATGAAGTTGCTGTCGTTAGCCCACCTAGGTACCACGTGTTGATGAAAATGATCTTGAACCCCAGCGCCGGCAACCCGACCTTGATTCATCCCGATGTTAAAGCCAGTACACCTAGAGACGGATGTCAAAGTGCGCATTGCTTGTTGGGTTAGCCGCTGAACATCTAGGCTTTCGAGGTCGGTGAGTAGATCGTACGTAGCAACATGTCGATTAGAGCAAACCAACAAGTGGCCACTGTTATACGGGTACTTATTTAGAACAACATACGCATGATCTGAGCGAACAACTACAAGATCGTCATCACCTGCAATCGCCCGACAAAACGGGCAAGAATCGTCATCAAACTGCCCGGCCATAGCAGTCAAATACTCTTTGCGGTGTGGCGTCCAAATGCGCTCCCACTGCTCTACGCCGTTGCCGCCGATCTCCATTAAGCGTTCCGAGTGCTTACTGCCTGCAAAATCTTCTCAATGGCTTGATCCACTGGTACTCCATTTTCCTGAGTGCCATCGCGATAACGAAACGATACTGCGCCGGCTTTGATGTCTTCATCGCCAGCAATCAGCATGAAGGGTACCTTCTGTGACTGAGCATTTCTAATCTTTTTTTGCATACGCTCATCAGAATCATCTACATCAATACGCACGCTATGTTTGCGTAGTTTGACTGCCAATTCATGTAAGTAATCATTGTGGGCAGACGCGATCGGAATACCAACCACCTGCACAGGAGCTAACCAAGCGGGAAACGCACCGGCGTAGTGCTCGAGAAGTACGCCGAAAAACCGCTCGATTGAACCGAAAAGTGCGCGGTGAATCATGATTGGCCGGGCACGACCACCATCGGATGCTTGGTATTCCAGCTCAAATCTTTGTGGCAACTGGAAATCGACTTGGATCGTGGACATCTGCCAAGTGCGACCGATAGCGTCGCGAGCTTGTACCGAAATCTTGGGACCATAGAAAGCAGCGCCACCCGGATCTGGCACCAAGTCCAGTCCTGATGCCGCAGCCGCGTCAGCAAGAGCTTGGGTAGCGACATCCCACTCTTGCTCTGTTCCAATTGATTTATCTGGGTTGCGAGTTGATAGTTCAAGGTAGAAATCATCCAGACCGTAGTCGCGCAACAAGTCCAGCACGAAACTCAGCAGGTTACTTAGTTCGCCTGGCATCTGCTCGGGCGTGCAGTAAATGTGTGCGTCATCCTGGGTCATTCCACGTACGCGGGTAAGGCCGTGAATAACGCCTGACTTCTCGTAGCGGTAAACCGAACCGAATTCAAAAAGCCGCAGTGGCAATTCTCGATAAGAACGACTACGTGATTTGAAAATCAAATTGTGGAACGGGCAGTTCATGGGCTTTAGATAATAATCTTGACCCTGTCGCTTAACTGTGCCATCTTCATGAAGTTCCTCATCCAAATGCATAGCCGGGAACATGCCATCTTTGTACCAATCCAAATGCCCAGATTGTTCAAAAAGGGCGCCTTTAGTGATGTGCGGCGTGTAGACAAATTCGTAGCCAGCCGCTTCGTGGCGCACGCGCGAATAATCTTCCATTGCTCGGCGAACTATGCCACCTTTTGGATGAAATACTGCAAGCCCAGAACCAATTTCATCAGGGAAACTGAATAAATCTAAGTCAATGCCAAGCCGACGATGATCTCGCTTAGCTGCTTCTTCTAGCATCGTTAAGTACTGTTTCAAATCATCTTTGGTAGCCCAAGCGGTGCCATAAATACGCTGCATCGAAGCATTCTTCTGATCGCCCAGCCAATAGGCAGCAGATGAACGCATGACTTTTACAGCCTTGGCTTCAATGTAGCGGGTATCAGGAACATGCGGACCGCGACATAAATCGCACCAACGATGTTCACCACTTCGCAAATCGATGTTGTCGTAAATAGTTAGCTCGCCAGCGCCAACTTCCATTACCTCTTCTGCGAGTACTTCCGCATCATCTGCAGCAAGCAACTGAACTTTGAATGTTTCTTTCGCTAATTCAACACTGGCCTCTTCTCGGGTTACTACCCGACGCGAAAACTTCTGACCTGAGTTAATAATCTCGATGGTCTTCTTTTCAATGGCAGCTAAATCATCTGGTGAGAAAGCAGTGTCGGTACCGAAGTCATAAAAAAAGCCATCTTTGATAGGTGGACCGATGCCAAGTTTTGCTTCCGGGAATAGTGCCTGTGTAGCTTGCGCAACAACGTGCGCCGCACTGTGGCGTAGCACAGACAAACCCTCTGGTTCAGTGATTAATACTGGCTCAACATGATCGCCATCTTGCAAGATGTAACTGAGATCAACTAACTCGCCATTAACCCGAGCAACAACGACCTGGCGCGCTTTATCGCCAACTACGTCATAAGCACTGGCCCCGGCATCGATAGATGTCAGTTGCTTGTCGGATCCGACAGTTACAGATGCCACAGTTTGTCCTTAAATCGGGCCTGGCAAAATCGCTTGAATTCGCCAAACCTATTGTTCGCTTAGGTTCACTTTAACTTAATGATACGAACCAGTTACGCAGTATCAGGGGTTGTAGTTCAGTGCGGTCTGCTGTGCAAATGTCTCGGCGAGTTGATGAATAACCGCAGGCACTGAGAGTTCGCGCTCATTGCTTAACAAATCTTCACGCGACAGTTGTGCCAGCGAACCGATTGGCTGCACATCACGAGTAGACGAGGTGAGGAATGCTCCGTCGCAGTTCCACAAATCCTCGGCGCGAAGATCGTCGCGTTCAACAATGTTCACACCAGCAGATTTCGCCCACTCAAGGGTCAATTCACGAGTGATGCCAAGTAGCAAACCAGTTTTAACACTTGGCGTTACAACTGCGTCACCTTGAACCAAGAACACGTTACTTCCAGTGCCTTCAGAGAGGTTGCCTTTTGAGTCTAAAGAAAGCGCCTCCGAGAAGCCGTGCTTATGGGCTGCCTCAAGTGCGTAAACATTCTCCGCGTAAGAGATAGTTTTCAGACCCACAATCGCAGAGAGTTCATTGCGCATCCAGGGGACCAACACGGCGCCTGTGGTCGCCGGCCAAGCTGGTTGCGGCGCAACACTTAGCACCAATGTTGGCTCGCCACCAATGCGATCTGACCCTAATGGACCGATTCCGCTAGTAACAGTTATGCGTAAGCGACCAAGTTCAAATGGCGGATTCGCAGCCATGATTTCGTCGATTGCGGCGTTAATCACTTCATCAGTTGGGCACTTGATACCAAGTCCAGAAGCACTGCGGCGAAGACGTAAGTTGTGGCGATCCACTGCAAAAGCTCGACCGCCTGAAATCTTGAGCGTTTCAAAAACGCCATCGGCAACCATAAACCCGTGGTCCAGAACACTGATTTGCGCCTGTTCAATTGGAACAAGTTGCCCGTTTACCCAAAAGTGTGAAGCTTTCATGGCCCTAGCCTATTGCAGAGAAGTAGAGATAACACTTAAAAGGTGCTGCGCTTTGAGTTGTGTTTCATTCCACTCACCCAGCGGGTCGCTGTCGTAGGTGATTCCAGCCCCAGTGCCGAAACACAGAGTTGGTTCAACGGCATTGAATGATTGCCAAAAAGTTCGAATTGCCACAGACAACTGGGCTGAAGAATTATCAACGTCTATCCAGCCCAGAACTCCGCAGTAAACCTCCCGAGCCTGCGGTTCGATCTGGTTTATCAGTTGCAGTGAACTGCTCTTCGGCGCTCCGCTTACTGAACCCGGTGGACACATGGCCTGCAAAATTTCCGCCCATGAAATATCTTCACGTAATTCGCCAACAACATCGGAAACCAAATGCACCAAACCTGGATGCTTTTCAACTCGCAACATGTCTGGCACAGCCACGGTTCCCGGCAAACAAACATGTGAGAGATCATTACGAATTAGGTCGACGATCATAATGTTCTCTGCAGAATCTTTATCAAGCATCGCATCTGCCGAAATTGCCGTTCCTTTAATTGGACTCGACTTCAGAATCTTGCCGTTACGCTCCAGAAATAACTCGGGTGAAGCAGAGGCAATTCGTATGTCGAAGCCTAGCCCGGAAGCCGCGCGCGGAATCGAGAAAGCGCAAGCGTATGGCGCAGGGTTTCCACTGCGCAACTTTCGATAGGCGGCGAAGCTATCGAATTGCGATGAGAGTTTCTGGGTCAGAATTCTGCAGTAGTTGATTTGGTAAACCCAACCCGCGGCAATCGATTCACGGACTGTCTCTACGCCCTGCTGATACTCCACCTCGTCAACGTTTGACATCCAGTTGTCGAACCGGATGTCTGAACTCACGATAGATTCTGACTCAATTGAATCTGCTTGTGCTTCATAGTTGTTGGCGAATTGAAATCCGAAAAACTCGCCTTCAAAAGTCTGTAAAACAGCCCACCAGCCAGAGTCCATGTCGTTTGGATCTCTGGTAATCCGCACCAAGTCAGTGGCAAACCTATCGCCGAACACCACTGCAGTTTGGCCAGATTTCACATACTTAGCCTATGGAGTATTTGAATTTCCAGCACCACACCGAGCTGGACTTTTTCCCTAGGAATCAAGGAGCATGAGTTAGGTACTGCGTGGCCTGACTTTGAAGGTTGTGCAATTATCGGATAGTCTTACGCAGGTTAAAGATTTATCTTTACATGCGGACGTGGCTCAGTGGTAGAGCATCACCTTGCCAAGGTGAGGGTCGCGGGTTCGAATCCCGTCGTCCGCTCGCTTTATTCGTGGAGCGAGACATTGGTGGAGTGGCCGAGAGGCGAGGCAACGGCCTGCAAAGCCGTGTACACGGGTTCAAATCCCGTCTCCACCTCGCTGGTCGATTGGCGCAGTTGGTTAGCGCGCTTCCTTGACATGGAAGAGGTCACAGGTTCGAGTCCTGTATCGACCACCAAAAACATCTAGCAGAGTTACTCTTCTGAAATCTCACGACTCAAAGCGCTGGCTCGCGATAGAGCCCGTAAATACTTTTTGCGATAGCCACCAGTTAACATTTGCGGACTGAAAAGACCGCTAATTTCTACGCCGCTGTAGGCAATCGGAATCTCGCGATCGTAAAGACGATCAATTAGCACAACCCAGCGCAAGGCCTGCGCTTGGTCAGTTAATTGAAGAACTCCAGAGAAGCAGACCGTTTCTAAATCCTGAACCAGTGCGCCGAAAGCGCTTGGGTGCACTGTGCTCAAGTGATTTGTCAGGTTCGCAAATTCATCAAACGAATAATCTGGCGACTGCTGAGAAAACTTTTCTAATGCACCTGCGTCTAGTGGCAATGCTCCACTAAGCGCGTTGCGGTGCCGATAATCCGGACCATCTATTCTGATGATTTCGAAATGCGCCGCCAGTCCTTGAATTTCCCGGACGAAATCATCGGCCGCAAATCTTCCTTCGCCTAATCGATCTGGCAAGGTGTTGCTCGTTACAGCTATGCGCACACCGCGCTGCACCAATTGACCAAGCAAAGTGCTCATCAAAACTGTGTCGCCTGGGTCATCGAGTTCAAATTCATCGATGCAGATCACTTCGAAACCGGCCAAAGTTTCAACGGATGCTTGAAACCCCAAAGCTCCAACTAAGTTCGTGTATTCAACAAAACTTCCATACGTTGCTCGCGTTCCGTATTGATGCCAAAGGGCGGTGAGCAGGTGAGTTTTACCCACGCCAAATCCACCGTCTAGATAAATACCGGCTTTAACTTTGTCGCCCGAGCGAAAAAGCCGGCGCTTTGGTGCTAAGTTGCTTGCAAAATCATCCATGCGAGCCTTCGCAAATCCCTGCGAGGAGATTTCCGGATCAGCCACGTAGTTGGCAAATGTGGTGTGCGCAAAGCGCTTTGGTACAACAAAATCACCGATAATCTGCGTGGCATCCACTTTTGGTGTTCGCTCACAGAGACTTTGCATTCCCCTAGCCTAAAGGCATGCGAGAATCTATGCGTGAAGAGTGATTTGGATTTCAGCGCGCCCGATAAGGTTGCTGACTTCTACCGTGTTTCAACCGCACAACATCTGCGCCTCAACATGGTTGTTTCACTCGATGGAAACTTTGTCGGGCCGACTGGGCGCTCGAAAGACATATCTGGTCCGCTAGATCTTTCAGTCCTACTTACTCTGCGTCTGCTTAGCGATGTTGTTTTAGTCGGCGCCAAAACTGCCTTAGGTGAAAAGTACCGATACACGCACGTGCGCGAAGAACTTAAATCCGTGGCGCTACATAATCCGCCATTTTGTTTAGTCAGTTCCACTCTGGATATTCCTAGTGATGCCCCAATATTGTCCGACCCTAAACATAAGCCATTCATTATCACTGCCGCGAATAATGACTTTAAGTGGCAAGAAAATTTCGAACGACTTTCTACACTCGCCCAAATTCACGTATCAGATTCTCCAAAATTAGATGGCGCATTGATTCGCTCGATTCTGCACTCGCTGGGATTCAACAGAATTGTTTGTGAGGGCGGACCAAAACTCCTACAAACACTGTTGGATTCAGATGTAGTGGATGAATTGAATCTAACCGTAAGCCCAACAATTGTGGGTACAACTCCTTCGATTGGCGCCTTAGGCACGGCACTGAAACGCCTGAAATTAATAGCAAGTGCCACTGGTGACGGTTTCTTATTCACCCGTTATCAGTTTGATGCGCAAGAAAGTTGATTCTGCCGGGCAACGGCTAAGAGCGTACGATTTAGTCATGACTACTGAACGCACAGACAACGAATGGCGCGAACTGCTAACGCCGGCTGAATACTATGTTTTACGCGAAGCTGGAACCGAACCAGCATTCGTTGGTGAATACACCGACACTGAAACCACTGGCGTTTACACCTGCAAAGCGTGCAATGTTGAATTATTTCGATCGAATGAAAAGTTTCATTCAGGGTGCGGCTGGCCCTCATTCTATCAGCCGGGTTCAAGCAGCGCAGTAGTTGAAATTGTTGACAACTCGCATGGCATGGCTCGAACAGAAGTGCGGTGCGCTAATTGCGATTCACATCTTGGCCATGTTTTCACTGGCGAAGGTTACGAAACACCAACCGATCTGCGCTACTGCATAAATTCAGTTGCGCTATCTCTCGTTCCTGTTAACTAGCGGTAATCGCAGCCACGCCAATCATGGTGCAGGCAATTCCGATGTATTGCGCTGGAAGTAATCGCTCTTTGAGAATGCGCCAAGCCAAGATGACAGTCATCACTGGAAATAGTGAGCCGAGAACCGAAATGAGTGAAAGTAAACCATCAGGCTCTGCGGCAGCAAAAGCGAACAAAATATTTGCACCTGCATCAGTAAATCCGATAGCCGCCAGTAGCGGAATGTTAACTGGTCGCAAGCCGCCGACACTGCGAAACGATAGTGCCAAAGTTAACAACACGGCATTTTGAGCAATACGCATTGTTGCAATCGTCATCGACGGATTACCCGCTCGGGCGCCTTGCGCCATACAAAAGACACAAATGCCAAAAGTGACTGCCGCCACTAACGCTAGTAACACTGGCTTGGCTGATGCCCGTGACTGCAGCTCAGGACCACTGGCTAGAAGAACACCGATAATTGCAATTGCAATTCCGACCTTCTGCCCCAGACTCGGTGAATCACCGTGTAGCAATCCAATCGACAACGGAATGACTACACCGATTGATGAGATTGGTGAAACGATTCCCATCTGGCCCGTGGATAACGCTGAATAGAACGCAACCAATCCCACCAGGCCGAGTAAACCCGCAGACAGACCCCAGATCATTGCGCTGTGGTTACTGGTATCCCAATGATTTGTGGCGAGCGCAAACCCAACTGCCAAAATCCCACCGAAAATTTGGGAACCACCCAGAACCGCGATTGGTGCGAATTTGCGAGACATGTTGCCGGCAAAAAAATCAGACGTACCCCAAACAACGCTTGAGAGCAGAGCCAAAATAAGAGCCACGTCGTCAGCCTAGTGGCGCGCTTAGAGCATATTTGCCTCATTTCAATCTAAGGTAATTGAAGTGATAACTGTGGATAAACCAAACAAAGCTGAACTCGCCTGGAACGATGCCGTCCAAACTTTGCATGGAGCCACGCGCCGAACAGAAATCACCCTTGCTGAAGTACCCGCACCAAGTCGCCTTGCTCCATATTCGCTGGCGCTAAGTGGTGTATTGGCAGTTGATTCCGACAATGAGTTAGCTTCTGGAAAATTCGTTTTGCTCCACGACCCTGACGGGCAACCAACTTGGGAAAGCAACTACCGCGTCGTTACCTTTGTTAATGCAGAAATTGAACCAGACGTTGTTACAGACGAGATGTTCGACGAAGTTGCTTGGAGTTGGCTAATCGAGGCACTAGCACTCAGCGAGGCCGAATTCACAAATTTATCTGGGACCGTAACTCGCACAGTAAGTCGCTCTTTTGCCGGCCTGGCAGATCGTCAACGCGAAACTGAGCTAGAAATTCGTGCATCTTGGTCCCCCTCAACTTCTGAACTAGCTGCACACTTAACAGCCTGGTGCTTGCTACTGGAACAGGCTTCTGGGCTTGAACCTTTGCCCGAGGGCGTCACACAGATTAATCGAAACAAGTAGCGCCGGCATGACACAGGAACAGGCTGCCGATGAGCAGCTAGTTGGTATCACTGTTGATGAGCCACGTGACGGATTACCTGAACTAATCACCACCGATAAGCAACTGATTCACGCTGCCAACTCGTTGAAAAATGGAACTGGACCTGTTGCACTTGATGCCGAGCGCGCAAGTGGTTTCAAGTACAGTGGGCGTGCCTACTTGGTGCAGTTACGTCGCGAGGGCTCTGGCACATTTTTAATCGACCCCACATTTTTTGCAAATTTATCTTTGATTCAGGATGCACTCACAGATGTCGACTGGATTTTGCACGCAGCCTCCCAAGACTTGGTCTGTTTACGAGAAGCGGGTCTGTTTCCAACCGCCCAGCTTTTCGATACCGAACTCGCTGGTCGGATTTTAGGGTGCGACCGAGTTGGTCTAGGCCCGTTATTACTGGCTGAACTTGGCTACTCGCTGGCCAAAGAACACAGCGCGGCAGATTGGTCTACCCGCCCACTGCCAACAAAATGGTTGAACTATGCCGCCCTGGATGTTGAGTTCCTGATCGAGCTCTGGATGATTTTGAGCGAACAATTAATCGACGCCGATAAATATGACTGGGCCATCCAAGAGTTCAACCACGTTAAGGACACGACTGCTCCAATCGTGCGTGAAGATCCCTGGCGCAGAACATCTGGCTTACATGGTGCTCGCAAACCACGACAACTAGCAATTGTTCGTTCACTTTGGCACACCCGTGATCAGATTGCTCGGGACCAAGACATTGCGCCGGGTCGAATTCTTCCTGATTCAATTTTTGTGCAAATTGCCAACGAAACCGTTGAATCTGATTCTCGAGTTGAGGATCTGCCTGCCCTAAATGGTCGACTAACCAGACGCAACAAGAAACTCTGGGTTGGCGCAGTTTACGATGCCCTGGCACTTTCGGAAGATGAACTACCGGCTACTAGAGTGCGTTCAACAACCCCACCTCCACCACGAACCTGGCAGGAGAAGAACCCAACTGCGTTCGCCCAATTAGAGCAAGTGCGTTCAGGTATAGCCGCAATAGGTGAATCCTTAAACATGCCGGTAGAGAATTTAATTACCCCTGAAACAGTTCGACGAATTCTCTGGACACCGCCTGTTGATGAGCTAGAACTGCAGCAAATGTTAGATAGTTACAACGCACGCCCATGGCAGCAAGAAATTATAACGCCGTTACTTCGGCAGGCTTTATTTGATTCGCCAATTCCTACTGAACCTGCGAACGCAGCCTTGCAGTAATTGCTGCGCTAATTCCCGCGCCATCAAGCCCTAATTCCGCCAGCCAAGTAGCCCGCTTTTTGTGCGTCAAGAATTGCTTTGGAATACCTAGTGATAATGAACTTGCTGCGCTGCCGTTAGTGCTTAGCGCTGAACAAATAGCTTGCCCTACTCCGCCATCAACCAAGCCATCTTCGATTGTTACAACGAGATGCGCCGAAGCTAAATGGTCTATCAATTCAGCGCTCACAGGCAAAGCCACTACAGGGTCGATAACTTCGACCGAGATACCAGCGTCACTAAGTGCTTGAGCCGCTTCAATGGCTGATGCAGCCAACGCGCCAATACTGACTATCTTCACTTCCGCACTGCTCTGACCAAATAGCAAGTCCCCAAAAATTTGGCTATCCGTAGCGTCAATGTCCGTGCCAACGGCGCCCTTGGGAAATCTGATCGCACTTGGGCCGCCTGAATTAGCCACGCAATCGTGCAGCGCCGTTTCTAAGCGTTTTCCATCTCGAGGAGCATATAGTTTCAGGCCTGGTACGACCCGCAACAGTGACATGTCCCACATGCCGTTGTGACTTGCGCCATCATCGCCGGTAATTCCTGCGCGATCTAGAACGAATGTCACGCCAGCCTTGTGCAGTGCGCAGTCCATGATCACTTGGTCGATAGCGCGATTTAGAAACGTTGAATACACCGCAACCACAGGATGCAGGCCGGCATGAGCCATACCTACCGCGCTTGTTACTGCATGTTGTTCGGCGATTCCAACGTCAAAAGTTCTCTTCGGGAATGCCGCACTAAAAGCACTCAACCCTGTTGGTCCTAACATTGCAGCAGTAATCGCCACAACATCAGAACGCTCGGCGCCTATTTCAACTATTGATTTGCTGAAAACAGAAGTCCAAGAAGCAGGGGCCGACTTCAGTGGCAACCCTGTTTGCGGATCTACTACGCCAACTGCATGGAAACGATCGGCTTCATCGGTCTCGGCTGGTTGATAACCCCGACCTTTAGTAGTTATGGCATGAACAATCACTGGCCCGCCAAAATCGCGCGCTCGCTGCAAGGCGAATTCCAAATCTTCCAAGTTATGCCCATCAACCGGACCAACATATTTCAGGCCCAGGTCTTCGAACATGCCCTGCGGTGCCACAAAGTCCTTGATGCCTTTTTTCAAACCATGCAATGCTTCGTACATAGGCGCACCCACAAGTGGAGTTCGACCAAGTACAGATTTACCCCAATCCAAAAATCGTTCGTAACTTTGCGCAGTTCGAAGTGTTGCCAAGTGATTGGCAAGTCCACCGATAGTTGGCGAATAGGAACGAGCATTGTCGTTCACCACAATCACAACTGATCTTGATTTACCTTCCGCAATGTTGTTGATTGCTTCCCAGGTCATACCGCCAGTAAGCGCGCCATCGCCAACAACTGCAACGACATGTCGATCAGTCTCCCCATTTAACTCAAAAGCTTTGGCAATTCCGTCTGCATAGGACAGCGCGGTAGACGCATGACTGTTCTCGATAATGTCGTGAATACTTTCTTCACGGCTTGGATATCCAGACAGACCAGATTCTTGGCGCAAACTAGCAAAGTCGCCGCTGCGACCGGTAACCATTTTGTGCACATAAGACTGGTGACCTGTATCCCAAAGAATGGGATCTTTTGGCGAATCAAAAATACGGTGAATCGCTAACGTCAATTCAACAACGCCCAGATTTGGCCCGAGATGGCCCCCAGTTGCAGAAACTTTTTCAACCAAGAAGTCACGTATTTGCGCTGAAAGTTCAGTCAATTGGTCATAGCTGAGCGAGCGTAAATCCTCTGGGGATTTTATTTGCTCAATCAAGGACATTGACTCACCGTTTCTGACAGATAACTTAAGTTTACGTTGTCGAACCCAAATGTGCGCTCGGTAAGTTAACCCAACATGCTGCGAAGTACATACTGCAAAATGCCACCGTGACGGTAATAATCCGCCTCACCTGGGGTGTCAATCCGAACTACTGCATCAAATTCGGTTGTCGAGCCATCTGCATTAGTTGCAACGACGCTAACGAAAGCCGGAGTATCGCCATCATTTAGCTCAGTTACTCCAGAGATAGCGAAGGTCTCAGTGCCAGACAGTCCTAGCGAATCGGCGCTGTGCCCGGTTGGGAACTGTAGCGGCAGCACACCCATGCCAATTAGGTTGGACCGATGAATACGTTCGAAAGATTCAGCGATAACAGCCTTAACCCCGAGTAATGCCGTTCCTTTGGCAGCCCAGTCGCGCGAGGAGCCTGAGCCGTACTCTTTACCGGCCAGAATTACTAACGCGATCCCCTGCGCCTGATAGTTACTTGACGCATCAAAAATTGCTGTTTGCGGCGCATCTGCTTTTGTGAAATCTGCGGTGAACCCACCTTCAACATCGTCCAATAGCTGATTACGCAAACGAATGTTGGCGAATGTTCCACGAATCATTACTTCGTGGTTGCCTCGACGAGATCCGTAGGAGTTGAAGTCCTTCTTGTCGATCCCATTTGAACTTAGATACAAGCCAGCAGGTGAATCTGCGCGAATCGAGCCCGCCGGAGAAATGTGGTCAGTTGTTACAGAATCCCCCAACTTCGCCAACACTCTTGCCCCAGAAATGTCTGTCACTGGAGTGGGCTGAAGTGGCATGTTTTCGAAGTACGGCGGTTTGCGCACATATGTACTCTTGCTATCCCAGGCGAAAGTAGCGCCAGTTGGCGTTGGCAAGTTGCGCCAATTTTCGTCGCCTGCAAATACATCGGCATACCGCGCAGTGAACATGTCGGCATCAATCGATGAAGAAACGGCCTGCGCAACCTCTTCGGCGCTCGGCCAAATGTCGGCAAGATAAACCGGCTTGTTGTCAGCATCAAAACCTAGTGCGTCATTTAGTAAATCAACTTTCATTGATCCTGCGAGTGCGTATGCCACAACTAGCGGCGGTGAAGCCAAGTAATTCATTTTCACGTCAGGGTTAATTCGTCCTTCAAAGTTACGGTTACCAGAAAGAACAGAAACAGCAGTGAGATCATGCTCATTAATTGATTTACTAATAGCCGGATCTAGTGGACCTGAATTGCCGATACAGGTTGTGCAGCCATAGCCAACCAAGTTGAACCCAAGTGCATTGAGATATTCGGTTAATCCAGCTTTTTCATAATAATCAGTCACTACCTGCGAACCTGGCGCCAAAGTTGTCTTCACCCAAGGCTTGGTCTTGAGTCCTCTTTCAACAGCTTTTTTGGCGAGCAAACCCGCAGCCATCATTACTGAAGGGTTCGATGTATTTGTACAGGAAGTAATCGAGGCAATTACCACGTCACCATGAGTTAAATCGAAATTAGTATCGCCCTTGCTTACATTTGCGACTACATCTGGGGTTTGAGTGTAACTGCCGAGCGCCTCTGCGAAAGCTGTTGCTGCCTCACTAAGCACAACACGATCTTGTGGACGCTTTGGTCCAGCAATGGATGGAACAACCGTGCTCAAATCAAGTTCCATGTACTCCGAATAAACAGGCTCGTGTGCACTGTCGTGCCACAGACCCTGTTCCTGTGCGTACGTTTTAACTAGTTCGATGTGACTCTCGGTACGACCGGTTAAACGCAAGTAATTCAGAGTCTCTTCATC
>Ga0194055_10000431_pt1 | contig 33737 bp, 27 predicted proteins | sample SepL449m_MetaG_FD_155482 | JGI IMG/M metagenome (GOLD analysis project Ga0194055, IMG submission 155482) | Anoxic zone freshwater microbial communities from boreal shield lake in IISD Experimental Lakes Area, Ontario, Canada - Sep2016-L442-9m | ecosystem: Environmental > Aquatic > Freshwater >... | reverse complement strand
TAACGGGACAACGCACTGGCGGCAATAATTTTCACGATCTCGCAATGGTGCTCTGGTCGGAGGTACGAGGCGTCAAGGAATCTTCAGTCCGGCGGGGTCTCCTGCAACGCATCGGTACGGCCATGGCGGGAATGTACCGTCACGAAATTACTGGCTCAACCTCTCAGGAGCGTTTAGAGAGCGTTGCTACGCTCTTTCGTCGCCGGCAACTTGCCTGCTCCGTAGAGAGCCACAGAGGCGACACAAGCCTGCCTGTGCTGACAACCCATTCTTGCCCCTATCCGGAACTCGCCGAACAAGACCGCGGAATCTGCGCTGCTGAGCGAGCAATGATTCAAGATCTCGTCGGTACTCGCGTGCAACTCTCGGAATGCCGGCTGGATGGCGCATCCTGCTGTCGCTTCACTGCGAGCCCAATGGTTGCCGCTGGACTGCCTGAGAAGACCCAAGACCCTTGAAACGGATACGCCAGAAGCATTCAATACGCGATTATTTCCTCAGAACGGCCCACACGGCCGATCCAATCACCCATACCCGTGGAGCCCACCCCATGACACAGCCCTGGATTGAAGGTCGATTCGAAGAAAATATGGTGCTCACGACCGTCGAGCAGGCCATCAACTGGGCCCGCCAGTCGAGCATTTGGCCGATGACTTTTGGACTGGCCTGCTGTGCGATCGAGATGATGGCAGCCGGTGCCAGTCGGTACGACATGGACCGCTTCGGGGCTGGTGCATTTCGAGCCTCGCCCAGACAGGCCGACTTAATGGTCGTGGCCGGCACCGTCACCTACAAAATGGCCAGTCGCGTACGGCGACTCTACAACCTGATGCCGGATCCAAAGTATGTGATTGCCATGGGCGCATGCACAACGGGCGGTGGCCCGTATTTTAAGTGGGGCTACCACGTTGTGAAGGGCGTTGATTTGGTCGTGCCTGTAGACGTTTATGTTCCAGGCTGCCCGCCGCGACCGGAGAGCCTCTTGGAGGGACTCATGCGGATTCAAGACAAGATCGCGGGCCAACGCATTGCCAAACGATCCGGCGGCATTGGCAAAATGGATGACGAACTGCCCGTACCGCACCACTCTGGCTATGTCACATCGCCAGTGGGCAACGGTGAGCTTGTGTACGACCACCAGAAGGTTCAGTCGTAAGCCGATTCGAGAAGCTACTAAGGAATTTCAATTGATGAGCGTTGATTCGAAGGAAAAATTGACCGTCTCCGGACTGCACGTGGCCGTGAACGGGCAGGAGATTTTGAAGGGGGTCGATCTTGAGATCGGCCGGGGTGAGATCCATGCCTTAATGGGCCCCAACGGCTCTGGGAAAAGCACGCTTGGCTACGCCATTATGGGGCATCCAAGCTATGAGGTCACATCCGGCACGATTGAGTTAGTGGATGCCGATGGCACGCACCACAATGTGCTGGAAATGGAGCCCGACCAACGCGCTCGCGCGGGCATTTTTCTGGCTTTTCAACGCCCCATGTCGATTCCGGGCGTGCGACTGGCCGACTTCCTCCGCCATGCCGTCACGAACATCCGGAATCCCGACCGCAAGGAAGGGCAGGACCTGATTCCGATGCGTGAGTTTCGCGGTGATCTCAAGGCCAAAATGGCCGAACTGGAGATGGACTCTGATTTCGCTCGCCGCTATGTGAACGACGGTTTTTCCGGTGGCGAAATGAAGCGAGCCGAAATTCTCCAACTGGCGATGCTGCGGCCGCGGTTTGCCGTGCTGGATGAAACAGATAGCGGCCTCGATGCCGATGCGGTGCGACTGGCCAGCCAAAGCATTGCAAAGATCGGTGGCGCAGACATGGGTATTCTGGTGATCACCCACCACGAGCAGTTGCTCGAACACAACATTCCGCATCGCACGCACGTGATGCTCGGCGGACGGATCGTTGAATCCGGTGGTCCAGAACTAGCCACCGAATTACACAAACAGGGCTACGAGCGAATCCGTGTCGCCTATCCCGAGGCGGCAGCCGCAGAGCAGGCGATGACGGCAACGGTCTAAGCGGGCGGTAGACACACAACAGACGAGAGAAAGAAATACCATGGCCATCGGAATCCAACAGACAGCACTTCAAGAATCGTCCACGCTCGCCATTGGCGAGATCAACAAGTACGACTTCCGCACCAACTCTCCGGCAATTTTCAAGGCCCGCAAGGGGATTGATCCGGAGATCGTTTCGCAGATCTCCGAGATGAAGAAGGAGCCCGTTTGGATGCGTGACTTCCGATTGAAGTCGCTGGAAATCTTCAACTCCAAGCCGATGCCCAACTGGGGCGGCCATATCGGCGTCAACTTTCAAGACATCTTTTATTACCTCAAGCCCACCGAGCAGCAGGGCAAGACCTGGGACGAGGTGCCCGAAGAGATCAAGAAGACGTTTGAGCGGCTTGGCATTCCCGAAGCGGAGCGAAAATATCTCTCTGGGGTGAAGGCGCAGTTTGAAAGTGAGGTTGTCTACGGCTCGCTCCAGGAGGATCTCGCCAAGAAGGGAGTGATTTTCACCGACACAGACACGGCCCTGCGGGAACACCCCGAACTCCTGCGTCAATACTTCGCCACGATCATTCCTTCTACCGACAATAAATTTGCGGCCCTCAACTCGGCCGTCTGGTCGGGCGGTTCATTTATTTATGTGCCCAAGGGGGTAAAGATCGACTTCCCTTTGCAAGCCTATTTCCGAATCAATGCCGAAAGCATGGGACAATTTGAACGCACGCTCATCATCGTGGACGAAGGTGCGCAGGTGCACTACGTCGAGGGCTGCACGGCTCCGATGTACACCACAGAAAGCCTCCACTCGGCGGTCGTAGAAATCGTTGTCAAGAAGCATGCCCGATGCCGCTATACGACGATTCAAAACTGGGCGAACAATATCTACAACCTCGTGACCAAGCGAGCGGTTGCCTACGAGGGGGCGACAATGGAGTGGATCGACGGAAATCTCGGCAGCCACCTCACGATGAAATATCCATCGGTGTACATGGTCGAACCGGGCGCGCGGGGCGAAATTCTCTCGATCGCGTTCTCTTCGGCAGGACAGCACCAAGATGCCGGAGCCAAACTGGTACATGCCGCCCCGAACACGTATGGCCGGATTGTTTCCAAGAGTATCTCAAAGAATGGTGGCCGCTCCAGCTACCGCGGGTTGGTGCGAGTGGAGCCTGGCGCAAAGAAAAGCCGGTCCAGCGTCGTCTGCGATGCCTTGATTCTAGACGACAAAAGTCGCAGTGACACGTATCCGTACATTGAAATTGAGGAGCAGGATGTCACGGTTGGCCACGAGGCGAGCGTGTCCAAGATAGGCGAGGAGCAATTGTTCTATCTGAAGAGCCGTGGTCTCTCGGAGGCCGAAGCCAGCACGATGATCGTCAGCGGATTCATCGAGCCACTCGTGAAAGAACTCCCCATGGAATACGCCGTTGAGATGAACCGACTCATCGAACTGCAGATGGAAGGATCGGTGGGGTAACGAACGCTGGAATGGACGCCAGCTATCGATCCTCATTTGAGCACCATGAAGACATCCTCTGTAGACTCGCTTGCTCCTGTGCCAACGGCTCACTCTGCTACGGCAACCAGATCATCGTTCGATCACCGTGCGCTAACGCTTCTCATCGCCGCGAGCAACTCGCCTGCTTGGGTGAACGAGCATCGGCAGGTTGCGTTTGAGCGACTCGAATCGCTCGGAATGCCCGCCCGAAATGACGAAAACTGGATGCGTACGGACCTGCGACTTTTTAAACCACAGGCGTGGGGGCCGAGACAACCGCCCGAGGCCACTGAGCCAATGCCCGTGGGCTTGCTTGCCGAAGCCATTGCGGCGGGCCATGGCGGCGAGGAGACGTTCCTGAATGAGCCCAGCGAACCGGTTCATGCCACGAGAAGCCTTGCAGGCAAAGTTCTTTCACTCGATGGCCACGTGCAATACGAGCAACTCGATGAGTCGCTGGCTCGGCAAGGCGTTCTCTTCGGCCCAGCAAATCGACTGCTGGCCGAGCATCCCGATGTATTCAAGCCCCACTGGTTTTCGGTGATCGACTCCGGTGCCGATTGGTTTGCCGCCATGCACGCGGCATTTCATACCGCCGGAGCGGTGCTCTTTGTGCCTCCAGGCGTACGCGTTACCGCACCGTTCTATGCACTTTCTGCTATCACGCCGGGAGGCGTTGATACCGGACACGTACTCGTCGTTCTGGGCGAGGGATCGGAGGCAACCGTGCTCACAGAAACCGCTGGAGGCGGTGGACCGACGACTCGTCCATCCGATGGCTCCCCAAGTCCTGCTACGGGTGGTTTTCATTGTGGGGGCACAGAAATTGTGGTTGGCGCTCGGGCTTTTCTGCGAATCGTGAATCTACAAAACTGGAACGATGGTGTGTGGCACTTCGCAAGACAAAAAGCCGTTGTGCACGAGGGTGGGAGACTGCAGTGGACGCTCGGAGCGTTGGGCAGCAGGCTCTCGCAAGTGGCACAGGATGTTGCTCTCGTAGGCCGTGGCGCCCACGCACAGGTAAACGGCGTGATGTTTACAGTCGGCCGCCAGCAACTGGTCTACAACACGCTTCAACACCACGAAGCCCCCGACTGCCGCAGCGACCTGCTCTACAAAGGCGCCTTGCAAGATCGGTCGCGTCTGGTGTGGCGTGGCATGATTCGAGTCAATAAACTCGCACAGAAAACAGACGGCTATCAGCGCAACGACAATCTTATGCTCTCCTCCGAGGCCCGCGCCGACTCAATCCCGGGCCTTGAAATCGAGGCCGATGATGTGCGATGCACGCACGGAGCCACCAGCGGCCGGGTGGATGAGGAGCAAATCTTCTATGCTCAGGCCCGCGGCCTCTCTGCCGACGAGGCAGCGCGTCTGGTCGTGGCGGGCTTCTTCCAGCAGGTTTTCGATCGGATTACGATCGCCCCGGTACGAGAGGCGTTCGCCCAAGCGATTAGCAGTCGGATCCGCCGATTGTCTTAAACCTGTTCTCAACCGCTCTTCGCAACTGAAGGAATACATGCAGATGGCAGATTTTGTAAGGGTGGCAGATGCTACCGAATTGACTGATCCTGGCAAGACGCTGATCGAGTTAGATGGCGACTTGGTCGCTCTCTTTCGCGTCAACGGCCAATTCTTTGCGATCGACGATGTCTGCACGCACGACGGCGGCCCGCTGGTGGAGGGTGAACTCATCGATTACAAGATCGCCTGTCCCCGACACGGGGCAAAGTTCGACATCCGCACTGGGGCAGCACTCACCATGCCAGCCCTGCGAGGCACGCGATCCCACGATGTAAAGATCGAGGAGGGCGGGGTCTGGGTTCGACTGAGATCTGGCTACGCCACCGACGGCCCATCAGCCCATGCCGCAGCCGCACCGGCGACTCACGCCAGCGACGCGCTTGCAAGCGAGCCATCGCTCGCGGGCATTGCGTCTGGGCAGCCAAGTCATGCATCCTCAAGGAGCGCAGAAGACGTAGCAGAAGCAACAGCACAGCCGCCTTCTGGTCCAAGCGGATCTTCCTCACAGAGCCTGTCCGAAGAGCTCATCTATGAAATGCTCAAAGAAGTGAAGGATCCCGAACTGTTTGTGAACATCGTTGACTTGGGCCTCATCTATGGCGTTACGTTCGCGCCGGCCGCAGACGCTGCAGACAAGCAGCACGTGGCTATCGATATGACGATGACAAGCCCCGCCTGCCCCGCAGGCCCACAATTGATCGCCGACACGAAGCGGGCCGTAGGCGGACATGGCGACGTGTCGGCCGTGGAAGTGAGGATCGTGATGGATCCACCGTGGACACCCGATCGCATGACCGACGCAGCCCGCGATCAGTTGGGGATTTTCTAAGCATTCTGTGTCCTTCTGAAATGCCTTCGTCGCTGGAGTCCTCGTCCATTCGATGCAATCTCCCGAGGCGATGTGATGCGGGTCGTGCTCTACGAGTGGTGCTGCTCCGGCGGGCTTCATGGACAGGATGTACCCCAGCAGGAGGCGATGGCGCTGACGATCGAGGGATGTGCGATGCTCGACGCTTTGCTCTGCGATGCCGCGAAAGACGCATCCATTGAATTGACCGTGCTGGCAGATGCCTCGCGACCTCTGAACCAGGCTGCCGCTGCGCGGCTTCTGTCGGTGCCGTTGGGCGCAGAAGTGGACGTCCTCATGCACGAGTCCGCTCTCGCGGATTGGACGATTATCATCGCACCGGAGACAGCTGGAATTCTAGAATCGCGAGTGGCGGCGGCACGGTCTGCAGGAGGACGTGTGGCCTCGCCAGGAACAGAATTCTTGGCGGCGGCGGCCGATAAGCCCGCAACCCTCTGCGCACTGGCGGGCGCCGGCGTTGCTGTCCCGGCTGGAAGGACGCTTGGCGCAGGGGAGCCGCTCCCAATCGGCTTTTATCTGCCGGCAGTTCGCAAGGCCCGCGCGAGTGCCGGTGGCGACGGACTGGCAATCGTTCGGTCGCACGGCCAAACGTCGCCGGGCCATCAGGAACAACGACTGGAGGCTTTCGTTGCTGGCACGCCCGTGGGCGTGTCGTGCCTATGCGGACCTGGCGGCGCGTATCTCTTGCCTCCAGTACAGCAGCGATTCTCCTCTGGAGATACTCCTGAATATCTGGGTGGCAGTCTGCTCCTTGACAAAGCAATGTGCCACCGCGCCGAGCGACTGGCCCGCCGTGCGATTGACGCACTCCAGCACGCTGCCAACGGCAACAGGCGAGGCCCTGCAGAAGAGCGTGCCGCTGCTCTGGGCTGGGTAGGAGTCGACATGATCTTGGGAGATCGTGAGGATGGGCGTGGTGATCGTGTGCTGGAGGTCAACCCACGGTTGACAACCTCGTTCGTTGGACTGCGTCATCTGTTTCGCTCGAGTCTCATGCGGGCGATCTTGGATGTAGCCTCCGGACAGTTTCCGATTTTAACGCCAGCCGAGGTAGATGACGGCTGGTCGATTGATTTTGAAAAGTCTGGTGATGCGCGGGTGATCCATGGATGAATCGAGCAACAGTCCAGCCCACGTCTCACTGGCTGCCGCACAGGCATGCGATCGGTCTGTGCTTGCCATCGACGTCGGCGGCGCAAACATCAAGGCAGCCGATGGACTGGGCTGGGTAACGAATCAGCCTTTTGAGCTCTGGCGACACTGGGATCACCTCCCTACGACGCTCGCCGGCATTGCCAAAATATGCTCGCCACGCCGGATCGTGGCCACCATGACCGGCGAGATCGCTGATTGCTATCCGTCGCGTTCTGTAGGCGTTCGGCACATCACTGCCTCATTGCAGGCCGCCGCACAGGAATGCAAGCCACATGCCGAACTTGGAATCTATCTGCTCGACGGCAGGATCGTGTCACCAGCCGAGGCGATCGCCAAGCCGTTGGCGGCTGCAGCCTCGAACTGGCATGCTGTCGCAAGACTGGCAGCGGCCCTCACCGCCACAAGCCGAGCCATGCTCATCGATATTGGCTCAACAACCACCGATATCGTGGCGATCTGCGACGGCATCCCCTCGCCGCTAGCCAGCGACGACGTAGGCCGAATGGCCACGGGCGAACTGGTCTACACAGGAGTCGAACGTACCCCAGTGGCAGCAATCGTACGGTCGCTACCGCTGGCAGGCAGCCGGCGTCCCATTGCCAGCGAACTCTATGCACAGTCGCGCGATGTATGGATGCTACTCGAAGGTATTCCACCAGATCCTCAATCTTACGATACCGCCGATGGTGGGCCTGCGACACCTGCAGCAGCACGAGTTCGACTGGCGCGGATGCTCTTAGCCAATCCGGATAGTTTTTCAGTAACCGAAGCCATTGCCGCTGCGGAGTGGTGCGCCAAAGCACAATGCCGACAGGTGGCCAGAGCGATGGCACGCGTAGCCCGCAGCACGGGCTGGCAGCCAACAAGTGTCGTTCTCTCCGGCCACGGCATGTGCCTAGGGAGGCGGGCCTTGGCTGCCCTTGGCTGGCCAGTCACAATTGTGTCGCTCGCGGACTCGCTCGGCTGGAATGTCTCGCGTACAGCTCCGGCCCACGCGTTGGCCATGATCGCCCGAGGGATACTCGCATGAGCTTTCATCGCAATGATCGACAGGGGAAACGCGTCGACTGGCTATCGGGCATCGTGCAGTCAGCGGAGGATGTATCGCACGGGTCCATCGCTCCATTGCAGCCGCTTGGGCGTCTGGTTGTGAAAATGGGCGGCAGCCTGCTCGAACGGGCAGACTGGCCAGAACTGGCACGCTCTCTCGTCTGCGAACTGGCTGGCCGACCGCTCACAGTCGTGGTTGGCGGGGGCGCAGTCGTGGATGGCTTGCGGGCGATCGACCGGGTTGCCCGCAGGCCAACGCTGCTGATGCACTCGCTGGCCATCGACGGCATGGGGCTCACGGCAAGGCTTGTAGCCGATGCACTTGGCTTTCCCTTCGGGGGCATGCAAACGTTGGCGTCCGATACAACTTCCCGAGTGCTCGACGTGGCTGCGTGGATGACTCACAACCACAGGTGTCATGCGTTGCCAAGCGGCTGGGATGTCACGAGCGATTCAATTGCCGCCTGCGCCGCCGCCGCATGCGGCGGCGAACTGCTGCTGGTCAAGAGCGTGCCGCCGCCCCCCTGCACGACCGATAGGTCGCCGCTTGAGTCGCTCGCGGATGCTGGATGGGTTGATCCATTCTTTCCCATCGCAGCAGCCACGCTCACCGCCATCCAGTGGGCATCACCAGCACCGATGTAAGAAACTCGTTTTGTGCTGACTCAGACTAATCCCACCACCATCCATCGACTGGCCGTGAGGCGAGCGATGCGGTGCGTGTGGCCGCCACAGTGGCCGACTCATTGGTGCTCGAGGCAAATCCCCAAGGCTGAAACTGTACGCCGCCAGAGGCACTCACAATCCACCGACTTCCCTTCTTGATGCCGCTGGCTACCGTTGGGACGGTTGTGGCGGCCTCATAGGTGGGGAGCGGCAATCGGCGCGCATCTCGCAGCATCGATACATCGAGACCGGCTAGGTGGTCGAGTTGTCGTCCATGAATGAGTGCCGCAACAACAGCCAAGTCAACGCAGTTGAGCAGTTCCGAGAACACCGGCTGCCGAAGGGCGAGTTTTTCGTAGTGCGCAGTCATAGCGGCGCACCACTTGACGGCGATTGCATCGCCGGGAGCTTTTCCTCGCTGCATGCCATCTTTCCCAACAAGATCGCTCTCTGTGAGGCACTTCATCCGACGGCCAGCGATGTGATAGGCAAGCTCATCGGGATCTCGGGCGATCGGATCGTACGTAGCTTCCAGCCAAAACCGCGGCAGGCTGGCGGCACTCGAGCCGCCTGAAGGCACCATCGCCAGATAGCTAGGGAGTTCCGGAATGCCCGAGGGTTCAAGCCCCATACCAATCCGCTTCATCCGATAGTCGGCAGCCACCATAACGCGTGCAAATCGGCTGTCGGCTGGTACGCCGCCGACCGTCACATGCTGCGAACCGAGAGCATCTTCCATCGAACGCAACGTGGTGTCCGGATTGGGACCGATCGTTTTTTGATTCCGTAGAAACTGTTGCAGTTTGGTAATGCCTTCCAGCGTTGGGTCGATCGAGCAACGAATGCCTCCGGCGCGAGCACCGTCGATGGCTCGCAGGGCCACGATTAAATCCTCGAGTTGCAGGAGCGGCCGGCCGCTGGCCGCGGCTATGATGTTGCCTGCAGGATCGATGGCTGCTTTATCGGCCGGACCGGCCAACAGGATGTCGTGACCCTCGGGATCCACAAACAGATGCGTGATCCGATCCAAACCACCCAGAAACAATACCTCCGGAGGAAGGGGCTGCCCCGTAGCAGCAGACGCTTCGATTGCGGCAATCAGTCGCTTGAGGGAAACCTTTCGCAAGGCAGTCGGCTTCCCGATTTTCCCGAAGGGCTCCACCGCAGCAGCCTCAGCCAGTGCGGTGCGCCGTGTTGCAGCCAATGCTTCCAAGGCCCTGGGATCCAGATTTTGAATAATTCCTTCGGCATCGATGGAGATACCACCGACGGCCTGCGCCCCCAAACCGCCGTTGCCAAAATTTTGTGCATGCGCCAACCCAACCGCCCACGCTAGGCTCGTGGCGACAACTAACCCCGCACACGCCTGACGCCATGCGGTTGAGAGCGAATATGACCCAACTCCCCGGCTGCATCGGCATGTCGTGTTGCTTTTCAAAATCTCTGGCTGACCGTGCATGGATATCCTCTTGTCTTTAGCCATGACCTGTGGTGGCTGCAATCGCAAAGAGCATGAATCGCTCCGTAGAACCCATGCTACTTGGACACCCTCTGCGGCAGCAAACCCGTTTGTGCCGGGATTCGGGCTATTTTTCGAGTTCCAAAGCCACTGCTCAGCGTTTTGCGACCCTCTCGACTCAGCGGACTGCCCAAAGCGACTCCTGTGAGCCATGATACTTCAAAAGACGAGCCATGACGAATCCAACCACGTACCTACTCATTCGGGATCCGATCATCGGCCAGAGCATCGCTCGGCTGGTGGATGGCGAGCGGATAACACTCGGTCGGGCACCGACCAACCACATTATTATCCACGACGATCGCGCCAGCCGATTTCATGCTGAAATCTTCGCCACCTCCGCCGGTTGGTCGATCCGCGATCTGGAAAGTCGCAATGGGACGCTGCTCGGAGGAGACGCGCTTACCGCGGATCGGCTGTTGGCTTCGGGAGATATCATTGCCGTCGGCCGGGTGGAGATTCGTTTCTGTGAGGGGGATCCGCCGACTGATCCGGCGGGTGGCAGCGGCGTGATCAGCGGCACATCAACGCACGAAATAAATGTTGATCAAGACCTGTGGCGTGCTTCGATTACACACCGTCGCACCCACAGTGGCCTGCTCGAAGACATTCGCAATACAGCTGAGATCGTGCCTCGTGTCGGCAGGGCTGCAGCTGAATTATGTCGGCTAGCATTTTCTCTGGGTCGTGCTGGCGACCTCCCCGCCGTGTCTCAATTAGCGCTTGAGTCGGCGATCCATGGCGTGGGGGCTGCAAAGGGAATTGTGCTGCTGGCAGGCCTGGCCCTAGACGCACGACCAGATGGAAAATCCGGCCTGGAATTCAATGGGCTGGAATGCGTGGCGGCGTTGCCACAATCGTGGCCTATCGCCCAGATTCCGCAAGGTGTGATCGCTGCTGCTCTGAACAGTGATGAAGCATTGCTCGCCGCAGTGGCGCCAACGGGCCCAAAGTGTGGAGGCGGCACTGAACAAAACGCTGGGCTGAAGATGTCCAGTATCTCAGCCCCCGTACGGTCGGGAGGGAAAGCAGTGGGTGTCGTGCATCTGGAAATAAATCCGCACGATCGCGAGACAACTCTGGACGACCTTGAATTTGTGATGGCCGTGTGCGACACGCTGGGTGTTGCGATTGAAAACCTCACCGCTCGAGCTATTCTCTCGACAAAACTGACAACTACTGCTGATGAAATCGAACGACTGAAACGGCGACTGGGAGACGAATCTCGCATGGTTGGCTCAAGCGCCGTGCTGCAGGCCATCACCGGACAAATTGGAAGAGTGGCCTCCACCAAAGCAACCGTGCTCATCCGTGGCGAAAGCGGCGTGGGGAAGGAACTTGTAGCCAGGGCGATCCACGACGCAAGCGACCGGAAAAATCGGTCGTTTATTTGCTTGAACTGCGCGGCACTGAGCGAAGCGCTTCTGGAAAGCGAACTCTTTGGGCATGAGAAAGGTGCATTCACTGGGGCCACCGAACGTAAAGCTGGAAAGTTTGAATCGGCGCACAAGGGCACGCTCCTGCTTGACGAGATTGGTGAAATGAGCCCTTCGATTCAGGCGAAATTTCTGCGTGTACTCGAAGGGCATCCCTTCGAACGGGTCGGCGGGAGTGCTCCTGTGCAAGTGGATGTGCGTGTGGTCGCAGCCACCAACCGTAACCTTGAAGAAGCTGTGACTGCTGGTGACTTTCGTCGCGACCTTTATTTTCGTCTCAAAGTCGTTGAGATTCTCGTGCCTCCGTTACGCAGGCGGCCCGAAGACATTGAGGCCTTGGCCCGTCACTTTCTGAACCGGTTTGCCGATGAAACGGGCCGCCGAGTCCGCACATTCACGCCCGAGGCCATGGAGGCGATGCTGTCCTACCACTGGCCTGGCAATATTCGCGAACTCCGCAACTGCATCGAGCGGGCCGTCGTGCTCTCTGCGGACGACTCTATTGATGCACATGAACTTGCACTCAGCCAGCTTTCTTCGCCTGGCAATACAGGCAAGCAGGCCTCGCCGCAGCCGGGGCCATTTGTGCCGGAGACGATTGATGAGGTCGAACGCCGTCACGTGATGGCCACGCTTCAGGCAGTTGGTGGCAACAAAACAAAGACAGCAACAATGCTTGGCATCGAACGATCAACGCTCGACCGAAAGCTGGCCCGCTGGGCAAAAATTGAGCGTTGAATCGGGCGGGTTCTGGTGCCTGACTTTGACTCATGCTCACGATCCATTCGACCCGGTCGGCCCCACGCTCGCTTACAGCCCAAAATACTCCTTCCACTCTTTGACATCCCCCGGCCCAGGCTCAGGTGGCTTCGTATCGCTGGGCAGTCCTTCTCGCTGCTTTTTCTTCTTCATCTCCGCCAGCCAGCCTTCGCTCGACACGGCCGTGGCACGACGCCGTCGGGCGGCTGCCTGCAGACGGCGGTCGCTGGAGACGACAATGAGGCTGGTCGGGGCGTGGTCGTCAACGACAAGTTCTTCGATGAGCGAATCCGCGTCGGGATATTCACGGGCAAACCAGACGCGGATCCCTTTATGGGTTAGCCGGCCTGGCAATCCATCCGGGGCTCGTGCAGCGTCGAATACGACGAGAGCTTTGCTGGCGTCGGCTCCCAATAGATCGGCCAGAAAATCGAGCAAGGCCAGTCGCGACTGCTCGAAGCCCCGCGGGCCACGCTCCCGACCAAACACTCCTGACGCGTGCAAGAGATTGTAACCATCAATGATGAGATTCATTGTCCGCCGCAGAAACGAACTGCATTCCTATGTCGCACGTGCTCCTGTGCACCCCAATGGCCTGTGGAACCTCATGGCAGGAGTCTCTTCTCCGATCGCGGAATCACGTCAGCCTGTATTTCACGCGCCCAGCCACAATCGTTGCAACGGCTCTGCCTCGCAGCGTCCATCGGTCGAACGGTGAGTTCACGCTCTTCGAGCAAAAACTTTTCACGTCTACCTGCCAGGCACACTCCGGATCAATAAGCGTAATATCCGCGACGCTCCCGGGCCGCAACGTACCACGGTTGATCCCTAGAATCCGAGCGGGGAGCGTGCTCATCGCCTCAATGAGTCGCGGCCAGCCGATTCGACCAGTCGCTACGAGTCGCGTGACAGAGAGGCCAACAGCCGTTTCCAATCCGATAATGCCAAAGGGCGCACGATCGAGTTCGAGCATCTTCTTTTCAGGTGCGTGCGGGGCGTGGTCGGTCGCGATGCAGTCAATCGTGCCGTCTACGATACCTGCGATGATCGCCTCAACATCTGCCGCCGTTCGCAGTGGTGGACTCATCTTGTAATTGGAGTCGAAGCCTCGCAGTGCTTCATCGGTGAGCGTGAAGTGATGCGGACACGCCTCGGCAGTCACCCGCACCCCCCGAGCCTTGGCCATACGCACCAAATCGACTCCACCGGCCGTTGAGACATGCATCACGTGCAGGCGACCGCCCGTCGACTCGGCAAGCGCCGTGTCGCGGCCAATCATCACATCCTCAGCTGCGGCTGGCATTCCCGCGAGCCCTAACAGCAACGACACGATTCCTTCGTTCATGACACCGCCACGGGATAGCTCTAAAACCTCCTCGTGTGCCAGAATTGGCTTGTCGAACATGCCGCAGTATTCGAGCGCACGACGCATCAATTCTGCGTCGTACACAGGCGCGCCGTCATCGCTGAAGGCCACGGCGCCCGCCTCCACAAGCTGGCCGATGTCGGCAAGCTCTTTTCCCTCGCGATTGCGGCTCACGCAGCCAACCACAAAAACGTTGCAAGTATCGGCCCGCATGGCCTTCTGATGAATGAACTCAACGGTGGCCTGGGTGTCGACAGGGGGCTCAGTGTTGGGAATGCAAGCAACGCTCGTGAACCCTCCGGCGATCGCCGCACGCGTGCCCGTTTCGATCGTCTCATCCTCTTCGCGGCCAGGTTCACGCAGGTGCACGTGCATGTCGACGAGGCCTGGTGCCACAATGAGGCCGGTGGCATCGATCATCTCGTCGGCTCCGGTCTCGGCGGGGCCGATCGCAACCACAAGTCCATCGCGTACGAGCACGTCGTCAATGCGGTCGATGCCTTGCGATGGATCGACAACGCGTCCGCCGCGAAGAAGAAGCGTTTGATGCATCAGGCCACCCTCCCTGCTGAGGGCGATCGGCTGCACACGTCAACTCCTCCTGTGCGGCCTCGTGGGCCACACGTGAGCCACAGCACACCCATGCGCACAGCCAGACCGTTGGTCACCTGGTTGAGAATCAGCGACTGGGGGCAGTCGGCTACATCGGCTGTCACTTCAACGCCGCGATTGATGGGCCCTGGGGCGAGAATCAGGAGATCTTTCTTGGCTCGCTTGAGGCGTTCTTTATTCATCGCATACAGGTAGGCATATTCTCGCACCGATGGGAAAGGTCGCGTATTTTGTCGCTCAAACTGAATGCGAAGCAAGTTGAGTACATCACAGCGAGGCACAATCGCATCTAGGTTGTGCGATACTTCCACTCCAAGTTCGCGCCAGCGTGGCGAGACGAGGGTGGGCGGCCCACACAGAATGACTTTTGCTCCAAGTTTTATAAGACCCCAGAGATTGGATCTTGCCGTGCGACTGTGAGCGATGTCACCCACAAGCCCCACTGTAATACCGGTGAGGCTACCGAGTCGCTCACGGATTGAAAAAATATCGAGTAGCCCCTGCGTGGGATGCTCGTGCGGACCGTCGCCAGCATTGATCACCCCAACGTCCAACCGCTGAGCCAGTAAGTGGGGCGTGCCTGGCGTGCTATGTCGCACGACTACCGCATCGATTCCCATTGCTTCGAGGTTCTTTGCAGTATCGATGAACGATTCCCCCTTCGACAGGCTGCTCCCAGAAGCAGAGAAATCGATAACGTCGGCCCCGAGTCGCCTCGCAGCCAGCGAAAAACTTGTTCGCGTGCGAGTAGAGTTTTCAAAAAACAAATTCACAATTGTGCGGCCCGCAAGCACCGAGAGTTTCTGCCGACATCCCCCCGTGGCCTCCTTAAAACGACTCGCCGTATCAAGGAGCAAGCATATCTCTTCGGGCGAGAGTCGCTCCAGATCCAGCAGGTGCCGGTGGGACCACCCGGGAGGCACCGTCTCAGGCTCAAAATGTGTGTGGGACATGAGGGAGAATGGAGGAGGTAAGGAATCCAGATCCCGATTCGCTGGGCCGATTCTAGCTAGCTTGCCAATCCTGCCGGAAAAATTCTGCCCTGCTTACCAATTCGAGCCCCAAACATACCTACTGCCCTTGCCCTAGAGTTTCAGGAATTCCTACTCTTCCGGCCTGTATCACGGCCACAGCAGAGGCATCTGCAGCCATTGCGTTAGCCAGCTATTGTCAGTGGCAGCCATCCTTGCCACCCATACTTCTTGAGAGCAACACCACCGATGGGCACCCCCAGAAGCAGCTTTTCAGACACTCCCAAAACGATCCCGTGGCCAGTCCTCGGGTGGGCGCTGGCGTGTGTTGGTGTGCTGATGCAGTCTGGCTGTATGACGGCGATCACAACTGCTGCCTTACGAGAATCGCTTCGGGACACGGCGGGGCGTACGACAGATGGCAACGAGTTGCCTGAGGATTGTGAAGAGAAAGAGGAGCCACCCGAAACAGCAGGGCAAACCATCACCGATCGCCCATCGCGATCTTCGGTTGATAAAAAAACTGCCCACACACAGGCCGCCGCACGAGACCCCATCCCTCAGTCGTTAGACGCCGCTTTGGATCAGGCGATTGGTCGGCTTGCAGGTGTCGGTGGATTCGATTCGGTTGCACAGGCAACACTTGTGGCAACCCTCGAGAGCACGCGGGCGGAAGACTGGCCGTTTGTGATTGAGGCGTTTGCTGCCTCGCTTGAAGCCAATCGCCCACGTGTAGTTCATGCCAAACAGCAAACTGTTTTGAAGTCTGTCAACACGGTGGCATCGTTCACCGCTGATGCCATCGCATCCACGCCGCTAAAATTCCCCGAGCCCGCCGAAACGCAACTCGCTGTGACTGAGCCATCGCCAGCTCATTCTTTGGACGAAACAAAAATTGTGCTAGCCGCAAAGCCAGTGCCCTCGCCTGATGCTGACGCTGCAATGGCGACGTCAGCTACCGCTGCCAGCAGCCACCAACTACAGGGCGAACGCATTGCGATAGAAGCCCTCAGTGAAGGATCTGTGGCTCTACCGGAGCGTCACTCCAAGGGGATCCCAACGGCACTCATCGAGCCAGCCACGCAACCATCGCTGGCCGTACACAACCCATGCTTTGCGTCTCGCGTGCGGGCTTGGGGTGTGGTCGATGCCTTTGAGCAGCACACGTTTCAGCCTGGCCAAGAGTTGATTGTCTATTTTGAACTCGAGGAGCTCTCCTCCCGCGAGTCGACTGCTGGTCACAGCACCAGCATCAACACGGTGTTTCGACTTGTCGATGCCGATGGCGCTCGACTGGGGCAGTGGAGCTTTGAGCCCATCGATGAAACCTGCCGTTCACCGAGGCGTGATTACTTCGCCCGTTACTTTCTGCGTATTCCCACAGATGCCCCGGCTGGTTCTTGCCAACTCGAGTTTGTGGTCACCGACACGCTCGCCGGCATATCAACGCAAGCCCATCTAGACTTGGAGATCGTGCGCGGCCAATAGCAGCTTGTTGAAATCCGGTTGGTTTACGGCGGCGGCAGCGGTTGGATTTGATCGGGCTGGATCGCAGCAGGTAATCGACCCGGTGGTGCAACGCCTTGGTTGGGAGCATCGCCCCTCCCTCTCTCATCGCTTTGGAAAACGGCTGGCGCATCGGCCTGCAGCGGAAACGTTTCGAGTTGGAGTAAATCTGCGATGGTCACCGCACCATTCCAGCGATCGGCCTGGGATTCCACAAATGCGAGTTCCGTCTCCGTGAGGATACGCTGTGCCTGCAAGAGGCTCAGGAACGTTACCTCACCCCTGGAATAGAGCGTCTGCGTCAACTGGACGGTTTCGCGGGCTTTTGGCAGGATATATTCTTCATACCATTCGACAAGCCGCTGTGAGGTTCGATAGGCGGCAATCACTTGAGCCGTCTGTGTGGCCAAATCCAGTTCAATCACTCGCAGAGCTGCCCGCGACGTTGCGATCTCGGCGCGAGCAGAGCGAATGTTTCCCTGATTTCGGTCGAAGAGGGGCACAGCCACCGTCACCTGAAATAGCCCCTGGTTGGCCGGTGGATAGTCAATTTCGCGCTGATAACCTCCCATCAAGTTGACGTTCGGGATCGGCTGAACAACTGCCCGTTCGAGCAACCACTGCGTACGAGCAATGTCGGCCGCGGCTGCCTGCGGTTTGGAATTGCTCCGCACAACGGCTTCCTGTAATGCCTTGAGATCGAATGACGGGAGTTTCTGAAGAAGATCTGCGTCAATCGTGCCGATATCGGCCCTTGGTAATCCGATCGCTGTAGCGAGTTGCCGGCGCCCCGTCTCGATATAAACCGAGGCGTTCAGGAGCCGCACTTCGGCTCTGTCGCGTTCGATACTCCAGAAAAGAACGTCGGCTTTTGTGCCCTCGCCTGCTGCGGCCAGCTGCCGACCGATCTCATACGAACGCTTGGCGATGCCGAGCAGGAGTTTGTAGATTTCAACCCGGCGTTGAGAGACGAGCAATGCATAAAAGCTTTGACGCACCTCGCGTAACACATCAAAACGCGCTCGAATCAATTCGTATTCGGCTCGCTGCACCTCCCGAAGGGCCGCCTGCTGCGAAAGCCGTAATTTCCCAGCCGTGACGATGTCTTGTGATACCTGCGTGAAATATTGCGTCGAAGATCCAGCACCGCCATTCTTAGCCCCAGATCCCGGAGCCGTTGCCTGCGGCGAGCCGGCATAGGCCAGCGGATTCGGATACAGCCTCGATTGCACAGCCTTGCCCCGGGCCGCTTCGATTGAAGCCAAGGCTAGTCGTAGTTTCGGATGGCTCCGTTCGGCTAGTTCAACAAACTCCCCAAGCTTTCTGGGGCCCGGACCGTGCATGCTCTGGTCGGACAGATTGGCCAAGAGTTCGGCCGCTGTCGTCTCGGGCGTGCTCTCGAATGGCACGCTGTCCAGAGCCACGCCACCATTCAACCGCACAGAATCGTGCGTCCTTGGCCATTCCTCGGCCCAGCAGGCAGCCCAACAAACATGGAGCAAACACCCAGTCGCCGCCAGTGCGAGCTGCAGCACACTCAACCCAGACGTTCGAAAATCTTGTCGAAAATGCTGTGTCATGGGTGAAGCGTGCAGGCGAATCGGTATCTTCCTTTTAATCGGCATTTCTTCGCTCAACGCTTCAGAAAACGGAATCCACAAAGCTTCCCACCCGACTTCCGCGATATTTTTCTAAATGCCAGAGGGCTCTTCTGCACAGGCTGGGTACATTGGGCTGTTCGGGAGCGATTTTGCCCGTTGTTTTTTCGAAAGGACTGATCCGGCATGCCGATTCTGCAAGCAGAGCATCTGGAAAAAACATTCGCAGCCGCCAGCCAGGCCGGCGCAGCGGTGGCTGCCGTCTGTAATGTCAACCTCGCGATCGAGGTGGGTGAATGTGTCGCGATCACCGGTGCCTCAGGCTCGGGCAAGAGCACACTCTTGCACATGCTCGGTGGCATTACTCGCCCCACCGCAGGCTGCGTCATGCTCGAGGGCATCGATCTGGCAACGCTCGACGACGATGCATTGGCATTGGTTCGACGGCGACGAATTGGCTTTGTTTTTCAACGTTACAACCTGCTACCCGAGCTTTCGTTGGTGGAGAATGTTGCATTGCCACTTGTGCTCGACGGCGTGCCGTTTCTGCAATCTAATGCCGCCGCAATGTCATCGCTTGAGACCGTTGGAATGGAGCATCGCGCGGGCCACCGCCCCGACGAACTCTCCGGCGGCGAGCAGCAGCGAGGCGCTATCGCCCGGGCCTTGGTCGCCGCACCCGCGATCGTGCTGGCCGACGAGCCAACTGGCGCCCTCGATTCAGTCAACTCGCGCCGCGTGATTGAACTGCTGCACAGGCTGGCTATCGAGCAAAAGCAAACGATTATTTTGGTAACGCACGACGCCTCGATTGCACGGGAGGCCGGTCGCATCATCCGGGTGCAAGACGGTCGCATTGAGTCTGACCTCCCTTCAACCGGGGCCCCCCGGTGATGAAACTCAGCCAACGCCTTCGAGAGCCACTGTTGCTGCGCCATCTGCTCTTTCGCCAGTGGCGCAACCGTCCCGGCCGCGCGCTTACAACCGTGGCGAGCGTTGCTGTGGCCGTGGGTGCGGTGGTGGCGACGTGGGTGGCGGCTGATGCCTCACGGGCTGGCTATCGCAGGCTCACCGAAGCGATCGCCGGCGTGCCATCCGTTGATGTCTCGGCACGGGCAGGCGGACGCTGGGATACCACTCTCTTGCCGCCGCTGGTCGATCTTCCAGGCGTGCGGGCTGTGGTGCCCCTCTTCTACCGGCCCACGCTCCTGCGCGTCGGTGAAAAGCGGGTGCGAGAAATAGCCGTTGGCGTGGATGTACAGCAGCTCGTGGCTACGGGCCTCTTGAAGATGCAATCGGGAGAAGCCTGTACCCGAGCCAGCGAAGTCGTCCTCAGCTCATCACTTGCCGAGGGGCTCGGAAAGAAGATTGGTGACGAGGTGCTCTTTTTCGCCAGACGTGGCGTTCGCCGACTGACGATCGTGGGGCTAGCCGAGCCCGAATCCATGCGGTGGTTTGCCGAGGGAGCCGGGGTGATCATGGAGATTGTGTCACTCGCAGACCTGTCCAATGCGTTTGGCACAATCGACCGCGTGCGTGTGGCCATTGAATCCTCCGCATCTCGCGATCAGGTGCTGGCTGGCGTTGCAGCGCGTTTGCCTGCGTCGCTGGTAGCCGAGGTGCCGGCCGGCCGGGCTAGTCTGGCAGAAGACGTGCTGCACTCCTCTGATCTTGGGCTCGACTTTGTCACCGGGCTCACCGTGGCAATGGCCTGGTTTATCGTCGGCAATGCGATGCTCATGAACATCACCGAACGGCGTCGATCACTGGCACTGGTGCGAGTGCTCGGGGGCACGGCCGGACAGATGCGCCGCTTCGTCGTGGGCGAGGCCGCGATTCTGGGTGGCCTCGGGGCCGTGCTAGGGGCTGCTGCCGGTTTGGCCGCCGCTAGACCAATCTCCGCTGGTATCTCGCGGGCTTTGCAGGCGCCAGCGGCAAGTTTGCTCGTGCATCCGCTGGTCGTACCGGTATCGATTCTGCTCGGAACAGCCGTAGCGGTCGCGGCGGCATGGTGGCCGGCGAGTCAGGCCGTTGCCACCGATCCACTGGAAGCACTTTCTGAATCGCCACCCAAGCCCGCCGCGGGGGTGTCGTGGAAATTGATTGCCACGGCGATTGTGCTCTGGGGAGTCGCCGCCGCGATCCTTGTGCTTGTGATTGAGGAAATCCTGCCGCCGCGAGCCTCCGTGCCGGCAGGCATTGCCATGATGCTGGCATTTGTGGCCATGACGCCCGTCGTTCTGCCGTTCCTCGCCCGAATGTGTGCGCGACTCATTCCCAGCCGATGGCACTTGGAAGGCACGCTGGCACTCGAGCAGATTCTGCGGCAGCCCATCCGCACTGCCCTCACTACTGGCGTGCTGGTTGTGGCTGTGAGCAACGGCATCGGATTGGGCCATGCGATTCGTGATAATGTCGATGACGTACTTGGTTGGTATGTCCGGATGCTGCGGGCCGATTGGGTGCTCACAGGCACCGGACCAGCCCCAGCCGCCGTTCCAAACATTTCCGCAGGAAAGGGGGCGATTGGCACCGAAACCGGATCCGTGGAAGAAGCGTTAGGGGGGCTTCGCGATATCGAGCGAGTGGAAGCCATTGGCATCACAATGGGCCGCGTGGCAGGCGGGGCCTGCGTGATTGTCTCTCGCGATATTCCCGACACGCTGCCGTTGCCGCTCAATCCGATCAAGGCCACTGAGGCAGAGGTGCGCAGCGCATTGGCACGCGGCGAGGCGCTGGCTGGCACAGCCCTAGCACGTCGCACAGGCATCCAGCCGGGCGATACGGTCGCCGTCGAAGTCTTTGGCCGCACCGCAGAGGTGAAGGTGGCGGCGCTGGCCGTCGATTACACTTCAGGGGGCTCGTCCCTGCACCTGCGCCGAGATGCAGCTCAAAAACTCTTTGGGGTACGCGCAGCAGACATCTGGCTCGTGACGGCCAAGCCAGGCACGGCCGCATCGCTCCGAGAGCCGCTGCAGGAGATTGCCGAACACAACTCGATGCTGCTCCGGTCGCTCGGCGAACTGAAGGCTTTTATCGACCGAATTATAGGCGGTGTTGTAGGCTCGCTCTGGGCAATCCTGGGGCTGGGTTTTGTGGTCGGGAGCCTCGGCGTGGCCAACACCGTCACGATGAACGTGCTGGAGAAAAAACGCACGCTCGGCCTGTTGCGGGCGGTGGGCATGACGAGCCGGCAGGTCACTCGAATGGTTGTTTTGGAAAGCATTCTGCTCGGGGTCGCTGGCGGACTCATCGGCCTGGTGGGAGGAATGTCCACGGCCTTGTACATCCAACTCGCCAGCCAGCCCCTGCTGGGCCATCCCATCAGGATTTCCTTTCGGCCCAGCGTGGTCGCTGTGAACCTCGGTGCGGCGATCATCGTTACAGCACTCGCGGCCTGGATCCCAGCCAGAAGGGCCGCGCGACTGGATCTGCTGGAGGCCCTATCGAGCGAGTGATGAAAGGCTCCCAGGCAGACGAAAAGCAGGGTGGAATTACACGGATTGAGTACCACTGGACTGTTAGCTCATTTCTGTCCAGAATAGCGTTGCCTTGAACAGGGTTGCTTCTTCGCGTGCCAAGACTCGCGTTTGCCTGAAGCCTACGCCTGTACGACACGCTTGCATGGCTCGCCTGCATGATACTCGCTGCTTCGTTGAATTTGTTGCGCACGCTGAGGAGTCTGCCTGTTGCTGCCGTTGTCTTGTCCTGTCTCATGGTTGTCTCGCAAACGGCCTGCCTCGCGGCCGACTGGAACCAGTGGGGAGGCAGTCAAGAACGCAACATGTCCTCCCAAGAACGCGGTCTGCCCACGCGATTTGAACCTGGGAAACGCCGCCGCGATCGAATTGGGATCGACACCGCCTCTACGCAAAACGTGCGATGGGTGGCCCGACTCGGCTCAAAAAATTACTCTTCTGCGACGGTGGCCGATGGCAGGGTTTATATCGGCACGAACGACGATTCGCTCGACGATCCGCGATATGTATCGACTCGTGGAGGACTGCTCATGTGCCTCAACGAAAAGAGCGGAGACACAATCTGGCAGCTGGTTGTGCCGCGGCTAGAAATCGATCGCTCGAAAGTGAGCGAAGATTTCGACGACATGAACCTAGGTGTCTGCTCGACGGCCACGATCGATGAAGATTGTGTCTATATTGTGACCAACCGCTGCGAGGTGCTCTGCCTCGATGCCAACGGGCTTGCCAATGGCAACGATGGCCCTTTCACAGACGAAGCTACGTTCTCCGTTGCCGACGGAGTCCCGTCGGTTGCACTGCGCACAACGGATGCCGATATTCTTTGGCGTTTTAACATGCTTCGCGACTTGCCCGTATTTCCACACGACGCCGCGAATTGCTCGGTGCTGATCCATGGTGATTACGCTTATGTCGGCACCGCCAATGGCGTGTACGATGGAAAAGTTGTCCTCCCCACAGCCCCCTCTCTCATCGCGCTGAACAAACACACCGGACGGCTTGCGGCCCGGGACGACGGCCACATCAGTGCCGATGTCTTTCACGGTCAGTGGTCGTCTCCCACGCTGGTCCGACTTGGCGATACCTCGAGAATTGTCTACGGCGCCGGCGACGGCGCCTGTTATGCCTTCGAACCGGTTGTGACGGCAATGGCCTCCCCCTCGGATTCGGAACGAAAAGTCGCCACGCTCAACGAACTGTGGCACTTCGACTGCAATCCCCCTGGCTATCGTGAGCGGGGCGGGGCACCAATCGACTACTGGGCACTCGTCCGAGGCGGTCCGAAAGATGTCGATGCTGATGGCTGGCTTGTGAGCCCCAGCGAAGTGATTGCATCGCCTGTGATCGCCGACGGTAGAGTCTACGTATCGATTGGCCAAGATCCGCTTCATGGGAGCGGCCGCGGGGCGCTGTCGTGCATTGACCCAGCGGGTCAGGGCGACATCTCGAACGTCGGCTGTGTATGGCGGTATCAAGCAATTGGCCGCTCCCTTTCGACGGTTGCCGTCGCCGATGGCTATGTCTACGCGGCCGAGTTGTTTGGAAAAATCCATTGCCTCGACGCCGACAACGGCAGACTCAACTGGGTGCATGACACCAACGAGGAAATCTGGTCTTCGACATTTGTTGCCGATGGTAAGGTCTATGTCGGCACCCGTCGCGGACTCACGATCCTAGCTGCCGGCCCACAGAAGCGCCATCTCGCGGATATTCGGCTCGGGTCTGAATCCTGTTCTGCACCGACGGCTGCCAACGGAGTGCTCTATGTGGCATCGCAGAAGCACCTCTGGGCGGTAGAAGAACAAGGCGAATTACCCTGAGTCAGTCGTTGTCAGCCCGAGACTGGCTCGAGGCCTCGGAGTGTGCCTGTCGATGTGGCAAAGCGGTCAGTCTGGATATCCATTCGCTGCAGAATGCTGACGAACACGTTTGCTAGCGGCTGATTGTTCTGCGCATCAAATGCCAGGTGCCCGGCATGCTTGAAAGCCCCTCCCGCTAGCAACACTGGCAGATTTGTGTTGGAGTGAGCATTGGCATTCCCCATGCACGAACCGTAAAGAACCATCGTGCGATCCAAGAGCGCATGGCCTCCCTCTTGGACTGCGTCGAGTCCCGCGAGGAGTTCGTTCAGCACCATAAATTGCATTTCCTCGACGCTGCGCAGTTCCTCGATCATCTCCGGTCGGTTGCCGTGATGCGTGAGGGAGTGGGTTTCATGCGCAACGCCCGGTGCCCGCGGCACCCACATCGCCGGATTGACAAAAAGTGTAATAAGCCGTGTCGAGTCGGATTCAAACGCCAGCCGAATCATCTGCGACATCAACCGCAGGAGCGTGAAGAGTTCCTGGTCGGGTACGTCTGGCGGAGGCGGAGACTTGGGCCGCGGCTTCTTACGGCGTTCCCAGACCTCTGCCCGCTGCATCCGCTGTTCCAGTTCGCGGACGGATGTAAAATACTGGTCTAATCGTTCCCGGTCGCGGACGCTCATCGTGCGATCGAATCGCTTAGCCCCAAAAGCTACAAAGTCGAGAACGCTGCGGCCCGTTCGCAGCGACTCCACACGCTCGAATGTTTCCTGAGGGTTTCCCTGGAGAAACATCTGGCGGTAGAGCCTCGCTGGACTCCGCTCACCCGGGATGAGCACGCCGTTGCGGGTGTAGGAGAGGCTGGGCGTGCCGTGGGCCGCTACGGTGAGTGCAAGCGATGGAAATCGCGTTGCTGCGCCAATCGATTCAGCTGCCATCTGGTCGAGCGAGATTGTGTTCCTAAAACTACCGCTGGCTGGATGAGCCGCCGCCGTTAGAAATGAAGCGTCGGCCGAATGCCCGCCATCGACCATCGGATGCGATACCCCAGAAAAAACAGTCAGCCGATCGCGAAATGGCTCTAAGTGGCGCAGATACGCGGTGGTCGCATAGGTGCGTCCCACCGTCGTTGGAAAAAAATACTGCGGCAAAAGACCCATCGTGGTTTCGATAGCCAGCAGCCTGTGCGGCGATGTATCGGCCTGCTCGCGAGTCGCGGCCACACCTCGCCCTCGACCTGCAAGACATTCCAACCACGGAAGAGCGAGGGCCACACCGGCTCCTCGCAGAACCGATCGCCGCGAGGACATATCATGCGGGTGTGGCAAATGCATCTTCAATGCGTTCCTTTTCATCTCTACACCCGTGTCCATTATACACCCGTCCATTCTCACTTGTCTCCAACTTATTTCTCAAGAAAACATCGGCTCGCCACCGTTTCGTGGATGAGCGAACGAATGCCGTACTCGTGCGGAGCGGCGCGATTGACGATAGCATCAAGCTCTTCACGATCAGCCGCCTGAATATCGGCGCCTGTCGCGTACACGAGCAACTGTCTCGCGAAGTTACGGGCCAGCAGCTTTTGATCGGCTTGTAAAGCCTGTTTGAAATCAACGATCGTGCGGCAATGACGTCCGTCCTCCAAGCAGCAGGATGCATCCACAAACGGCCCGTCGGAAAAAGATTCCGGAGCCGTGCCGTCGTGTGAAACCGAGCGGTAGCGATCCCGCCAGCCACCGATCACGTCAAAGTTTTCCAGAGCAAAGCCTGGGGGATCGATAGCCGCGTGGCACGTGGCACAACTGGTGTCGCTGGTGTGCATTGCCAGTTGCTCCCGAATGGTTACCGCGCCGCGCCTGTCAGGATCAATCGCTGGAATATTGGGTGGCGGCGGCTCAGGGGGCTGCCCGAGAATCTCGCGAAGGACCCATGCGCCACGTTTGACAGGCGACGTCACTGTGCCATTACTCGTAACCTTGAGCACACTGGCCTGCGTGAGTAAGCCACCTCGGCAAGAGCCTTCGGGAAGTGGTACACGCCGCACCTGGGAGCCTTGAACCTGGGTTATGATCCGGCCAGAATCGCCCCCATCGATTGGATTGCCGGTGGGTGGCTGCTGTGCCAACTGATAGTGCTCGGCTAGCTTCTGATTGACCATGATAAAGTCCGAATCTACGAAGCTCTTGATGCCTGCGTTGTGCTGGATGAGTTCTCGAAAGAACGCTCGCGTTTCGGCGAGCATCGAGTCGCGAAGATACTGGCTATATTCGGGATAGAGCGCGCTGTCTGGTGTCGTCAGATCGATCTCTCGCAGGTCCAACCACTCATCCAGAAAATGGTCGATGAACCGCTGCGATTTCGGGTCGGCGAGCATTCGATCCACCTGGGCATGAAGGACGTCAGGCCTCCGCAGGTGCTGCCGACTTGCGAGTGTGAAAAGTTCCTCGTCGGGCATCGAATCCCAAAGAAAATAGGACAGTCTGGCGGCCAGAGACCAGTCATCCAGTGGCCCCGGGCGGGGCGTCAAAAACAAAAATTCTGGCGAGCACAGCGCCCCTTGCAACGCAGTCTTGATGGCCACTTCAAAGGAGTCTCCTTGCTTGACCCGCCGCCCCACCATCGCCGTGTAGGTGGCAACTTCCGTGGCCGTTGCAGGGCGTCGAAATGCACGCGAGAGAAATCCGGTGATCACCTGCTTTGCATGCGTGGATGGATTGGTGCCTACTGATCCAACGGGCAGATTGCCGAATATTCGGCGGTGGCTAGCCGGCGGCCACGATGCGTGCAGCGGTCCCTCTATATCCATTGAGTCAATAGCAATGCCTGGCCCCACATACTCCGCTGCTCGGCCCTCTCGCTGATAGACCCGTACCGGCGGAAGCGACGCGGCCGTAAAGACCAGTCGTTCGCCAGCGTTCAGCCAGATATCGATTTCATGAACCCGTGGCGCAAGCGACGGGGCATCGTAATAGCCAAGCAGACGGTCGTTGGCGTGCAGGCTGGCAACTTCCGGAGCATCGCGAGCTTGCAGCGAGCCTTTGACCCACTGAAAGCTCCATAGAGAAAGCCGGAGGCTGTAGCGGCCAGAATAAGTTGGGGTAAAGCCGTTGAAGAAGAGCGCAAAGTGGTCGTTCGCTCCCTGCCGCCGAAAAACACCGACCGAATGGCGATAGGGAAAAAGACCCGTCTTTTCATAATGAGGAAGCTGGTGCGGAAGGGCTTCACGAATCAGTGGCATGGCTGCCGAATCGTACTGCCCTCCTTTGAGAAAGACAGCATCGCCTTCGACGAGAGCCAGCTTGAAGAAGTCTTGCTCGCCTGGCAGAAGCCGATGTTGTAACGGTTTCATCGGAGCAGCCTGCGTCGCGCTCGCCATGGCCAGCGCTGCGAGAGCCGCTTCGGCATAGCCTGCTATGTGTACGTGTGAAAGCTCGAGGGCCTCTCCCGACTTATCGAAGCCGTAGGCGCGACCATCTTCAGGCAACATGTCCTGCACGGAGAGGCCTGGCAGATCAAGCAGATCACGCAGCGTATTTTCATATTCGCGACGGTCCAGACGACGGTGCGCTGCGCGGCCTTGAGCCGCGAAAGATGGCCCATCACCTGGAGGGCTCATGTCAGCCACGTCAGCCATGCCTGACATGCCTGACATGCCTGACCCGAAAGCCACGATGGCCATCGCCACCGCGACTTTATGCAGGAGCAATCCAACGATTCTTTTTGCGCGTGGGCGAACGGCGATTGCGAGAATGCTGGCTGGCATATCCTTTGTGATCCTGTTGACCGCCCCACCACTTCCAGAAATCCTTTCTGGCTCATTTCCCCTCCCTCTCAAATCGGCTTTTTCGCAGTGGATTGAGCATGCAATTAACCCTTGGAAGAAAAAGGGCTGTTTTCAAGCATTTTTGCAACTCACCCGGTGCCCACAACGAGTGTATTGGACCCAGCACAACATCGTTTGCACTGTGAGCAGGAGCCCTGTTAGTGTGCTCCGTCTGCCCCGTATACGCCGCCACAGACGTGCGGTGCCGTCTTCGCAGTGGCAACCATGCTATCGTTTTTTCACACGTGCTTCGCCATTGCCAGCCGCTGGCCAACCGTGCTCACGGCTGCCTACAGCCTCGCCGTGTTGAGTTGGTCAATGCCAGCCGATTTATTTCCATGCAAAAGCGCACTCGATGCGATAACGGGTCAGCCATTGATTTTTTTCAATCTCTGGCAGGGGTGGGAAATGTTCTCTCCTGAGCCACGGTCTGAAGACATCTGGGTCGATATTCTCGTTATCGATCGTAATGGATCACAACAGCGTTGGCCATTGACGCACATGATTGAAATGCCGTACTTCACTCGCTGGCAAAAAGAACGCTGGCGCAAATATTGTAATGACCACCTACGACTCGATGCTGAACGCACTCTTTGGAAGCCATTCGTTGAATATTGGCTGCGCACTTTACAAGCCAAAGGCCATGATCCTGTCGCCATCGAACTCACTCGGTTATGGCGACCGACTCAGCTTCCCGTCAGCGCAGCACTGCGGGCTGATGTGTATCGGGGACCGTGGAATCACTTTGTCTTTTACCGGTGGACTGCGCCCGAAAGAGGCCCGCGATGATTCGGTGCGTGCGGTGGCTCTGGCTGCCTCTGGATGCGTTTGACGACTGGGTTCGCACACCCGTAGACCCACGGCCTCTCGCTTTCTTTCGATTCTGGTTTGGATTCCTGTGCCTCGTTAACCTGCTGCTGCTCTGGAATGATCTACCCATGTGGCTGGGCAATGATGGCGTTCTTCCCCCACAGACTCACCTTCTTCTGCAGGATGGCACCCGGTTCAATTTCTATATGTTTACGGGCTATAACGATTTCACGATCACACTCATTCGATGGTGTGGACTCGCGGGCGGCCTCGGCCTTCTCGCGGGGTTCTTTCCTCGGGTCTCGGCATGTGCCATGTGGCTGGCCGTCAGCAGTTTTTCGTGGCGCAACATGAATATTCTTCACTCCGGCGACAACCTCATTCGGATCGGCTGTTTTTTTCTGATGTTTGCACATTCCGGTGAGGCGTTCACGCTGCGTCGCTGGATTGCCACCCGACGGGCGGGAGTCCGGCTCAAGCCGTTTCGGCATATCCCGGCTTGGCCGCAGCGCATTTTGCAACTCCAACTGTGCGTAGCCTATTTTGTTGCGGGCATGTGGAAAGCAACGGGAGTGGCGTGGCAATCTGGCACAGCGGTTGGAACGGTGCTGCAGTTGGGCGAGTTCCAGCGATTTCCGATCCCCGACTGGGTGATGACACCGATCGTGTCACAACTCATGACACACGGGACGCTCTTATTTGAACTCGGCTTTCCATTTTTAATCTGGATTCCATCGCTACGAATGCCCGTACTCCTCGTCGGCATTGTGTTTCACGCTGGCCTTGAATGGACGATGAATGTGCAGCTCTTTCAATGGCTGATTACGGCCTATTATATCTTATTTCTGGGCCCGCTTTTCTCGAGATCCACTCAAGCTACAGCCATCGGCCCAGCCGCCACGACTGCCGGGCCAGCCTGCTCAGCATAGGGCGCAAAGTTGGCTCGAAATTTTTCAGCCAACACGCGAGCCGCACGTTCCCATGCCACTCGGTCGGCCCATGCCAGATGTGGCACAAGCACACGATCGTCTACACCTTGTACATGCGTCACGGCATCAAGCCCAAACACCGAATCCCGCACAACGGTCGCTGTATCAAGCGAGGACGAGTGGATGGCATCAATAATTCGACGGGTCACGGCTAAATCGATCCGCCGTCCCTGACCGTAAGCGCCTCCCGTCCAACCTGTGTTCACGAGCCACGCCTGCGCGCCGTGACGCTTGAGTTTATCAGCCAAGAGTTGTGCATATACGGTGGGGTGTCGCACCAGAAAAGCAGCACTAAAACAGGCCGAAAACGCTACCTGTGGTTCGACCACACCCACCTCCGTGCCAGCCACGCGGGCCGTGTAGCCCGAAAGAAAGTGATACATCGCCTGCTCGTGAGACAGTCGGCTCACCGGCGGTAGCACACCGGAGGCATCGCATGTGAGAAAAATCACGTGCCGCGGATGGCCTGCAACGCACGGCACTTGAGCATTCTGAATATAGTCGATCGGGTAGGCCGCTCGCGTGTTTTCGGTGATCTCGCCTGACTCAAAGTCAACGAGGCGCGTGGTCGGGTCGTAGGCGACATTTTCCAGAACAGTACCAAAGCGAATCGCTGCATAGATCTCGGGCTCCTTGCGGGCCGAAAGATGGATGCACTTTGCATAACAGCCACCTTCGATGTTAAAAACGCCTGTATCACTCCACCCATGTTCGTCATCACCGATGAGCCGACGCAATGGATCGGCCGAGAGCGTTGTTTTTCCAGTTCCGGAAAGACCAAAAAAGAGCGACACATCGCCTGCCTGCGCACCGAGTGATTCCGTGGCAACGCCTTCATTCGAGGCCCACTCATTCGCGGCACAATGCATCGAAAGCACGCCGCGCGAAGGCAGCAGCCAGTGCATGATTGTGAACACGCCTTTCTTCATCTCTCCAGCATATTCGGTGCCAAGGATTACCTGCTCGCGGCGTTCGAGCGAGAGATCAATGCTCGTGCGACTTGTCATCTGGGCTGTGAGTGAATTCGCAGGAAACTGACCTGCGTTATAAATCACATAATCGGGCGAGCCAAACCGCTCCAACTCATCGGCCGAAGGCCGAATGAGCATGTTGTGCATGTAGAGAGCATGGTAGGCACGGGCACATATGACGCGAATCTTGAGCCGACACCGCGGGTCCCAGCCAGCAAATCCGTCACACACATAGACCTGGTCGCGCGTATTGAGGTAGTCGATTGCCCGCTGACGGTTGAGGAGAAATGTGTGCTCATCAATCGGGTGATTGACCGGCCCCCACCACACATCCTGCTGAGAATCCGGATGACACACTACATGCTTGTCATTTGGACTACGGCCAGTTTTTGTGCCCGAACAAATCGCGATTGCTCCGCTCGAAACAATTCCTGCCCGCTCGCGAGTGACCGCATCTTCGTAGAGGCGGGCCGGGGGGGCATTGCGCACTACAACGGGAACATTGATCTCATGCGCCGACAAATCGACGTGCACCATCATCGGAATCTCTCGGAAGATTGTGTGGATCATTCTGGGACGATTGGGCGAGCGTCTGATAAGCATCCCAAGCGGCAGCCGCAATGAGCACCGCACCGATGGCCGCAAAAACAGGCCCCCATGGGCTTGATCGAACGCGAAGTTTTGGGACAGACTGCCGCAGTCGCCGGCTGAATTCGCTCCAGCTTTCAACCGACATGCGTTCGCCTACAGCCACCACGCTCACGCTTCGCATCGATCCGTTACCATCAATCTGAAGTTGAAGACCGCGAGTCGGGAGCCCTGCACTCTCGCCAGCCCATCGTGCCGCCGGATCCAGCGACGAAACAATTTCAGCCACCAGCGGCCGCAGTTGATCGACCGTGATATTGTACACAACGACCCTTGGTCGAGACACGAGAACGCACAGCGAAATCAAGAGTCCAAATAGCAGCAGTACGATCGGCCAACTCCAAAGTGAGTTGCCTGCAGCAGGACGCATGAGAGCCAGCGGCCCTACCAATGCCAACCCGGCCACACTCGAACCGAGCAGAATCCCGTCCCACATTCCCGACACTACAAGCGGCCTGCGACGCAGATGCGCCCAGCCTAAACCCAGCAGGTAGAGGCCCAGCGGCACCAAGGCAATCCACGACGGCAACGGGTCGGGAAACGTACGTATCATTCGTGAATCATTTCTCTCTGCCACTTTTTGGATGCTCGTCTACATCTTTTTTAGTCGAGCCTGCTACCGCCTAAGCACGAGCCAGAATAAAAAGATGAGCCAGCCCATTTCGAATGACAACACAGTGACAAACCACAGCCACTCGCGGCCCAATTCTAACGCCGATTGAGATCCCGCGGACGGATCGTCACCCACTTGAGACACTCTCTGGAACCACAAACGACAGTCCGTGCACAAACGCTTCCTGAAAGTCGTAGACGTTATGGAAGTCCTCCCGCTTATCTCTGCGGGTCTTGCGCATCTGCCCGATCTCAATCATGTTGAAGACGATCTCTCCCAGATCAGCGGTGCTGTGAACGCCCCAGGTACCGAGCACTATGCGGGCGAGATAGCCATACTGCTGCAGTGCGTACTGCTTGGCTGCTTCGCAGAGTTGTTGCCCCGTGAGATGCCGCTCAATCGGCTTCCGTCTGGATTTGCGGGCCAGCGGCTTGCCTGGGAATGCCTTGCCGGCAGGGGTTGGCTTTTCGTTCGACGGCGTCTGCCCACCTCGAGTCGGTTCGATGTCTTCAAGAGGAGGCTCCTCTCCAAGCCCCAGCGTGTCGTGCGCAAAGGTCAGCGCTTCTAACACAAAGAGATAGGCGTCCAGCCTATATCGTTGATCACGAATCAGTAATTGGCCCAATGGATGAGCAGGGTCGACGAGCGCCATCGCAATCTCGCAGCGGGTGACGGAAACCGGCTTCAGTATAACGCATCTCAAACGGAACACACCCACCCCATTTTGCATAGGTACATGGGTCGATGAAACGCTGACTCTCGGTCAAGAAGGCAAAGAAATCGTGCCCCCGTGGGTTGATGCCGCGGAGCGAGGAACCGGCCGTTGGCTGAGAGGTCGAACCGCTTAACCAGCACGAGGCAAGGGCGGCGGGCCGGTGGGCTGCTGCGATGCGGTTGGTGCTGGTGGGGCCGACATGTCCTCGAGAATGAATGTATACCCCAGCGGTGTCATCGGTCTCGAGAAGTCACGAATCATATCGAGCCCCTTATCAATGAGATTTGTACGGGGGTCGAACTGATAGACGTCGCGATCCTGTCCGCCAGGCTTATAGATTTGCATGGCAAATGGCATGAGATCGCGTGCTTGCAGAATCAACTCCACTTTGGAAAAGTTCGCCCCGTCTGCTTGCAGCCGAGGCTGTGCCTCGAGCCAGATCTGGTCGGCTACACCGGGCGGCGTGATGATCCGCATCCTATAGCGTTTTTTGAGCGTCTCGGCCTTTGCACCAAAGACAAAAGGCAGCGGTCCATCACTGATGGCCTTGCCTTGCATTTCCGGGGGCAGCTTTGTCTCGCGGAGTTGTCGCTCACTGTGCCGGAATTCATAAATGCTGGTGCCATTGCAGACCCAGTGTTCCCCGGCTTCACCAACCCGCGTTTCGTACCGCTTGTTCTCCCCATTCCACTGCTTTGATTCCTTCACGCGAAAGAGGCCCTTGTCTGGGGCAGCATATTTAATTTCGCCCGTGCTCTCCGAGAATGCCAGTCGTTCACCAGCGGTATCTGCTGGACTCCAAGCGTTGTACTCCCACTTATAGAATCCACACGACCACGTTGTGACGGATGCGTTGCGAGTCTCCCACGCAGCCAGCAACCGTTCGAGTGCTGCGGCCGCCTCCGGCGAGAGTGCCATCGCTGGCTGCGCCGGCACAACTGACTGGGCATCGCTGGGTGATGTCAGGACGCAGGATAGAAGCAGCACGCCCGCGGCTAGGATGCGTGCCGTGGACCATCGCAGTTGATCGCTTAAATACATGCTGTGTGGCACGTGTTGGACTCCGGAAAGTGACCGCGGAACTGTAGCACTGTCGCCACTCGAGAGCGAGGCCGTTTTCTGACTTCTGGAGAAGCCAGAAACGCCGCAAAAGACGCAGACCATACATTGCAATAGACTTCTGGCTGGGCCTTTGTGCCAAGGTCTCTCCGACCGCGTGTGGCATCGGCACTGCCATACAGCCCCACCAACCAGGAGAAGAACCCATGCTCGTTGCTGTATTTTCAACCAAACCCTACGACCGAGACGCTCTGCTCGCCGCGTCGAGAGGCACTGGCATTG
>Ga0194055_10000430_pt1 | contig 33766 bp, 38 predicted proteins | sample SepL449m_MetaG_FD_155482 | JGI IMG/M metagenome (GOLD analysis project Ga0194055, IMG submission 155482) | Anoxic zone freshwater microbial communities from boreal shield lake in IISD Experimental Lakes Area, Ontario, Canada - Sep2016-L442-9m | ecosystem: Environmental > Aquatic > Freshwater >... | reverse complement strand
CAGTTGTTGGTGATGACTGCGTAATTGGACATATTGTCCATCTCGAATCCTGCACGATTGCTAATTCGGCGCAAGTTTCATCTGGGGCAATCGTCCTACATAGAGCAGTGGTGGGAACCGGCGCCATTGTGGCCGCAAATGCTGTGGTTCTCAACGACACCATTGTTCCTCCGGGAGCATTAGCCGTTGGAAGTCCAGCAACGATCAAAGAGGGGCGAGCTCGCTCAATCGAAATCGAAATGGGTGCGATGATCTATGTCGAAAAGGGAAAGAAATTTCGAACAGATCTTCGCAAGATCTCTGATTGAAATTTACTGAACTATTTGCAAGAGCGGTGAGATATCAAGATTCTCGAGCATCGGCAGATACAGCCGAACAGCATCTTTACGGAATCGAGTACTTAAATCTGATCGAAAGAACTTTGCGCCTTCTCGAATCACATAGTTCAAGATGAAGAATTGATACGCCGAGGGCAGGAACTCAATTTCTTCTTTTGTGAGTGGGTACACAGCGTGATACGCCTTCAAGAAGGCTACGAAACGTGGCTCAACCAACGTGTGTGGCGAGTAGGTAAATTGCGTTTTGTCTCCAGTATGCGAAGCAGCGCGTGAGAGAAAATAGAAGTCCAACATGCGAGTGTCAATACGGAACCAGTCATAATCCCAGCGTGTGAAGAGTCGCTTCTCGGCTCCGCCACTTTCGGTAACGGAGAAATTTCCAAGATTCCAGTCGACCAAGATGGGGATCTTGTTCCATTCGTCAAAGTGAATGTCCTCTAGATGCTGCAGAAAATTATGGGTTGATGTTCGCAAATAGGCGACATCACTCGCGCGCAAATCAAAATTCCGTGGTGCGAATTCACTCGACAGTTGCTCAAGGAGATGAATTGCATCACCTTTGACAGAGTTGGACGTAGCCGGCAAGTGCGGCGATGCCTCTGCACAAGACTTATGAAATAACGCGATTTCTCGAGCAAGAAAAACTATGTCGTCGTTAGTGATGATCCGAGGTAGTTGTGTTCCTCGTTCTACGTCGTTGTAGAACGCCGCCCAGCATGTTCCGTCGTACCACGTGTATGCCCGACCATCACGTGGGAGAACCTGTGCAAGAAAACCAGCCCAGCGTGTTTTCTGCAATGACTGCACAAGTTTGAACAGCCTGTCATGGTCTTCGGCAAACAAAAAGTACGAACCGTACGATGAAACCTTGCCAACAATGTGCGACCCATCATGAAGATGCAAACGAAAAACGTGATTAGTTGAAACGTGCGCACTGACTTCGACAATCTCAACGATCTTGCGCGGATCTCCATAATCGGCCCACGCAAGGCGAACAATATTTTCCGCGTCTTTCATTGCGGCAATGAACTCGCTTGGAAATTAGGATCGGAGTGATCGAACACCAATTGGAGCGATGAGTCGGTAACCCGCAGCGTGTCTTTCTTCCTCAGATTCTCCACCCCAGAAACCATACTCATGGTTCTCACGTGCAAATGTTCGACATGCATCAAGCACCGGACACTCCATGCATACTGATCGAGCCATTTCTTCGCGTCTCTCACGCGTTTGCGGGCGCTCAGCGATGGCGGGGAAGAACACGTTGGTGAGTCCCAAACAAGCGGCGTTCTCCATCCACTCATCGTCACTTTGTATCCGTTGCCCAAATTCAACTGCCGCCATAGTGCCCCCGCTGAACAGGACTCTAGTGGGTAACTAATTGACTGGTCAATTACAGATTACGAACACAAACATGGACGATTAGTCAGTCAAGAACTGAGCGAAGTCCAGCGACAAAGGCCGAAATATCCGCTGAATCAACATCCCATGCGGTCATCCAACGAAACTGGTGATTTGCGGCATCCCAGTCCCAAAAGAAGGTCCAATCCTGGAGAGCCTTGCTTACCGCCGGATCAAGAATGGGGTAGATGCTGTTGACCGCTGGAGGCGTTGAAAGCCGCAGCATCTCAATATCTTTCACTTCTGTAAAAAGAGCCTTTGCTGCCGAGTTGCTCGCGACTCCGAGTTCGATGAACAAGTCATTGTTTAAGAACGCTACGTATTGGGCCGAAATGTACCTCATTTTTGAGTACAACTGAGTTGACTGTTTGCGAATGTATAACGATCTTTTTGCAAGATCGGTGTTGAAGAAAATTACAGCTTCTCCGAACATCACACCTGTCTTTGTGCCACCGAACGTCAAGACGTCTACGCCAGCGTCGATGGTGAACGAACGCAATGCTTCTCGTGTTGCACCAAGTGCGGCCGTTGCATTACAAATACGTGCACCGTCCATATGCACCAGCATGTTCATTGCATGCGCGGCATCGCAGAGATCTTTCACTTCTTGAGCCGAATACAACGTGCCAAGTTCAGTTGCTTGAGTAATCGAAACAACTCGTGGTTGCACATGATGTTCGCTTCCAAAAAGATGCTCGAGCGAATGTAAGTCGTTCGGACGCAATTTGGCGTCATGTGAGGGGAGATCGATAAGTTTTGCTCCAAGGAAACGTTCCGGAGCACCAGCTTCATCAACCGCGATGTGAGCCCATGAAGTACACACAACAGCTTCTGCAGGTTGCAACATGTTGGCGAGTGCCATCACATTTGCGCCAGTGCCACCGAAAGCAAAACGAGTGACCACATCTTTGCCAAAGAGTTCGGAAAATGCAGCTTCAGCTTCTTGCGTATGACGATCGTTGCCGTAGGCGAGTGCATGACCAGAATTCGCTCTGTCCAGTGCCTCCATCACGAGGGGATGGGTACCAGAGGCATTGTCGCTCGAAAGCAATCTGCTGGGGGCAACAAGATGCGACGGCACTGCACGAGTAGACATCCATTCAGTATGCGCAGTAATACTCGCATTTTGCCTGTTCATGACCTACCTTTTCGTCATGACGAAACACACGGATCAGACGATTCTTACCCCGAAGAGCGTCAGCAATACCCAGACTCCCGTCACCACCCAGGAACACCTCAAATGTCGGTGGTGCAGAAGTCCTTTGCCAGCGAGTTCTGGTGCCGGCAGACCACGAGAATTTTGTTCACAAGCATGTAGACAATGGGATTGGGTCGCGCGTCAACGTGCGTCAGAGTTGGCACTGAGTGAAGACGAGCTGGTGATCACACGAACTGAGCGAGACAAACTCCGTGACCAGATCTTTGTGCTGCGCTGCGCTGTGCAAGATGTTGAACAAGATTTAGATCCATCGATAGATCCCACAACACGCGATTACAAGGCTGCGTTATCGTGGCTGTTGGACGCGGCTAGGCCGTTAGTTCAGGATCCAGGTCAACCATAAGTGCCTGTTTCAGTCGCTGGTATACGCCCATAATCATAGTTATGTAAAGTCAGGATAAGCAATGAAAACAGGCAAATCCGAACAACATGTCATCCCTACCACCGGCTTAAACGCCCGAAGCATCTCCGCAGCGTTTGATGAGATGTCTATACGAGATGTTCAGTGGCGAGATGGCAAAGCATTCTCATTGGCGTACAACGCAGGCCCTGACGTATTGGCGATTGCTGAGGAGGCATACAAACGATTCAGCGGCGCCAATGCGCTCAATACGGCCGCTTTCCCCAGCCTGCGCCAGATGCAAGGCGAAGTGCTCGAAATGGCCGGTGTCTGGCTTGGATCGACCCCAGATTCCGCTGGGTACTTCACCAGTGGCGGTACTGAAAGCATTCTGATGGCCGTAAAGGCCGCCAGAGATCAGTTTCGATCCGACTCCTCAATCACCCACCCCAATATCGTCTTACCGACTTCAGCTCATGCCGCATTCGATAAAGCGGCTGCATATTTTGGCGTGGAGTTGAGGCGCGTCGCCGTGCTTCCCGACTGGCGTGCCGATGTTGCCGCCATGGCAACAACCCTCGATCAAAACACCATCATGATCATTGGCTCAGCCCCTCAGTATCCACAAGGTGTGGTTGACGACATTCCTGCCCTGGCTGCCCTGGCCCTACAACGAAACATCAATTGCCATGTTGATGCATGCATGGGTGGAGTCTCACTCGCCTACCTCGCGAAACTCGGGCATCAGATTGCACCTTGGAACTTGCGTGTGGACGGCGTTACTTCGATCTCTGTTGATCTACATAAATTTGGATATACCTCCAAGGGTGCGTCGGTGATTATGTATGCAAATAAACGACTCCGATCATTTCAAGGATTCTTCACAGATCAATGGCTTGGTGGCGTCTATGCGTCGAGTGGAATGCTCGGAACGAAATCTGGCGGTTCAATTGCTGCTGCGTGGGCTGTGATGCACTTTCTAGGTGATGATGGATATCTTCGACTCACAAACAGTGCTCGCATTGCAACCGAAAAACTTGCTGACCACATCACTAGTCACAGTCATCTCGCCTTACTTGCTCAACCTGATGCATTACTGCTTTCATTCGTTGCACAGGAACCAACGCGTCTCAACATTTATGCCGTGGCAGATGAAATGTGGAAACGTGGCTGGTACATCGACCGTCAAGAACCACCCCAGTCTTTGCATTGCACTGTTAATGCAGTGCATGAATCGGTGATTGATGAAATGATTGCCGACCTAGATGCGTGCATCGCAATTGTTCTTGACACAGGGATTACTGGAGAAGTTGGCGCATATGGAACACTGTCATGATTATTTCGACTACTAGGGTTTCGTCATGACGCAAAGCGGTGAATCCAAACCATTTACTGTCCCAACGATCGAAGAGATATTTGCGCTCCTCAGTGCTTTTAACCCTGCGGAAAATGGAGTCAAGGTTGTTGATCAGGCAAAACGATCTATCGAATCTGTCGTTGCAAGTTTGCAGCTTATTTTGCAAAGCATGGAAAACTTCAACAGAGTCGCCAACCGAGTTGACAAGTTGCTCGATGAAATTGAGGATCCAATCCAGAAGCTTGCCGATGCCAGCACTCTCCTAGCCGACCTTGCAAATAATTTGGCTCCGCTGATGGCTTTCTTACCAAAAAAAGAAAGTTAAGTGCTATTGCGCAATTGCAACTGATTGCAATGCCGTTAATGGCTGGCTAGCCACTGACTCCGGACGAGCAAGCGCGACAATCTGTGAGTCAACCTGATCCTTTACTCCAGCAAGTGGCAACACGTTCAGCACGCCTTGACCGTTACGAAGTACATCCACCAATTGATCGCCCTGGCACAAAACTACGGACTGACCACTGATCACGATGTGCGCGGCAGTGATTTCAGATTCAACATGGTTGCGCAAATACTTAAACACTTCGCGCACTGACTCGAGTTTGATTCCTGCATCGAGCAGCGTCTTGATAACGCGGAGTTCCAAAAGATCGCGATAGCTGTACACGCGTCTCGAACCACTTCCAGCCGCATCGCAACTCGACGGACGAATCAAATCGGTGCGCGCCCAATAATCGATCTGGCGATACGTGATGCCGACGATCTCCGCTGCTTTTTTGCCGCTAAACCCTTGACCCATAGTTCAAGGTTAGGAGCGCAAATTGATTTTGACTATCCCTGAAAATCCTCAGGCCTAATGCTGTCAATGAAGTCCCGAAACTCGTCAAGAATCTCCTCTTCCGTGTCCACATGGGTCACGGCTGTCTCCTTGCCAACCAAGTCCATCAGCGTCCGAGTTGCATACATCGGTACGCCTGCCCGTAAAGCCACAGCTACGGCGTCTGATGGACGACATGAAACTATGCGCTCTCCACCACTCCCCTGTAGGTGCAACTCAGCAAAATACGTACTGTCAACGACCTCGGTAATAACAATGCTTTTCAGTTCTGCGTCCACAGCTCCAAAAAGCGAAACAAAGAGATCGTGGGTCAAAGGACGCTCCGGTGTAATTCCCTCAAGAGCAAAATGGATTGATGAGGCCTCTGGTCCACCGATATAGATCGGCAACATACGCCGACTTCCGCCAGATTCACGCAGCATCAGAATCGGAGTATTGCTTGGCATCTCCAAACGAACGCCTTCGAGGTCAAGTTCGACGAGCACTACTGCGCGCGCCCTTCGTTGTAGCCACGAGCAGCAACAGTTACAAATGCTGTTCGTAGTTGATCAGCAAGATCTGTTAACTCGTCGAGTAGTTCCATCGCTTCTTGACGTGCGGCGGGATTGCGCTGTCGAAGAAACGGCATGATCCGTTGCTCGAACAATCCAAACTCTCTCTCCGCGGAATGCTTCCAAGTTTTCAAGTGACGTACATCGATACCTTTGGCAATAAATTGCGCTGCAATCGAAACAATCTCTTTATCGAGCGGACTGTACATTTCAATGTCGCCGACCATTCGAGGCTTTACAAGACCATTCGACACAAGTGACTTCAACACGACATCATCTGCATCCAGTTCTTGCAACAATTCAGTACGACTAATAGAGGATGTGTCATCAGCATTCTTCGAAGCTCGCGATGGAGCACTGGGCGCTTTAGAAAGATTTTGGCGCGCAGCAGGATGTCCGCTGCTTGTTGCCTCACTTCTCACAATGTGCGGTGAAGTGTCGTCGTATGGCCTGATCATTCCATCGCTTGTATCGCCCTCGAGTTTCGTTCTGATGACGCGCAGTGGCAAATAGTTCTCTCGTTGCTCGCGCAAAATAAATCGGAGTCTTTCTACTTCGGATCTGCTGAACTTGCGATACCCAGAAGCAGTTCGCTCTGGTTCGATCAGACCCTGACTCTCAAGAAAACGAATTTTTGAAATGGTTACATCAGGAAACTCTTCGAGCAGTAGTCCGAGAACCTCGCCGATTGAGAGATAGTTCTTGTCAGTCATCACAGGTCGTACATTCTGCCACTAATCCAATGAAAACTAAAAAGCGGCGCTAGTTGCTTGCGCCGTCGAAAAACACCATTCGATACTTACCTACTTGTAATTCGTCACCGTTTTGCAACAAGACTTCTTCAACACGTTCTTGATTCACATAGGTGCCATTGAGCGAGCCCATATCGGTCACCACATAGCCATCGCTGCCGAGCCTCAACTCTGCATGACGACGCGAAACAGTGACGTCATCTAGACACACCGTGCATTCAGGGTTACGACCGATTTCAATACGATCTCGCGCTAACGAAAACCGCTCCCCCGAGCGCTCACCCGAACGCATCACGAGTAAACCGTGAGCACTTTGATTGCCTCGAATCTCGCTCAAGAGCACCTGAACATTGTCATGATCACCAGGAGCATCTTGCAGTGGATCAACTTTTGCGAGAACAATTGTTCGTTCGCTCGGATGGTCAAGGACGGTTCCGCAAGCAGAGCAAAATGTCGATTCAGGAGGATTTCGATGCCCACAAGAATTGCAAAATGTATAGGCCATACCCATACCGTAGCGTTCAGCCAACTCGCCCTGCGCGCAGGTTTGCCCGTATAACTGGCACGTACATCACCGCTGTGTAATAGCTCAAAGCAAGTCCTGGAACCGCAAGCAACCAGCCCAAAATAGTTGCGCCATCAGCGAGTCCGCTAGCGCTGGAACCCAATAAGAGCAATGGCACCGACGTCATGAGGAGCAGCGTGTACCACTTACCCCAATAGCTGACGGCAAATCGTTGCATACCAAACATCGTCCCGACCAACATGGCTCCGCCAATCGCGATTTCACGAACCATGATGGCGATGCAGAACCAACTCGGTACGCCGCCATCAATCATTACGCCAATCGTTGCAACGATGAACAACATCCGATCCACGAACGGATCGAAAACCGATCCAAACACCGACGTTTGATTGAGTTTTCGAGCAACCCAACCGTCAATCCAATCTGTGTAGGAAATTGCTCCCAACAACCACGCAGCACCTGCCCGATTGTCTTTACCAAACAGCACATACAGAAAAACCGGCAACAAACACAAGCGTGCCAAGGTAATCGCATTCGGAATCGAAAGCATTCCAGAGGTCAATTTCACTTTTTCACTGCTCACAAACCACGACACTACAATCTTTGCCATGCCGTCGCTGTTTACCCGAATCATTCACGGTGAAATCCCTGGTCATTTCGTACATAGGGATGAGTTGTGCGTTGCATTTTTGACAATCAATCCAATCGCTACTGGTCACACCCTTGTCGTTCCTATCGAGGAAATCGATGAGTGGACGGACCTTTCATCAACGACTTCAAGCCACCTAATGGTTGTCGCGAAAAAGATTGGCTCCGCTCAGAAACAACTTTACAAATGCAAACGTGTTGGTCTGATTATCGCTGGATTCGAAATCCCGCACTGCCATCTTCATGTAATTCCATCCAACTCGATGAGGGATCTATCTTTTGAGAATGCGGCGGCACATGTTGAACCTGCACAGTTGTCGGAACAAGCCGAGCAATTGGCTTCAGTGCTTAAAACAATTTAAGTTCGTCGAGCGGTTGATTCTGCGTCAATGCGATCGGTTCAATCAGATCGCTCCCATTATTTCGTGAGCTATTCACCTTGGTGCTCACTGCGCACACAACAAGTGCATCATTGGGAACCAAATCCAAATCGAGCAACGGACTCTGATTATCGGTATCCAACCAATTATCAACTCCCTGTTGATCTAACAAGACAGGCATTCGATGATGGATTTCACCAACCATTTCATTCGCTTGTGTAGTTAACGCCACTGCAGTATTCAGCACACGACCGTTTGGTTCGTTCGGATTTTTCCACGACGTCCAAAGTCCGGCTATTGCCAATATCCCATGATGCGAAAAAGGCGAACCTGCATGTGCCGAGAAATAATAGGGTTGCTTCCCTGGCTTATTTGTGTCATGACGTAATTGTTCCTTCCATTCGAAATATCCGTCCAACGGAAGAACGCAGCGATTGCCTGCAAGCAAACCTCGAAACGAAGGCTTCTCCGCAACGGTTTCAACTCGAGCATTTATCAAACTTGCAGCACGCGAAGAATCTGACGCCCATCGCGGTACGAGACCCCAAGAAAGACTCACGAGTGATCGCGAGCCTGCATCATTCACGATTGCATGAATCCGACTAGTCGGAGCAACATTGAAACTTGTAGGGAGCTCGTCTGTATTCAGTTGCGCTGCAAAGGCTTCCGATATCTGAAGGGCTGAGGTTTTCCGTACAATTCTCCCGCACATAACCTAAAAATAGTCCAACTCAGGACCAAAATCCGCCTGGAGTTGCAAAGATCCACACAAGTATCGGGGTCACCACCAACCCAGGAAGCAACGATCCCAGTCTGATCTTCTTGATTTCCAAAAGATTCAAACCAATAGCCATTACCGCCACACCGCCTGCCGCAAACAATTCGGTTCTCATTCGATCGTCCAGCAAAACATCAATACGAGTTCCAAAGAGCGTCAATGTTCCTTGCACTACGAAAACGCTCACTGCACTAAAAATCGCTCCAACACCGTATAACGCTGCAAAAATCACTGTCATAAAGCCGTCAAGACTTCCCTTGATGATGTACAGCTGTGGTGTTTTACCACTCGCATCTTCAATTGCTCCCAAAATTGTAAGTGGACCAACGCAAAACAGAAGCGAAGCAGTAACGAAGCCCGTCACAAAGCGATTATCGGTACTTCCTGATGCAAACTTTGATTTCAATAGCTCGCCAACTTGAATCAGTCGCTCCTCAACACGAAGCAGTTCACCAATAAGACCACCGAACACCATCCCAACTAGAGGAAACACAATGTTGTGAGTCTTGATTACATCGCTCATTCCAAGTACCAGGGTGATCAATCCAATTATCTGAACAACCGTCACTCTCATTCGCTCAGGTATGCGGTGACCAACAACGAGGCCAAACCCGCCGCCAACGAGCACCGTAAGCGTGTTAATCAATGTCCCTAATCCGCGCACTTTTCACCTCCACTGTGACCAACAAGGTTACGTCGGACTCTTCAGTCGTGAGCCAATGAAACCAACAATTTGCGTCCATACTGATGATCATGGTTTTAATTTGGGCATGTGGCGCAGCGCTGATGTATGGAGTCGCTGATTACTGCGGTGGACGAGCATCAAAGGTTTCCAAAGCAGCTGCAGTCACTTTTTTAGGACAATTCGTAGCGCTTGTCTTGCTCGCAATCGTCATTACTTTTGGTAATACGCCGATAATGAGTGCCCATGATTGGTGGTGGAGTGGTTTTGCGGGAGGCGGCGGAGCAATTGCGTTAATCGCTTTTTACCAAGCAATGTCACTTGGTTCCATGACCGTTGTTGCTCCTATTTCGGCAATCGTCGGCATGTGTAGTCCAGTTGTTGTTGGACTCATCCAAGGTGAGCGTCCAGCGCACATCGCATACTTCGGAATGGCTCTCGCAGCGCTTGCGGTAGCACTTGTAGGAGATGTCCTCGATCACCACGATCTTCCCACCCCATTGCGTTCAATTGTTTACGCGTTTATTTCTGGTCTTGGGTTTGGAGTAATTTTTGTCTGTCTCGCTCAGACTTCTGACAATGCGGGCTTGTGGCCGCTTCTTGGTCAGCGAATGGTGAGTGTTCCTACCGTTGCACTCGTTGCATACTTCAGTACGGGACGCATCCATGTTGCACGACGCGTTCTTCCCCTTGCTGCGCTGTCCGGATTACTCGACACAACTGCAAATGGTTTGTACTTATTGGCCATTCATGGCGGATTACTTTCGCTTGTTGGCGTGATCACAGCGCTCTACCCCGTTTCTACCGTTGGTCTCGCGGTCACACTCGACAAAGAAAAATTGCACAAGAGTCAAATCATCGGACTCGTACTGGCAGCAATCTCGCTGTCCATGGTTGGCTACGCGTCGAATAGTTGAACACGATCGTTGCGCCGGAGACAATTACTGAGTCGGGCTGGCGGGATTTGAACCCGCGACCTCTTGTCCCCCAGACAAGCACGCTAACCAAGCTGCGCTACAGCCCGCATCTCGACTATTTACCCTAGCGAAAGAGATCTATAACTCTCCAAGACAAATACATGATCAAAGCGCCGACAAGTAGTTTGAAATGCCACGGCACCGATACATCTTCTTCGCCCGAACTCTGTGCAAGTTTTTTCAAATTAATTGTTTTTGCAGTGAGTTGACCATTCATAGTCATATCGGCAATCGGCTTTAAACATTTGGGACACGAACCGTCGGACAACATAGCGCTCGGCGCCAAATACTTTGCGCAATCTTCACACCAAGGCATGCGTTTACTCTGAGCGTTTGCGAACACGCATCTTGATCGGAGTTGAACCAAATTCAAACTTCTCTCGGATGCATCGTTCGAGATAACGAAGATACGGCGCTGGCAATTCGCGATTCACAAACAAAGTAAATGTTGGCGGATCAGTTGCACCTTGGAGTGCATACAGAACACGTGCACCGCTGCCAGCCGGCTGCTTTTGTTGCGCCTCGGCCATCACTTTGTTTACGTCCCGCGTAGGAACACGCTTGTGATAGTGAACGATGCATTCTTGCAAAATTGGCAGAAGTCTGTGAACACCTTTACCGGTGAGTGCTGAAACTTTGAGTACTGGAGCGTCGCCAATGAAGTACAGCTTGCGAGTCATTTCATTGTCAATATGCTCTCGACCCTCGGCGTCGAGCGTCTCCCACTTGTTCAGAATCACGATCACTGGACATCCAGCGGCATCAATACGTTCTGCAAGTCTTTGATCCTGGCTTGTAATACCGTCATGTGCATCAATAACCAAGAGCGCAACGTCTGATTCATCGACGGCACGAAGTGCGCGAACGAATGAGTAATACTCGGCCGATTCATCCACTTTGCTCTTGCGACGCATTCCGGCAGTATCAACAAACACCATCGGTCCATCTTCGGTATCAACCTGCGTATCGATTGCATCGCGGGTTGTTCCTGGCATGTCGTGAGTGATCGAACGATCCTCGCCTACCAACCTGTTGAAGAGTGTGCTCTTGCCAACATTCGGACGACCAACTATTGACACGCGCGGGATTCCAGGCGCACGAATTGCGTCACCAAGTTCTGGTTCTGGCTCAAGATCAAGTGCCTCAACTCGTTCGAGAATCGCGTCGAGCAAGTCACCAGACTTGCGGCCGTGCAACGCCGAAACCGCAATTGGCTCGCCAAATCCAAGCGACAAAAAGTCCCAACGGTCTGATTCGCGTCGCTCAGAGTCAATTTTGTTGGAAACCACGAGCACGGGACGGTCTACCTTGCGCAACCATTGCGCGATGAGTTCATCGTCGTGGGTGACCCCGACCCAAGTATCGACAACGAAAAGCACGAGATCTGCAGCTCGTGCTGCCTCTTCTACCTGACGACTGACTTTGGTATCAAGCTCTGATCCACCAGGCATCCAACCGCCAGTGTCAACAACACTAAATTTCTTGCCAATCCATTCGACATCGCGCTCGAAACGATCGCGCGTTATACCCGGCTGGTCTTCAACAATTGCTACTTGAGCGCCCAAAAACCTATTGAACAGCGTGCTCTTACCCACATTGGGTCGTCCGACGATTACAACGGTAGGCAATCGATCAGTCACAGATGCATTCTACAAGCGGTTTTCGCGAGAACGATGAGCACTAAAGTGAAGTCGTGACAGTGAGCAACGATGTGATCAATCAATCGCATGTCGATCGCGTCCTACTCGCTGCCCCCCGTGGCTTCTGCGCTGGTGTCGAGATGGCCATCAAAGCTCTTTCCTGGATGGTTCGCACGTTTCCCGCTCCTGTGTATTGCTTTCATGAAATCGTGCACAACAAGTCTGTCGTGGATCGTTTTATTGCACAGGGCGTGATCTTTGTTGATGATATTGACGCAATTCCGGCCGGAAGCCCAATCATGTTGTCCGCTCACGGCTCCGCACCAGAAGTAGTCGCAAATGCTGTAGCTCGAGGAGGTTACGTAGTTGATTCAGTTTGTCCGTTGGTCACCAAAGTGCACCACGAACTCCGAGTGCGTTCAAATAAGGGATACAAAATTATTTATATCGGACATGAAGGCCACGAAGAGGCAGTTGGAACAATGGCTGTAGCTCCACATGCCACAACTCGTGTTGAAAAGATCGATGATGTTGCCGCACTACCCGACACAAACGAGCCGCTCGCACTACTTGCTCAGACAACTTTGTCTCATCGAGATTGGCAAGAAGTAGCGCAGGCTGTCAAAGTACGTTTTCCTCAGGTATGGCAACCAGGAAAAAGTGACCTCTGCTTCGCTACTACCAATAGACAAACCGCACTGATGCAAATCGTTCAAGATTGTGATGCCGTGATAATTATCGGTTCGTCAAATTCTTCAAACACACTTGCGCTGGAAAAACTTGCTCGCTCAATGAATTGCAAAACTGTTCTACGTATCAACTCCGCAGATGAGATCCCTGACAATATTTCGGGCACTGTTGGAGTAACCGCCGGTGCATCTGCGCCCGAAGAACTCGTAATGGCTGTAGTGAACCGCCTTGCTCCACGCTTAGGGGTTGAGGAGGTCAGACTCACAACTGAAGACGAGTATTTCCCGCCACCACGCAACATTCGCCAACTGCAGCATGCAATCGAACAGGCTTCCACTGTCATGATCGGCGGAAATTTCTTAAGTGGTCAACACTTAGATGACCGCTCAGTGAGCGCGAGTACCGTTTTGCAAAAACTTACAAATTAGTTTCGCGGCACTTTGTATTAATTACGAGGTACTTTGCTCCAGGCAATCTCGCGATCAACGCGAACGTCTCCCGGAAGTCCGAGCATTCGCTCACCAAGAATGTTTTTCATAACTTCGCTTGTCCCACCTTCAATACTGTTGGCGCGAGCACGCAAGAATGCCTTAGGCACAGAGTCAAAGCTCATTGCTGTTTCCGGCCGAACCATTGCATAACTTCCGTACAACATGCCGTGCGCACCCATCAGTTCAATACAGAACTCATAAGTCTGCTTGTTGAGATCAGCACTGGCCATTTTGCCAATTGAACCCTCTGGTCCAGGAACTCCGAGTTTTCGATTCTGTCCCGCTCGAATGTTGGTGAGTCGAAGCACTTCTGCCCTAATCCACAATTGGGTTAACTTGTCGCGAGTTGCTGCGTCTCGCTCCTCGACTGGCATCTTTTCCCAAATCTTCATTGCTTCGCGGATCGGACCAGACGCCCTTGGTGGAATCGCACCACCAATTGCCACTCGCTCATTCATCAATGTCGTCAAACTCACACGCCATCCATCTCCTGGACCACCAAGTGTCTCCGCAACTGGCACCCGCACATCGGTGAAATAGACCTCGTTGAATTCAGCTTCGCCAGTCATTTGCCGTAATGGTCGAACTTCAACTCCAGGAGCTTGCATATCAACGATTACTGCCGTCATTCCAGCATGCTTCACTGCATCTGGATCTGTGCGCACAACGAGTAGACCCCACTTCGAGAGATGAGCCAAAGTTGTCCATACCTTTTGACCATTGACCAGCCATTCATCTCCGTCTTTGATTGCCTTCGCTGAGAGTCCAGCAAAGTCAGAGCCGGATCCTGGTTCGGAAAACAACTGACACCAAATCTCTTCACCGGTAAACAATGGTCGCAAATATTTCTTGCATTGTTCTGGTGTTCCCCACTCGACAACGGTTGGTCCACACATTCCATAACCAATCGGATTTCGCGCATAAGCATTCGGGCCACCAGCTGCGGACAATCTCTCACTCACAATTTTCTGGTGCTTAGGTGACAAGCCAAGTCCGCCTGAGCCAACAGGAAAGTGCACCCACGCAAGACCACGGTCGAACTGCTCACCCAAAAACACAACCGGCTTAGTTTTGCTCGGCGGAAAAGCATCAAGTAACTCCGTGATCGCATCGTTAATTACTTGTTCATCCCGTGTTGTTTGCATCTGCTCTGTCGACATATGCCTCCACCCCTTTAATAAATGTTTTTTAGTTCAAAACAAATCTAGTTACCCCCGAGACTTTACGCTGTATCGGTCCTGCCGATACCCGACTAGAAATTGCTTGATGCATCAGAATTTGGGCTAACTTTTGCCTATGTTTCCAGGACAGATTGCAGCCTTGACTCCAGATAAGCCGGCCGTCATCATGGCTTCAACGTCACAAGTTATTACCTACAAGGAACTGGATGTGGCGGCCAACCGACTCAGCCAATTACTTTTCCAACACGGTTTACTTCCGGGTGACCACATCGCTATCTGTCTCGAGAATCACCCTCGCTACTTCGAAATCATTTGGGGTTGTCACTATGCGGGACTGATCTACACGGCATGCTCCAGTCGCCTCACATCCGATGAGCTGTCGTACATCATCAACGATTGCAATGCGAAAGCTTTCATTACGACTAAATACAAAGCTGACCAAGCCACCGAAATTTCAGATGTAATTCCGAATGTTGCTCTAAGGCTCATGCTGGACGGTGCGATCGATGGGTACGAAAGCTACGAAGACATCGTTGCTCAGCAGTCGCCACTGCCACTTGAAGATCGAGTGGATGGATCGGACATGCTGTATTCAAGCGGAACAACTGGTCGACCAAAAGGTGTCGCGCTCAACCTCGGCAAACTTCCGCTCGGGTCGCCAAACGGTGTTACATCACTTGGACAATTCTTGTTTGCGATGAACGACAGCACCGTATACCTCTCACCTGCGCCCCTGTATCACGCAGCTCCACTGCGTTGGAACCTTGCAGTGCACCGCGTTGGCGGCACAACAATCATCATGGAACACTTCGATGCCGAAGAGTATTTACAACTTATTGAAAAATACCAAGTGACACATTCCCAAACTGTTCCAACGATGTTTGTTCGTCTGCTCAAACTCCCCAACGAAGTGCGTACTCGATACAACACCTCATCACTTACCCACATCTTTCACGCAGCTGCTCCCTGTCCAATCGATATCAAACAGCAGACAATTGAATGGCTTGGTCCGATTGTTCATGAGTATTACGCGGGCAGCGAAGGTAATGGTTTTGTCTACTGCAATTCAGAGCAATGGCTTGCACACCCAGGCACGGTCGGTCAATCCCTACAAGGAGTCATCCATATTCTCGATGACGATGGCAAGGAACTTGAAACTGGCCAAACTGGGACGATCTACTTCGAGAGTTCAGCAAAGTTCGAGTATCACAACGATCCCGAGAAGACACAAGCCTCGAAGGATTCGCTTGGACGAGGCTGGTCCACTCTCGGCGACATTGGCTACCTCGACAGTGAGCAATATCTCTATCTCACCGACCGCAAAGCATTCATGATCATTGCGGGTGGTGTCAATATTTACCCGCAAGAAGCAGAAAACATTCTGGTTTCTCACCCAGATGTAATTGACGTCGCTGTTTTTGGAATTCCGAATGATGAATTCGGTGAAGAAGTGAAGGCAGTTGTCCAGCCAACAGTGATGCCCCCGACACTCGAAGAAGCCAAAATACTCGAACGCATCCTGATCGAACACTGCAAGGCGTCTCTTGCTTCTTTCAAATGTCCAAAATCTGTTGACTTTCGAACCGAACTTCCGCGGCACCCAACAGGCAAGCTCTACAAACGCCTATTGAAAGATGAGTACTGGGCTGCCGCTGGACGAAGTATTTAGAGCAACTCTGTGACTCATCCATTTCTAGATACGCATCTCCCTATTGCTTTCGCGCATCGCGGTGGCGCGAGTGATGCGCCAGAAAACACCATGCCTGCTTTTGCAAGAGCAATCGAACTTGGATATACATACCTTGAAACCGATGTGCATGCCACTCGCGACGGTGTGCTCTTAGCTTTCCATGACGACGACCTCTTGCGCACATGCGGTGTGGCAGGAAAAATCAGTGAACTTGATTACTCCGAAGTGCGCAATGCTCGCGTCAGTGGAACGGAGCACATTCCATTGTTGCAAGATCTTTTCGACGCATGGCCACAGGCACGTATCAATATTGACTGCAAATCAGATGCAGCTCTCCTTCCGTTAATAGATGCTCTACGTCCACCCCATGTTCTCGACAAAGTGTGTGTTGGTTCCTTCAGCGATAAACGCCTCTCAGTTCTTCGCGAGACCTTCGGATCAGCGCTTTGTTCGTCACTAGGTCCAAAACAAGTCGCGTTACTTCGTGTGCGAAGTTGGATCGGAGTTGTCAAACCTTTCGAAGGTGCACTTGCAGCACAGATTCCCCTCAAGCAAGGCCCGATTACGCTCACGGACAAGCGACTGGTTGACGATGCACACAGCGCAGGGCTGCAAGTTCACGTATGGACCATCGATGAACCCGACGAGATGGAGCTCCTCCTCGACTTGGGCGTAGACGGAATTATGACCGACAAACCTCTCGTGCTGAAGCAAATTCTGCAGAATAAAGGTCTCTGGAATTCGCCGATCAGCTGATTGGCACTATTAGATTATTTGTGTGACCCCTACGAGGATGCGGCTCAGCCGACGCTTCGGTGAACTCCACCACGCCTAACCCAAACAGATCTGGTTTGATCTCTGCAGATGAAATCTGTTTGTCGTACCCAGATTCGACCGAGGCCTTGCGAAATGTAACGCTACAAATCGCTGAACATGAATTCGTTGCAATTGTTGGTCCAAGTGGTTGCGGTAAATCAACCCTGCTTCGCGTGCTCAGCGGACTTGCGCTCCCAACCAGAGGCGTTTTATCGAGTGCAACTAGCGATATCGGATTTGTGTTTCAAGATCCAACACTGCTGCCCTGGCGTTCAACAATTCGAAATATTGAAACATTGCTTGAGTTGCGCGGAGTCGACTCAAAAGAACGCAAAGAAAGAGCTCAGATTGCTCTTGATTCTGTTGGATTACATGACAGCGCGCACAAATACCCGCGACAACTTTCAGGAGGAATGAAAATGCGAGCGTCGCTTGCTCGCACGCTCGTAACGGATCCAAGCCTGCTTTTGCTCGACGAGCCTTTCGCCGCAGTAGACGAATTTACTCGCGAATCATTGAACGACGATCTACTCGCAATGTTTACGACGGCTAAATTTTCGGCAATCTTCGTAACACATTCAATCTCCGAAGCCGTCTACCTCTCACAGCGAGTCATCATCATGTCTCCACGGCCTGGAACCATCGCCCATGAAATACAAATCCCATTTGAGTACCCACGAACTCCTGCACTTCGTTACAGCCCGGAATTTGCAAAATGCTGTGGACAGATTGCTGCGCTCCTCAGGGAAATGCAGATGGCATGAAGTTGAATACATCGATTCAGAGACTTATCGCTCGGTATGTCGGTCCGATTATTGTCTTTGTATTGTTTCTGCTTGCTTGGTACGCACTCGCGTACGGGCTTGAAAACAATTTCTCTCCGGCGTCCAATACGCCAATGATCATTCCTCCTCCCCACCGACTTTTCGAGGATATTCACGGCATTGTGCGCACAAAGATTCTGACCGCATTATGGATTTCACTCAAGACCACGCTTGTAGGTCTTACGCTGTCAATTTTCATAGGGCTCATTACTGGAGTATTGATGGCTCAAGCCAAATGGTTTGAGCGTTCGGTCTGGCCTTACCTAATCGCCCTCCAAGTCACGCCGATCATTGCCATTGTTCCACTCATCGTCAAGCTTGTGGGTTCAAATTTCGGAGCAAGAGTGCTGGTAACGGTCATCATTTCTCTGTTCCCAATCGTCTCCAACACACTGTTCGGGATTCAATCGACTCCGAAAAATATGCACGATCTCTTTACGCTGCATAAATCTGGGCGAACCACACGTTTACTTAAGCTGCAATTGCCTGCAGCAAGCCCAGCAATTTTCAGCGGTTTGCGCATTTCCGCGGGACTTGCGGTCATAGGCGCCATAGTTGGCGACTTCTTTTTTGCGAAGGGTGACCCCGGTCTCGGCAAGCTCATCACGCAGTTTTTTCTCAACAGCCAGGCAGGCCCGATGTTTGTCACAGCGTTGACAGCAACACTTTTGGGGCTTACGCTCTTTATCGCGTTTGGTCTCCTCAACACTTGGGTTGTTGGCAGATGGTACGAAGGTTCGATTTCACAATGAAAAGAGAGATAACCACCATGAGCAAGCGAAACATGACAATCAAGAGCGCAATCACATTGGCTGTCGCACTATCACTCCTGAGTGCATGCGGAAGCAGCGACTCGTCAGCAACAGATACAACTGCCGTAGCAGCATCTGCAACCGGAGTTTCACTTGCTGATGTTTGTCCAGCCACAATTGTTGTCCAAACAGACTGGTTTCCTGAGTCCGAGCACGGCGGCGTTTATCAACTCATGGGCGATGATGCTGTCGCATCAAAAGACACCGGTGCAGTAACCGGATCGCTAGTTGTTAACGGCGAGCCAACAGGTGTGAATCTTGAAATTCGTGCAGGTGGTCCATTCTTGGAATCCCCTGTTGTTACAGAGATGTACCAAGACAACGCAATCACATTCGGTTATGTCGGCACAGATGTGGCCATCACTCGCTACAACGATGCTCCGACTCTTGCGGTATTTAACGCTCTTAACGTAAACCCGCAAGTTGTTTTGTGGGATGCCACAAAGCATCCAGAAGCAAAGACGATCGCTGAAGCCGCCAAGTCGGTCAAGACTTTTTACGTATACGGAGATCCGTCCTGGATGCGTTACTTCATCGCACAGGGAATCATCAAAAAAGAGCAAGTTGACTCCAACTACAAAGGTAACTTGCTGCTCGCAACAGATGACGCCGCACACCAAGGCTTTGCAACGTCGGAACCATACAAATATGCAAATCTTGAAACAGGTGCAATCACAACTGGATACCAACTCATCAACGATGCAGGTTGGAACTCTTACGCACAGAACTTGGCAATTCGAAAAGATCGCCTTGAAGAGCTCCGCCCATGTTTAGAAAAGTTTGTTCCTGTATTACAACAGGCCCAGCTTGACTACATCGCTGATCCAGTTCGAGCCAATGCGCTTATCGTCGCCACAGTAAAGACTTACGACAGCTGGTGGAGTCAGTCAGATGGTGACGTTGCAAATGGCGCTGCATCACAAAAGGATCTAGGCATCGTAGGAAACGGTGAGACTGCAACATTTGGCGACTTGGAAGAAGCGCGCGTCAACGATTTCATTGCCAAAGCAACGCCAATCTTGCGTGATCAGGGCCTTGAAATTGCCGACATCACAGCAGGTGATATTACGGACAATGAATTTTTGGATGCTTCACTTACCTACCAGGGATAACTGAATCAGGCGTCTTTGACGCTCCACTTGCGTTGCGCCACAGGATCTTTATCGCTCCATGGAAAATTGATCCACTGATCAGTGTGCTTCCACACGTAGTCACACTTGATGATGGACTGCGACTTCTCGTACAACACGGCAAGTCGAGTATCAGCTAGCTGACCTTTGCAAAATTCGAGCACATGTTTCAAAGTATGGCCAGTGTCTGCAACGTCGTCCACAATCAGAACTTTCGAGTCCTTCAAATCAACAAGACTTGGTACTGGAGGCAGAATCATCGGCACTGCAAGACGCTCATTAACGCCGGTATAAAACTCCACATTCATGGTGTAGGTATTTTTCACTGAGAGCGCGTAACCCAGTGCGCCGGCAGCAAGCAGTCCGCCGCGGGCAATCGCAAGAATAATGTCGGGTTCGTAACCACTCTTAGCCACCATCACTGCAAGTTCGCGACTCGCAACTCCGAAGGACTCCCACGTCATTATTTCTCGTTCTTCGCTCAACTCGACCCCTTTACTACAGCTCGTGAAATACTCAATCTAGTTCATCAGTCGGTCACATAAGGGCAGTGACGACACCCGCTTTCGCAACAATAATTGCGAGAGGCCAAAAACTCGGCGGTCATGACCGACAGTCCCGAAACTGGATCCTGATAACACGGCAGTCTCGTGGCGACAGCCTCGGCGTGGCGTTTCATAATTTGTACAAAATGTGGGTGTGTCCCCTGCAGACGCCGAGGAATTGGCTGTACGAGATAGTCATCCCTGAGAATTGGGGGTGTCATAAGGCCTCAATCATCTGCCAAAAATCGGGCCAGCTTTTGCTGACGACTTGTGGCTGGTCAATGATGACGCCAGGCTGTTTCAGTCCTGCTACCCCAAATGCCATTGCCAATCGATGATCATGATGTGTGTCACATCGACCAGCATGCAAGGACTGAGGCGTAATTTCTAGGCCGTCGGGATGCTCAACAACATTCGCTCCCAACTTTCGCAGTTCATTCGCAAGATCACCAATGCGATCACTCTCCTTATTGCGAATAAAACCAACACCGCGTATACGTGTTGCTGTTGTCGCGAATATGGCGACCGCAGCAAGTGTTGGAACTAAATCTGAAATTTCAGACATGTCGATATCAATACCCAGTAACGGCGTGCCGACATCGCGACTTATTGTGACGCCAGATTGATCTTCTTTCACTCCGCATCCAATTTGTCGCAAGACATCCACAAATCGACTATCGCCCTGCATCATGTTGGACCGCATGCCATTTACACGAACACGACCACCAATGACTGCAGCTGCAGCGAATGGGTACGACGCCGAACTCGCATCTGGCTCGACAGTAAATTCGCAGCCAACATAACCCCCGCCATCAATCACGATATTGCGCTCGTCCACAACGCGTACATTTGCTCCGAACGCTCTCATCACCGAAGCCGACATCGTGATGTACGGAAGCGAAATAACATTGCCTACAAGTTCTATCTTCAAACCATTCTCCAGCATTGGCGCAATAAGCATCAAAGCGGTCACAAACTGTGATGAAGTTTCTGATGCGATTTGAATCGAATCCGCGTAAGACTCACCTCGACAAACTGTCACAGGTAGGCAATATTTATCTTCTTTCCATGAAAGGTTTGCACCAAGTTCACCCAAAGCAACGTGCAGATCTTTCATTGGTCGACTACGTAATGACTCATTGCCCGTCACCGTCAGTTGTCCTCGACGTAAAGCACCTATTGCGGTCAAAAATCGTGCGGTAGTACCTGCGAGGTTGGCATCGACAGAAACGGGATCTGAGCGATCTACATCAACAGCTGTTTCGATGCGGGCACCAGACTTCTCAAGCGAAATAGTTGCGCCGAGCACTTGCAGGCTCTGCAACATCGCTTGCGTGTCGTCTCCATCGGGCATTCCTTTTACGGTTGAAGCGCCGCGTGCTAGCGCCGCACAAATAAGCGCCCTGTTAGCAATCGATTTTGATCCTGGGACATTGACAATGGCATCAAGCATTCCGCTCTTTACGACAACTGCGTACTCGCTTAGCTGCGTCATGAAATCTGTTGCAAAATCGGCCTAAACCCACGAGCAATCAGGCCTCCACGAAATACATCCTGACTGGACTGCTCAACCACAAGTACCAATACTCCTCGCTCGCCCTCAACGGAGTGAGCGACTTCGAAGTTTGCAATGTTTACGCCAAGTTCTGCTGCCAGAGTGAATATCTCTGCGGCCGCACCAGATCTGTCAGGTATTGGAACTCGTACCTCGACCACATCCATCAGATCCCGAACACGACTTGGCAAATTGGATCGAGCGATTCGAGATTGCTGCAAACGAGTCATCAGCTCCTTTGAATCACCTTGTTCAACAATCTGTTTCATTTGAATAAGACCGTCAATCAGCCCATCAAGAGCAATGACGATCGCGTCTCTGTTTTCCCTACAAATGTCGATCCAAATTGCAGGGTGTCCGGAAGCAACTCGAGTCATGTCTCTAAAGCCACCTGCTGCAAGCCGCAAAACAGCAACGTGTTCTTCTGACCTCTCACTCGCAAGACCCATCAGCGCTGCTGCTGTTAGATGAGGAAGGTGGCTTACGATCGCCACAAGTTGGTCGTGTCGCTGAGGATCAAGCACGACGATTTCTGATCCGAGTTCTGTCACTACTCCAGCGACTTGTTCAAAATTGCTGTCCGAAATACCTACGGACGGCGTCAATACCCAAACGGCACCTTCAAATAGTTTGGCGTCTGCTCCTGCCAAACCGATGAGCTCGCTTCCAGCCATTGGGTGTCCACCGATAAATCGTGGATCATTGATTTGCCCAACGAGGTGAGCTTTGACTCCGCCAACATCTGTCACCAATCCAGTGGTTTCTGCAAGTGCTCGAACGACCTGATCCGCAATAGATGAAACTGGCGTCGCGACAAATGTGATGGCGGCGTCTTTATCTACACCAATCTTTTGGATGATTCCGAGCGAAAGCGCTTGGCGCTCGATGTCTTCAACGGAGTCACAACCAGTGACGTGCCAACCCCTGCTCGCCAGCGCGAGACCAAGCGAGCCACCGATCAAACCAAGACCGAAGACATTCGCTCGTTTCTGCGTCACAATTGCTAATTCTACTCGTGGGCTACTGAGCAACTGATTCAATTAACAGTCTGACCTCTGCATTCGTGAGATGCCTCCATTGACCTGGCAATAGATGCCTGTCAACCAGAGGGCCAATACGAACGCGAACGAGTCGTGCAACTGGATACCCGACTTCCTCGCACATGCGACGTATCTGTCGATTTCTTCCCTCATGAATGACCACTCGCAGAACGCCAGGCTGCAATTGACTGACATCGGCGGGTGCTGTCAATCCATCATCAAGCTCAATGCCGTTTCGCATCCGACTGATTGCTGTGTTGTTCACTCCTGCTGATGAACACTCAACATGCACAAGATATTCCTTTTCCAAGCCATAACTCGGATGCGTTATGCGATTGGTCAGTTCGCCATCGTTAGTGAGCAGCAATAATCCTTCAGAATCTGCATCGAGGCGACCAACAGGAAACACTCGCGGTTCCAACGGAACCAAATCAACTACGGTTTCGCGGCCGTGTGTATCAATCGCAGTCGAGATCACATCCACAGGCTTGTTTAGGAGGTAGTACACAACATCTGGTCGAACTCCAACTGGTGCGCCATCAATCTCAATGAGATCAACTTCAACATCTACTCTTCGACCCAAGATTGCTATCTCGCCATTTACCGTTACTCGCTCTTCGGCGATCATTTCCTCACAAGCACGCCGACTGCCCCACCCATGGCGAGCTAAAACTTTTTGCAGTCGCTCGCCTTCGTGTAGATGATCGTCGCCTCCCGGCGTTGATGAAGAAATAACTACCCCTCAACTTCGTTTCGAGATGCACCCATTGGGTTTGAAGGGACTATGCGCAAACCTTGTTCGAGCGCCTCTACAACTTCGGCTGGCGGAACGAAATCTGCAATTGGCGGGAGCGATGCAAGCGAGTCCAGTCCGAGCCGTTCAAGGAACATTGCTGTGGTACCAAACAGAATTGCCTGACCTGGACCGTCATCGCGAGACACTTCAGTGATGTATCCGCGAGCCTGCAACGTGCGCATCACCGCATCTGGATCGACACCACGAATGGATGCAACTTGCTGACGCGACAGTGGCTGCTTATACGCAATGATCGCCAATGTCTCTAAAGCGGCAGATGAAATGCGAGCTTGCTGGCTGTCGAGCACAAATCGCTCAACATAAGCTGACACATCTGGGTGCGATTGGAATCTATATCCGCCAGCCACTTTGACGAGTTGAAAACCGTGACCTGCCTCGGCATACGCCATCGACAAACGCTCACAAAGGCCTTCCACAACTGCCAGTGGTTGCTCGAGCAACTGCGCAAGCAATGCTGGATCCACGGGTTCCATTGCAACAAGCAAGATGCCTTCAAGAGCGCGCACAACTTCGGCGCTGATCTCAGTTTCTTCATCTGACATAAATACAACCTTTCATTACAAAATCATCCTTCGTAATCGTCAATATTAAAGACTGCTTCAAAACCAACGTCATTGCCGCCAGTCCACATCACCTGAATGTCACCGAATTTGTCGCTTTGTTCAAGATCGACACGACCTTGTTTGTACAACTCAAGAATTGCAAGAAATCGGCACACAACAGCAATGCGATCGTGAATGGCCTCAGTGAGTTGCGCAAAGGTGACACGCCCAAGACTGGGCAACACATCCAACAATTCCATCAACGCTTCAGCAACGCTCGCTCGAATTGGAGCCACGTGATACAGATCGATGGTTGTCGGTGGCTTTGGTTGCACCGCACGCATAAAGGCACGCTGCAATCTGACTGGAGTTACGCCCTCCAACAGATCGGGCATCAACTCCGCGAAACGTTCGTCGGGTCCAGCCATCCGGGCAAAGCTCAAGCCTGCCTTTTCGACTAGTTCGCTGAAAACTCCCGCAACATCCTTAAAGGTCTTGCAGTCCAACAAGCGAGCAAGCAACAAATCTCGTTCTTCCCACAGCGCGAGTTCCTCATCGAGGTCCATATCTGCCTTGCCTGGCAGCAATCTTCGGGTCTTCAACTCAACGAGGGTCGCCGCGATAAGCAAAAACTCGGTTGCAATTTCTATATCAAAGGTTTGCATTCGCTGAACTTCCACAAGATACGCCTCGACGATGCGCAGGAGCGATACTTCGTGAATATCAACTTCTTCTTGCAAAATAAGATGCAAAAGCAAATCAAACGGGCCATCAAAGACCGGGGTGTTTACCTCGTATGCCATCGCGCACAAGGATATATCAAACAGACCTTTACTCGGTCGTTTGTACAAGCGGTTTGCACTAGCGTAATGACGTGGCCAGAGTCCTTTCCTGCATTCAACCAACCGGAGAAGTCCATCTCGGCAACTACTTGGGTGCTCTACGAAATTGGGTGTCAGGACAGCACACAAACGACGTTTTTCACGGCATCGTCGACCTTCATGCCCTCACAGTCACCGACACTCCTGGTGTACTTGGCAAGCAAACGCTGCAATTGGCGGCAATATTGTTTGCTGTAGGGCTCGATCCTCAAATCGCCACAGTTTTTGTACAAAGTCATATTCCCGAACACAGCCAATTGGGCTGGATCATGGAATGCACCGTCAGTTTCGGCGAACTCAGTCGAATGACTCAATTTAAAGATAAGTCAGCAAAGCGAGAAGCTGATTTTGTCTCTGCAGGACTCTTTACCTACCCCGCCCTGCAGGCAGCTGACATCCTGCTCTACGACGCAGCCGAAGTACCTGTTGGTGACGATCAGCGGCAGCACATTGAAATCACTCGCGACATTGCCCTGCGCTTCAATCATCGTTTCGGTGACACATTTGTTGTTCCGAAAGCCGTGACTCCACCGACGGGTGCTCGAGTGATGGATTTACAGGAACCAACTAACAAAATGAGTAAGTCTGGTGACGGTGAAGCCGGAATCATCTATCTGCTCGACGACCCAGCATCAATCGTCAAAAAGTTTAAGCGCGCAGTCACTGACAGCGACAATGAAGTGGCGTTTGACCGAGAGCGTAAACCAGGTGTGAGCAATTTGCTCGAAATTCTTGCGGCAGCCACAAATGAGTCGCCTTCATCACTAGCGACGACGTACACACAGTACGGAAAACTCAAACAAGACACCGGTGAGGCTGTTGCCGAAATGCTTCGTCCAATTCAAACTCGATATCACGAACTCATGGCCGACCCGGCCGAACTCAGCAACTTACTTGCACTTGGTAAAGAGCGCGCATCAAAAGTTGCACAAGCAACTCTCACTCGCGCTCACAGCGCAATTGGTTTGTATCCAAGCAACTAGTCAGTAGTAATGAGCAGCGAGCAGTAGTTGGATTTATTAAATATCGTCAGCTCGGTCTAGAGCATTCCTTAGTTCGCCAATACACGAGCCTTCGACCATCGACACAGTGATTTCGTCACTGCCGATGGATCTGAGCATTGCAGCACCAATTGCTTCATGATCGTGATACTGGCGAAAGCGACCCGTGCGCGGCCCCACCAGTGTTGCAACAACCCGTGTCAAAGTACCTAGGTGTGCTGCCGACTTACCCACATCATGCAACAACGCTCCGGCAATCTCTGCAGGGCTAGATGTCGGTCGATACTTCACAAACCTGCGACCAACCAACACGCTGTGCTGTCGATCCTGCGTCATCATCTTGTTCCATAGATCAAATTCGCAAGGCGTTAGCACTGAGTGCACCCACTTACGCTCTATCTCTTGCACCTGCGAAGGCACGAGAGACAATACGAATCGCTTAGTTAAATGTGCAAACTTGCTCATTGATGAGCCTTCACTCGTGCTCGCGGATGCGACTCGCGATACATCTCAAATAGCACCTCGTTATCAACCTTTGTATACACCTGCGTCGTGCTTACCGATGCATGTCCGAGAAGTTCTTGCACGATTCGCAAATCGGCCCCGTGGACCAACATGTGAGTTGCGCAGGAATGCCTGAGCACGTGCGGAGAGAGTTCGCTCTTGATGCCAGCCAACATCGCATACTTCCGAACAATCCCCCACGCTGCTTGTCGCGACAAACGCGTGCCGCGCACGCCAAGAAAAACGGCGTCAGCATGATCGCGCTTCGCCCACTGTTGTGGACACAACATGGGTCTTCCGCCAGCACCCAGCCATGCCTCCAGCGCTTCTTTTGCGTGACGGCCAAACGGCACGATTCTCTCTTTGGAACCCTTACCGAACACTCGGGCGACATTGCTCTCCATGTCCACATCGCTCATAGAAAGCCCACATGCTTCTGACACACGGGCTCCAGTTGCATACAAAAATTCAAGCAATGCTCGATCACGCACCGCCAATGAATCGACACCTGTAACGGCGTTCAGGAGCAATTCAACTTCTTCCTCGCTCAACGCTTTTGGTATGCCAGATGGAACTTTCACGCCGTCTATGAAAGCCGTGGGATTATCGGTTCGTAATCCTTCGTCAAGCATGAAGCGATGAAACATGCGGATAGCAGCGAACTGCCGAGCAATACTTTTGGGTGCACGCTCGTTTGCTCGCAACTGCCCCACATACTTCTCTATAACTGCCGCCTTGACCACCCGCGAGTTTGATTTAGACGCTGCAAGATACAACTCATACTGAGCGATATCTCTTCCGTATGCCTCAATCGTTTTATCCGAACGACCCTGTTCTACGCGCATCCACGTCAGAAACCTTTCGCGATCGGTCAAACTCGTCATTTGCCGGAAGTACTTTCGGCTTGAAGCACTCGATCTGCACGCAGCAGTCCGACTACGGCCATCGCGTTATCAATTTCACCTGTTTCAATCATTCGGATTGCTTCGTCGAGTAGCAATATCTCGACCGTCATGTCATCTTCCTCAGGGCCGTGACGATCCATTGCTACTTCAGTCAAGCCAATAGCGAGAAATAGTTGCACTGCGGCATTCGTAATTCCAGGTGCTTGCAAAATCTGGCCAAGTGTTCGAACATCCGAAGATGCAAACCCAGTCTCTTCCTGCAATTCCCGCAACGCCGTGGCTTGAGGATCTTCCCCTGCCACATCTCTCATGCCTGCTGGAATCTCAAGACTGTAGGCACCGAGTGCTGGCCGATACTGCCGCACCATCACCACCTCATATTGTCCATTGGCATTGCGGCGAATTGGAACTATGCCGGTGGCTCCTGGGGACTCGACATATGTACGCACAAATTCCTCACCACGAGGCGAACGAAAGCGACTCTGTACGAGTTTCCATAGCACCCACTCATGAAGAACAGCTCGTGAAATGCGCTCAAAATGCGCCATCAGAAATATTGTCCGATGGGACTAAGACTTCGCGTCTGCAGAAGCCGCGCGATCGGCCGATCGCGAAGTGCTTTCAGTCAGAGCACGACGAGCGAGTGCTGCACCAATCAATTCGCGGAACAGTGGATGCGGTCTGTCAGGACGACTCTTGAATTCGGGATGTGCTTGTGTAGCGACCCAGAAAGGATGATCCTGCAGTTCGATAAATTCGACCAAGCGCTTGTCGGGCGAAGTACCGCTGCAGATGAATCCTGCCTCTTCAAATCGACTTCGATATGTGGAATTGAATTCGTAGCGGTGACGATGACGTTCACTCACAACAGGCTCGGCATAAGCATTACCAACCTTGGTTCCTGGTGTGAGCACTGCGTAATACGCACCAAGGCGCATCGTTCCACCCTTATCGGTGACATCACGTTGATCGTTCATAATGTCAATCACAGGATGCTGGGTAGACAAATCAAACTCTGTTGAGTTGGCATCTTCCATACCCAGTACGTGTCGCGCAAACTCCACTGTCATGACCTGCATTCCCAGACACAACCCAAGACATGGGACCAAATTCTCTCTTGCAAATTCGGCAGCTCTGATCTTGCCTTCAATGCCGCGTGGACCGAATCCACCTGGAATAACTATTCCGTCCAGAGTCGTCATCCGATCATCGGCAAGTAGACCCTCAACATCCTCTGCTTGAATCCACACGATCTCAACTTTTGCTCCGTGATGGAAACCGGCATGTTTCAAACTCTCAACAACAGAAAGATAGGCGTCTTGCAACTGAACGTATTTCCCAATCAGACCGATCCTGACTGGAGCAGTTGAAGCTTCAACTCTTGCGACCAATTGGCGCCAGGGAGTCAGATCAAGTGGCGCATCAATTTTCAAGACTTCACAAATCTGAGTATCGAGACCTTCGTCGTGCAGAATCAAAGGCAACTCGTAGATATTTTTGACATCTGCAGCATTAATTACGTTCTTCTGATCGACGTCGCATTGCCCCGAAATTTTGCGCTTCAATTGGTCGCTGATGGGTTCGTCGCTGCGGCAAACAATCAAGTCTGGCTGAATTCCACGCGATCGCAACTCAGTGACGCTGTGCTGTGTCGGCTTCGTTTTCTGCTCACCGCTTGGACCGATAAAAGGAACCAATGTCACATGCACGTAACAAATGTTGTCGCGACCTACTTCATTTTTGAATTGGCGAATTGCCTCGAGGAACGGAAGAATTTCAATGTCACCAACAGTTCCGCCAACTTCGGTAATCACCACATCCACATCGTCTGTAGCCAGACGCTGAATGCGGCGCTTAATCTCATCGGTCACGTGCGGAATGACCTGCACAGTGCGACCTAGATAATCGCCACGACGTTCTGCAGCCAACACTGCTTGGTAAATGCTCCCCGTCGTTGCATTGGACGAACGGGACAGATTCTCGTCGATAAATCGCTCGTAGTGACCAAGATCGAGATCCGTCTCACCGCCATCATCGGTAACAAAAACTTCTCCGTGTTCGAACGGATTCATTGTGCCTGGATCAACGTTGATGTACGGATCCAACTTTTGCATCGTGACCCGAAGACCACGCATCTTCAACAGACGTCCAAGCGAGGAAGCAGTGAGACCTTTACCAAGCGAACTTGCAACACCACCTGTTACAAAAACATGCTTTGGCACTACTTGCTCCCGTCTCTGTGCGGAGCGCTCCCGACTGGGACCAGATACTCCACGACGGAAGATAAGCATACCCTCAACGGGGCTAGCGGCGTGAACGCCCCTGACCACTCGATCGGACACTCGAGGCTTTGAGGAGTTCGGAGGCATAGTTCAGGGCAGCTTCCTCAGCCATTCCACCCGACAACATTCGCGCGATCTCCTGTACCCGATCTTGTGCGCCCAATTCGATGGCCTCTGCAAACGTCTGCTTGGACTTCACTGTTTTCGAAACCTTGATCTGCCGATGTGCAGCAGCCGCAACCTGGGCAAGGTGCGTAACTACCAAAACTTGATGACGTTGGCCTAGTTGCGCCAGTGCGCCTGCAACAGCGACTGCGGCTTCCCCGCCGATCCCCGCATCAACTTCATCAAAAACCAAAGTGGCAGGACCTTCGGTGAGCACCAAACGGAGCGCCAACATTGTGCGAGCCAACTCACCACCAGATGCGACTTTCGTGAGCGGCAACGGAGGCGAACCCGGGTTGGCCGCCAGCAAAAAGACGACCTCGTCACCAGCGTCTTTGCCTACCGAGACCTCGACCACCGCATGAGCCATTGCCAACGTGCGGAGATGCTGTTGAACAGCCTTCGCCAATTTGGGCGCAGCCGCTCTACGTGCCTCGCCGACTACCTCTTCTGCGGCCCGAAGCTGTTGCACTGCAGCAACGCGGTCAGAATCCAACGTTGCAGCTCGAGCTTCGAAACTCTCGAGTTCGTCGAGTCGTGTTCCACTTTCGGCTCCGTATGCGATTACTTCGCTGAGTGATTCACCATATTTACGTCGCAGGTCGACAAGCAAATGTCTGCGCTGTCTCACTTCATCCAATTTGCCCGGATCTTCCTCAATTGTCTCGGCGAGATCACGCATCTCTCTTGCGACATCATCTATCTCTGATTGCACGTTCTTCAAGCGCTCAACGAGAGACACAAATGTTTCACGGTGGCTAATCGCGGCAATTGATCGTCCCACAACATCGCTCGCACCATCATCATCTTGCAGAGCTGCCGCCGCCGAATACAGCGCTTCACGATGGGCCACTGCATCGGCCAACAAGTCTTCGGAACGAGAGAGATCTTCATCTTCAGTTGGACTCTGCAGATTTGCATCTGAAATTTCTTTGACCTGAAATCTCAACAGATCTATTTCTCGAGCACGGGCACGTTCATCGCCTCCGAGCGTTGCTAGCAGCGCTTCGATCTCTGTTAATCGTGCACGAGCGTTACGCAATGGTTCTAGGTCGACTCCACAAAAGTGATCGAGTGCCAATCTTTGTGCTGAAGCTCCCAACAAGCTTTGATGCGCATGCTGTCCGTGCAGATCAACGAGTTCGGTTCCATATTCGGCAAGTTGCGCAACAGTTGCCAGTCGTCCATTTACATACGCGCGTGAACGGCCAGTAATTGGCACGACTCGACACAAAATCACTTCACTATCGTCTGTAACGAATCGACCTTCCACTCGAGCTTCTTCGCATCCGGTACGAACAACCGAAGCATCGGCTCTACCACCAACAAGCAAGTCGATCGCTTCGACCAACATCGTCTTGCCTGCACCAGTTTCGCCCGTTAATGCAACGAGACCCTCGCCGACTGAAAGATCAAGTTTTTCGATTACTCCGAGATTCTCAATGTGCAATTCACTGAGCATCAATCGTCTCCGAGACCAAATTTAGTGCGCACAATTTGATGAAACTTTGGGGACTTGAAGCGCAAGAAGTCTGCAGTGCAAGTGTCCGGCGCAAAACTCACGACATCACCCTGTGTCAAACTCATCACTTTGCGACCGTCTAGCGCCATGTCGACTGGTCGTGTTCCAACAACTTCAATCAATAATGACTCTTGGGGATCCAGCACTAGAGCACGATCAAACAACATGTGCGGAGACACAGGAGTGACAAGTAGTGCACGATGCCGCGGCGAAACAACCGGACCACGAGCAGACATTGAATACGCGGTACTTCCTGTTGGAGTGGAGACAATCAGGCCATCTGCCGAATAGGTAGCAAACAATTCAGAGTTAATGACAACATCAAGCCACACCGTATGACCTGACTGTTGTTTTTCAAGAACTGCTTCATTAAGTGCTCGCCATGAAAGATCAGTCTTTCCATCTGCTCGCTTCAACAGCACTGTGAGCATCATGCGCTTATCAATGATGAAGTCTTTGTCTTGCCGACCCTCAACCCAGCGCTGCAACGACGCAATACATTCCGATGGCTCAATCTCGGTCAAGTAACCAAGCGTTCCCACATTGACACCGAGAATGGGCACAGGCGCACCATCCAGCAAATGGACCGCACGCAAAACTGTCCCATCTCCGCCCAATGACAACACGATGTCCGCATCCATGGCAGCACGGTCACTTCCAAGATGCTCAAACCCTCTTGCGGTTGCATCTGCAGGCAACATCCACAAATGGTGGCCATGTTTCGTAGTCCAAGCCTCTAAATCAATCAGTAACTGAGCAATTTCACCCCGTGTGTGGTGTGCCACTACAAAAATGGAACTCATCGGCTCAACTCCATGCCTGCCAACCTACTCAACCCGACTCACAGAGTGCGCACCACTTACCGATTCCCTACGCAGATGAAGCAGGAATTCCGTATTCCCATCCGCTCCGCGCAAGGGAGACTCAATAAGTCCCGAATTATGCATCCCCAGCGATTCAAAGGCTTCAACCACCTGACCGATAGTTCGTTGATGAATGTCGACGTCCCTGATAACACCAGCACCTTTATCGACTTCAGACTTTTCGGCCTCAAACTGAGGCTTCACCAGCAATATCATGTCTCCATGTGGACGCAGTACTTCACAAAGTGCTGTAGCAACCTGACGCAAAGAAATAAACGAGAGATCTGCCACCACAACGTCAAAGTCTCCGATTTGAGCCTTCGTCATTGCGCGTGCGTTGGTTTGATCAAGCACTTTGACTCGTGGATCACGAACCAAACGATCATGCAATTGCGACTTGCCCACATCTAATGAAGTGACTTCGCCTGCACCGCGTTGCAGCACGCAATCGGTAAACCCTCCCGTTGAAGCCCCAACATCCAAGACACGCTTGTCGCGTAATTCGACGCCAAATGCAAGCAATGCAGCTTCCAACTTTTCACCACCTCGCGACACAAATCGCGCTGGCGTCGACAACAACACGCTGTCCGAATTTGCGATCATTCGATTATTCGTCAGCGCAATCGATCCATTCACCAGAATCAAACCCTGATCGATCAAAGATTTTGCCTGTTCTGTATCTGGTGCTAATCCTTGCTTGACCAACCATGTATCTAATCGCAAGCGAGCTTTCGACATCTGTCTACGAACCAACAATCATCTTGGCGAAAGTAGCGAGATCCGCAAACACATGACTGTCTCTGTTTGCTGGAGTGCTCGCAACATCTCTCACATCGTTTGCAGACGAAATACCAGTCAACACCTGAGCAAATTTGCAGCCGACGGTTTGCGCAAACAACCCATCTGTTGAAGGTCTGTCACCCACCATCCACGCATTTGAAAGATCATCGACTCTCAAAACTTGACGCACCAAATCGGCCATCGGCTTGTGAGGCTTTCCCGCAATGATTGGCTCAACACCTGAAGCAGCAGCAACAGCCGCCAAGATCGATCCACCACCAGGAATCAAGCCGTGAGGTGTTGGAT
>Ga0194055_10000428_pt1 | contig 33773 bp, 32 predicted proteins | sample SepL449m_MetaG_FD_155482 | JGI IMG/M metagenome (GOLD analysis project Ga0194055, IMG submission 155482) | Anoxic zone freshwater microbial communities from boreal shield lake in IISD Experimental Lakes Area, Ontario, Canada - Sep2016-L442-9m | ecosystem: Environmental > Aquatic > Freshwater >... | reverse complement strand
GAATTACGACGTTCAACCGAAAAAGATATACCTTTAATGGAAGATTCCCGTCTGGTACCAATCTCTATGGAACCAGACAAATTATCATATAAAGAAATGGTAGATGCAGCTATAGGGTTTACGCTAACCGAAGGTTCCCCAGCAGCACCACTACGTTCTTTGTTTACTGGGGATGCAGATAGGCTACAAAGTGCTTATGCTGATGGAACCACCAACAATGTATTTTGTTGGATATGTGGTGGAAAAATATCTGATAAAGAAATTAAAAATTCAGGTAATAGAGGTGAATCTGACCATTTATTACCAGTAACATCGTTATTTCAATCAGGAGTTGCAACAAAGTTGTATAATATAGATGATTTAATCACCCGTGGATTCAATGGAAAACATGCACTTATTCAACCAGCATGTTCACTATGTAATGGTGTAAAAAGTGATACGTCACTTTTGGATACGATATTCGTAAAATCTACTGCTGATAAAAAAACAATTTATGCAATTGGTAAATCTAGTGATTTGACCGCTGTTAAACAAAGAATAGACCCAATCGGTCCAGCATCTAGACAAACTATAAAAATACTATTTGATAGAATCTGCAGAGCAGCAACATCCACAGAATATATACGCGGGTATGGTATTGAACACTTTGGATATGAGAACAAAGATGAACACACTTCTAAAAAAGAAAAAAACGATTGGACTAATTCACGAGTAGAAAGAATGTATACAATGATGACTGAATTAGCTGAAAAACTCACAGGTGAAAATGCAGCTTTTATAAATTCATCACACGATGAACGCCATAATGACAGAAGAATGCATCTATTAACATCTGTCCTCAACACATACGAAAATTTGGGTCCTGAATTTATACATAATTTATTAAATAACGAAAATGTTGTATATAAAGGTATGCAATTTACAAATGATAAAACATTAGATACTACATCATATAGTACTTATGTTTTATCAGATTATTTATTACTATCATTAAATTCTATATTGGATGATGACATACGTAACGTTATTGAAGATGCAATCAAAATAGAAAGAAATAAGTTAGAAAAAATGGAATTTACCGAAACTGATTGTCCTGTGTTTAAACCCATAATTATGGAGGCATTTAATGCAGTAAATTATGCATTATGTGAAAAAATAAATGGCCCATCTATAATAGAACAGATTTTAGCCCAAATGAAACAAGGTGAGCGTTCCAATGAATATATTATGCAAAAAGTTGTATTTGATATTATGAAACTAATTTATTTAAATATCATAAATTTAGATGAAAATTTTAAAAAATATTTAACATCACATCCTAGTAGTAATAACACAAGGAAAGTAAAATTAGAAAAAATATTTGAACTTGCAGTAGTCGTTATGTGTAAAGAATTAAAAAACTCTTATGGTATTCCAGTAGTAAAAAAAATTGTGGAAATGTTACTATGTATTTTCCAAGATAATCGTTTTTTTGGGTTTTCTTATAAAGAAAAAATACCAATTTCTGAAATTATTGCGAAGATGTTATTCCCGAATGAATCAATAACACCAAAAATTCAATATGCCATAATTACAAATGGTAAACCTGAAAATAACAGTAATAACAGTAATAACAAATTGAAATTTATGCCCGAAAGTGTAATCCAAAATACAACATATGGTCCTATTTCTGAGTGGATACTACAAGGTTTACAAGAACTTAAAAAAGAAGATATAAACGATGATACGGTTTACGATTTAATACAAGATATGATTACATCAAAGACCCCCTAAGAGCACCTTCGGTGTCCGAAGGACCTACAAACGTATAACCCTGAGAATCAATAATTTTACACATATTTTTCCAACACACATCGTGGTATCAAATGTTCTTTCATCAATTCCAATTTTTTGAAACATTTGTTGATGGTGACTTCGCTGACCCCACAAATCGCCTTAATGTCCATCTTGGTGATGTTCAATTGACAATTGTGTGAAATGAAAAACACGATTCCGGCTGCCACTGCGTGAGGTGTATTGTTGTTAATAATACACTGATCTTCCACCTTTTTCGCAATGAATTTCGACAACAAAATCAATTCACCATTGATGTTGAGACGACTACAAAAACGCTCAATAAACGCAATCGGTTTGGTCAATCCCAATTCAGTTTGTTGTGATGGGTCGTAATTGCGTTCAATGTTGTGTAGAATTTTAACCGCCGTAGAACAACCCGCCGTTGCGCTGGCCTTGTCTAATCGGAAAATTTCCGCAATTTCATGGGCAGTTCTCGGACAACCATTGAGACGACACGAAATATAAATCGACGCGGATTTGATACCATCCCGATTCATACCGCGAAACATTTTTTGTTCCGAAATATCCTTGTGAATGGCCACCGCATCATCAATGAAAATCTTGGGAATACCCGCGTTTTGCGCCATAATGGTGATGAACTGGAATTCATCATAGAGAGATTTTTCCCTGTGCGGCATGGATTGCCATTCGGTCCATTTCCGGATTTTACGCATTTCATATGTGGAAGAATTTGACACCAATACTTTACAAGCAAACGAGGATTCGACCAAGAGGGGATTGATGGGATTTCCACATCGTGTGGGGTCAGACTGATTCTTGTCATCCGCACCGTAGAAACGCCACTCGGGGGAATAATCCAGTGTTTTTACGTTGATATGTGCGCACTCTTTATTCGCACATGTAGGGAATCCATCTTCCGAAATAATCAAACAAGTTTTGCACATGTGACATATATCGAATTCATGTGAACTGTGTTGTTTGGATAATTTTTCGTCCGTCCACTGCGAACTTGGTTGGTTTTCTTTTGAATCACCACCTTCATTGACTTGTGAAGCCCTCAACTTTGCGTTTTTGGCGTCTTTGGTAAAGAGACTCTGTACTTTCTTGGAATTCGATTCGTCCATACATGTTGGTCCCAACCTAACTCTGAAGGTAGCGGCGCTACTATGTAGCGAGGAAGAGTGTGTAGTAAGTGGATCTGTTTCGCTGCTATTTTTATCGGCATCAAACATTTCCCACAACTTTTCCTTCTCTTTTTTAGACAAACATCTGTGATTTTTTTGTGTTTTGTTGGATTTTTTACGGATATTTTTCTCCGCTGTCGCTACGGAAAAATGCTCCAAATCCGTATTGCTCTGTATATTTGGCTCTAACTTTAGTGTAGATTTTTCACACACCAAAGGTGTCGAAAAAGTTACTAACTTCGTAGGAGAGCATTTACCGGAGAAGTTTGGGGGGCGCTTGACGCGTATTTTGATAATAATTTTTGCAGGTTCCATCAAAATAACTTATTTCATGGACATAATCAGATTATTTGTATATATCAATTTTACACCTTTTCACTTTTTTTCTCCGCCCAAACGGATAACAAAATCTCAATATTACATATAGTAGTATGTCAGCAGACCCACAAATAGTAGAAACCGCAATTAATAGAATATTAGATAACGCTTTTACGATTGCTGATAAAGAAATATGTAGTAAAATACCTGATATGATTAAAAAACGTTCTGAAAAAATAATAGGAAAATTAATAGGAGACATGGGTAAACAAGCAAAAATATTAAAAAAAGATATGGAAGATAGATTTAATAAAGATATCAAAAGCGAATTAAAAAAAACCATTACTATAGCAGGGGTTACTTATAAAGATACAATAGATGCTTTAATCAAACAGAATATTCCAATTCAAACTGCGGCTACTCCATCAGCAATTGTACCAGCAGCAGGCGGAAGAAAACGCAGTTCCAATAGAAAGCGTGCGAATCGTACTAAAAAAATACGTGTAACTAGACATAAAAGATGATAATACTATCGAACATAATTTGTAACAAAATATCACAATAATATAAATGTCCATCAGCAAAGGTTCCATTGAAAAAATAAAAAACCACGTACTAAAAATATTAGATGGAAAAATATGTAGTGAATTAAATAAATTATTTGATGAACGAGAATATGAAATATATAGGTCTGTTTTAGAAGCCACGTTTAGTAAAAAATACGAAGAAGATATTTACAATGCTTGTCTTGGAACCGCTTTGACTGCTTTTGATCCCGCAAACAATGAACTAAAAATATTAGAAGGAATTGACAAATCATTGAAAAAAAAAAACAGACCCAATACCAATATTACAAAAAAATATAACGAGAAATTAAAAAAAGAAAAACAACCCTTGTTTCGTTTTTTATCAAGTACTGATGATACACCTATTGTTTTGAAAAGCAAAAAAATGATAGATGATTTCAACAATTTAAAAAAACGTGATTTACAATTTTCACAAAAACGCGAAAAACGAGCTACACAAAAAAATACATTATCGCTTTCTGACACAGGAAGTATAGCTTACACTGGGTTTAAAGCTGCCCAGTCTTTTTTTTAATTGATTTTTTTAATTGATTTTTTTATCTAATTTTTCAAAAAGATCCATACTATACACCAAATTACCAGTTGGTTTGTAGTTTTTAATTGGAATATAATGTTTTTGTTCTTTAGTAGGTGGTTGTGAAGCATTCTGTTGATGAAACAATGAATTATCCAGATGATTGTCGGAAATCATCACCGCATTCGGGTCCTCATCCATGTGTTTATGGTCGATAACAACACCCTTTTCATTCAATACAATTCCCATTTTTTTCTTAATTTCATTTCTCACATAAGACGGTACCCAATTGTGCCACGAAATAAACAGGGTATTGGGATGAACATATTTTATATGAAACCCATTTTTCTCCAACTGCGATACTAAATAACCCATACATTCACCCTTGTCGTAAATAGGTTCTCCTACAATATATTCAGGAACCGCAAACCATATGAAATTTTCTGTATGCTTTTTTTGGCGAGCTGTGTACTGAATACGTTTGTGGATTCTTCCCAATATTTTGTTGAAAATAGAGATTTGTTTCAAATCGCGGCGCTGTTTTTTTTCATACAAATCGTCAATATTAATTTTGGTATTGGTATCTTCTTCGTCCGGCATGATAAAAATCGACATTGTTTGGGAGAACTGTAAATAATTTACAGTATAGAAAACATAAAGATTTTTTATGTGGTATTTTATCGTAAAAAATGACGAAAAATATTGGAGGATTTTTCCGTAGCGATAGCGGAGAAAAATCTCCTAATAACGAAGGACGAAGTCCCAAGGACGGTCTCCGACCGTCCAGGGTGGATGCGCCTACGGCGCATTTACCGGAGTTGTTTGATATATCTTGTAATATGGTTCTGGTAGCAGATTCTTTGGAAAATTCAACAAGATCACTCACTAAGGATTTTACAATTAAACACCTGGTGTTGTCGGGTGGTGGGGTATCTGGATTCACTTTTTACGGAATATTGCGCGAAACACATCGTATTGGATTGTGGAAATTGGAGAATATTGAAACCATGTATGGTACATCGATTGGTGCGGTTTTGTCCGTAATGTTGGCTCTCGGATATGAATGGGACATATTAGATACATATTTGATCAAACGACCCTGGCAAAACATTTTCAAATTTGATCTGTATTCTGTGTTGAATGTTTTTGATAAAAAGGGTATTTTTAATATCAAAATTTTCGAAGAGATGTTGGCGCCACTATTTGCCGGTATGGAAATTCCTCTTGATATTACCATGAAGGAATTTTATGAAAAAACTGGAAAAGAAATACACATGTTCTCCACCGAATTGAATTCCATGCAACCCGTAGATATTTCTTACAAAACACATCCCGATTGGAAAGTCATTCAGGGAATTTACTGTTCCTCTACGTTGCCTATTGTTTTTGAACCTTTTATTGAAGTTCAACCCGGAGAACTGGATGGTACGGACATTAAAAACTGCTATATTGATGGCGGTTTTTTTATCAATTATCCGTTGGATAACTGTATTCAAGACACCGGTGCGGAACTAGACGAAATACTTGCTGTAAATAAGCTCCAAAATACGTCTGACATACCGATTGGTACAGAATCCACTTTTTTTGACTACATATTAATTGCTTTTAATCGCGTGTTTGAAATTGTATTAAAACAATATCAGGGTGAAGATACTGTTAAAATACCCCATGAATATACCATCATTGATAGTGCGATTACTATACAATCTATTATTGATACTGCGTCATCTGTTGATGAACGAATACGATTAATACAAGTTGGTGTGGATATTGTTTCATCTTCGCTGTTAGGATAAACTTCTCCGGACTTTGTCCTACCTGCGGAGAGAAGTCAGTAACTTTTTCGACACCTTTGTAGATTTTCCGTACACATTTGGTGTCGGAAAAATTACTAACAACGAAGGTCGAAGACCTGAGTTGTTTGGTGTGCGAAAAATCTACAGTTATAGACCCTTGACGATAGTTTCGAATTCTTGTTTGGCTTCTTCGGGTCCTATCCTTTGAAACACATTGAAGTGTAACATGCGTAAAAAAAGAGTATTTAATTGTTTCGCGACAGATTCCGGTATTAAATCGACCGTTCTGTGTAATATATATATGAGTGAAACACCCAACCCATACACATCCATGGTATTTATGAAAGCATTCATAAAATCGTCGTAGGAATGTTCGTCGATTTCTTTGAACAAAAATGTGTGAAAATCTTCTATATGCTGCTTAACCATATCTAATAATTGTGTTTCGGAATCCGAGGCATGCCCGTAAGATTTTTCGGTGACTTCCATGAAATAATTGATATGTCCATCCTGGTCGTCTTCCACGTCTTTAACAAAATCTTTGAATTCTTTTTCTCGTAAAGCAAATTGTGTCTGACTTTTTTCACCCTCAGTTATTTTGTTAAATTTATCTTTATTTGTCAAAATGATTTCGGGAGGGTATGACCAATGTAAACTGTTATTGTAGTATTTCGATTCTTCGCACATTTTTCTTACGTCATTGGAGAACAATGTGAGTCCAAAATCGATGAAATTCGTGCGTTTTTTTTTCATATCATACACAATATTCTGGGGTTTTACATCATTGTGCAATACCCCGTTTTTTTTAAAAAGTAGTAGACCGTCAAACATCCGGCGACATTCCAACCAAAAATCCTTCATTATTTTTTGGTATTTTTTTAGGCTGTTATTAGATGATTGTTTATCGACCCAATGCGCAAATTGTTTTATGTTTAAGCCGCCATATTCCATGATCAATAAATCATATTCGTCTAATTTTTTCTCTGAAAAATGTTCGCATTTTTTTACCGATTTTTTCGCCATTTCTGTTTTTTTCGGAGAACATTTTGTGGGATATCCCACATAATATTGGTGAGATGGGTCGATGTGTTTCATGATATTGTATTCTACCATTTCATTCGCGGATTCTGACTTCTTCATTATTTTCGATATTTTATTCTTATAATGGAAGGATTTCATTGTTTTTCGACATTTTAAACTGGGTTTAAGTACACATCCATATTTACCTTCACCAATGATTTGTGAGGTTTTTACCGTTTTTACCATGTCAATATAACAGATATATTATGTTGACAAAAACAACTCCGGACTTTGTCCTACGAAGTTAGTAATTTTTTCAACACCTTTGGTGTGCGAAAAATCTACAGAGTCGTTTATGTTGTTGAAGTAATTGTAGTGACAAATGTTGCTAAACCATTTGCTGATATCTTCGAGTCAAAATCGATCACTTTACCATTATCAAAAGTTACTTTTACAGTAGGATAGCCTTCAATATTGTATGTTTTAATCATCTCAGTTATTTTCGAATCGGATGTATCTGTACAATCAATGTCGTGACAAAACACGTTATAACCGTTTACTACTGTTCCATTCATTTTGTTGGTAAATTTTTGCCATTCAGGCGCTGCTTTTATACAGTGAGGACACCAATCGACATGGAAAAAATAAATATCTAGATTCTGTCCGCGACGGTCAGTATTGGCAATGTTCGCTGAAGGAGGTTTCGCAACGGCAGGTTTAATAAAGGAATTGTAGGAATAAATACTCACTAAAATAAATAAGATAATTACCACAAGTAGCCAAACATATTTACGAGCTGGACGTATAAAATCATATACGGCATTAATAAATCGTGACATTTCTATATACATATTCAATATATTTTTTTGCAGTATTTTATCCGAATTCACAAAAATATACGCATACATTATATTGATTTTCAAGGGTGAACATAATGGTAAATAATGGGTCTAGGAAAAAAACCCGTAATACACGACGTAACACTAATAATATTAAATCTCCGGAATCTATGATGATATACACGGACCAAGATTACAATAGCAATGATGGTATGTTAACCAGTGTATGGGGGCCCAGTATGTGGCATTACCTCCATACAATGAGCTTCAATTATCCTGTTCATCCTAGTAAAGAAGACAAAACTCATTATTTTCGTTTCATCTACAGTTTAAAATGGGTCTTGCCCTGCGGTAAATGCCGCAAAAATTTGCGCAAAAATTTTCAGAAATTACCCTTGAAAATGTCGCACATGGATTCTCGTGCTACGTTCTCCAAATATCTGTATGACCTCCACGAATTGATCAATACTATGCTCGGGAAGAAATCTGGATTAAATTATGAAATGATACGAGAACGTTACGAACATTTCCGAGCGAGATGTGTGAAAGATTTGAATGCGATTCGTTTCAAAACACAATCATTGAATAAAACCATGAAAAAACATTATAAAATGAATGAAAAAGGATGTATTGTGCCTCTTTATGGAAAGAAAACAAAATGTGTTCTCAAAATTGTTCCTGCTGAAGAGAAATGCGAGTCTTTTCAAGACGGATAACCATCTATTCGCTTAGAAAACTCCGTACCATAGTTCAAATTTATATGTTAGTAATATATAAATTTGTTATAGTAAGGGTAAATGAATTCACAAAATGATAAACAATTGGATTCTGAATTAAGGCAGCTAACCCCATCAGACACCATAATTACCAAAGATACATCAGAATTGTCTCGAGAAAAACAAATCCCTTTTTGGTCAGTGAATCCCAATGTTCTCTTTCAACATGAATATATGTTGGAATTCTTCCCTGTTGAAACCATGACCTATGAACAAAAATTAAATGCCATTTCTCGTGCGGTCATTGTATTGGGCGTGACAGGGTTTATTTTCACACGGAGTATACGTATTTTGGTTGTTTCGTTGATTACTTTGGGTGCTATTTACATTCTTCATTCTTTTCAGGACAACAAAAAAAAACAATCTGAAAAAAAAACAGACACGGAAGGTTTTGCAAATCAAGCCGATGATGTGTTGAAACAATATCAATATGCCAAAAATCCGGAGGTGTTTGATGAACCCACATCGGAGAACCCGTTTAGTAATGTATTGATCCCTGATTATGAGTATAATCCGGATAAAAAACCCGCCCCGCCCGCATTTAATGGCACGGTCAATGATAACATTTTGGTTCAAGCCAAAAAATTAGTGAGCGAGCTCAACCCAGGACAACCAGATATTTCCGACAAATTATTCAAGGATTTAGGAGAACAATATGTGTTTGAACAATCCATGCGCCAATTTAATTCGAATCCGGCTACCACCATACCGAATGACCAGAAAGGTTTTGCCGAATTTTGTTACGGTTCCATGGTTTCATCACGTGATGGTAATCCATTCGCTCTGGCACGTAATTTACCCCGTTACAATAACTACTAATACAGGAACCCTGCGGGTTCCTCGTACGCTCCTCCGCCAAGAAATGCCCCCTACGGGGGCATAACGACACGTTGATTCTCGCTGTTATATCGGAAGGAGGGGGCGTACGGGTCTGAGGCCCAAAGGGCCTCCACCTTGAGCACCGAAGGTGCTCTGAGGGGAACCAAGGTTCCCCGTATTATTTTTATAATACAATATATAGCCATATTACATTAGTATATTTGTGTATTATATATGACATCTATTAGTGATTTTTTGTTCAATAATCTTGGTCGTATTGGCTCTGAAAACGTAGACAATACTCAACGCAATTTAGCGAATTCACGATATGCGAATTACATGTTGGAACCTCCTAGTGATGCCACTCTGTCAGACAGCCATATGTTGTTTGCTACTCAACAACCGAAAATTAACTTCCGTGGCGGTGGTGGTGGTGTCGGCATTCCCGGAGGTATCATTGATTACGACTCGATGCTCTTGATTAAGAGTGACCAACAACGCGCGTTTGAACCTCTACAACTCATTCAACGCCCATTTGCCACGGTGCCTTATTTAGGAAAAGGTTCGGTGGACCCTGTCTTAGAGGCTCAACTCATGCAGGGCGAAGCTGTCAGTGACCGCAAAAGTATGACCACAGTCATGGACAAGCCTTATATTGATTACAATTCTTATCCGTTAATGAATGACGTCAAAGAACGCGTTACAAATCCGGTCTATTCCGTGGAAGAAAGTGCGTTAAGCGGCTGGACCCGTGGTGGAGTTCCTACGCGTGAAATGAACTAGGCACTTGTTCGTTTTTCTCCATTCCAGGAAATTATTTAGAGTAAAATATAAATTATATATTGTTAATGTATAACAATATAAAAAATGTCTCACGATATGGGATCTATGAACCAAGTGTCCAGTCTCAAACCCGCAGCTTACGGTGGTAAGCGTTCCCGCAAAAACCGTAGCTCCAAGCGCCATGGTGGCACCACATTGAAGATGGGTGGCCGCAAGCACCGCAAGCACCGCAAGTCTAAGTCTAACAGACGTAAATAAACTTCTTCGTACTTCGGTATGAGATAATATAATTTTTATCAAACCAACATAAACATTGTTTTGATATTTTATCAAACTCTTACGGTAGCGAGCTACCTTTGGAGTTAGGTATGGACCAAAATAATCGGATGTATCATGACAATGCTGAATATCGCGAGGCATTGCGCCAATTTTTTAAGATGGATATGAATATTATTTTGGAGAACCTGCGAAAAACATATGCGGATTTTGACACATTTGACGAAGAAACACGTGATGAATTGTTGTTCGATACTGAAGCTGTGGAGGAGGGTATGAATACTTTGTTTAATAAAACCCGGACCATTCCTATGTTTCATGAATTGTATGTGGCCGCAGCGGGCGCCATGTTGTCCGAAAATCCGGACATTGGTTTAGCCGTTTTAATGTCGTATGATTATTTTGCGGATTTTTCTGCGTCATTGACTGCTTATTTTGATGCGCCTGATACGTTATCTGGGTGCGAATCTTGGGTAAGGTTACATAACAAACTCATGTCCAAAAAATAATGACATTCTATACTATATTGTATTGTATTGAATATGACTTCTACAAGAGACCGCAATACACCTGGTAATTATAAAATGAACAAGCAAATTAGCATTTTTCCCGGACAATACCAGGAATATGCCCATTCTTCGTACGGCATTGCGCCTCGCACGTATATGCCAGGTACGGGGTTGATTGGTGCGCGCATTCCTCGTTCCGAATTGTCACATAATTCATGTGACATTGAATCACTGTTGTTTGGTATTGGCTCTTCGGATATGGAGGTACAACGTCCTGTTGTGAAACCGCAACTTCAACAACATACTATTTTGAACATTCACGAATTGTTGCCGCTGATTGTTCCTCCGCCCATTGTTGCTGATATTCAGGAGCAAAAACCTTTGTGGCTAAACTAATACAGGAACCCGCAGGGTTGGCAAAATATAGGAACCTAAAAGGTTCCTATATTTTACCGTATTACCACCCTGCCATTTCATGGCAGGGTGGAACGACCCTCGTACGCTCCTCCGCCAAGAAATGCCCCCCTATTGAGCACCTTTGGTGCTCAGATGGGGGCATAACAACAAGTAAATTCATGCTGTTACACCGGAAGGAGGGGTCAGAGACCCGTATCTACGCATTTTATAAGTAATGCCTCTTTTTCCTCTCGACGGATTGCGTTTGAATGAACTGTTTTTACTAGCTGGTCGTGGTTTTGACGGTATTTCGGATTTGAGGATGTGATATTCTGTCGGATTGTTATCTTGTTCTTCCTCTTCTTCCTCTTCTTCCTCTTGTTCTTCATCTTCGATAAGGAGTGATTCCGGCGATTCCTCAACATCCAAATGTATTTCGGGTTCTTTCATGATAAAAATGGGGTTTTCATCGTCCGCTAATTCTTGAAAGATACCTTCTGGGGACGAGAGCAAGTCCTCCAGTATTTCTCCGTAATCCACGTCGTCGTAATTTTGTTGGGGAGGAAGCAGTGGACATCGATAGAAATTGACACAAGCACGGTCATTGTGGTTGACATGAGAACCGTCGGGGAAAAACTCTATCGGTATCTCTATTTTGGCTAAAATAATGCGACGTTTGTCACGAGATTTCTGAACATGAGAGGTCGTTGATGTGAATTCTTGAAACATATTATTTTTCGATACAATAATATATTTTTTTGTTTTATGTGATTTTTGAACATTAACCTCTATTGTGACCCTATTATTTTCTTCCTTTTTCGTTTTTAAATAATATTGTATCTATCTCTTTCATAAGTTCAAGCCATTTATTTATGTTATTTTTATTTTCTTCATCTATGTCGCTAGTTAAAAATGATTCAATATTTAATTTATTAACAATTGATTGATACATTTCTAATATACTTTTTTTTGGTTTTTTTTGGTCTTCGTATAAATTCAACTCAAAATATAGCTCGATGGTGGTTTCAAGAAATTCTTTGGATAATCTTTTGATTTTTGCCTGTGCCTCTGTCTGTGCCTGTGCATTTACCGGTGTCTGTGCCTCTGTCTGTGCCTGTGCATTTACCGGTGTCTGTGCCTGTGCATTTACCGGTGCCTCTGCCTGTGCATTTGCCGGTGCCTCTGCCTGTGCATTTACCGGTGCCTCTGCCTGTGCATTTACCGGTGCCTCTGCCTGTGCATTTACCGGTGCCTCTGCCTGTGCATTTGCCGGTGCCTCTGCCTGTACCTGTTTATTTTTTAATTCTATAAGTGGAATACTAGTAATTAATTGTATCCATTTGTATGTTTCTCGTATGAGTGCTATAATTAAATCATTATACTTGGTATAAAGTGGTTCAATGCTTATTAAATCTTTTTTTTTCAGATTATTTTCACTATTAATGAAAATTTTTAAAAAATCGATGATTTTTAGTATGATATCTCTATTTTGGGTAATATCGGTATTATTTGTCGATTGATTTACTGTTATTTTTTCAATACATTTATTGATTAATAATCGTTTTATTTTTTCGTTTTTCGTAACTGATAATGGTTTTTTTTCATTATCGCTTTCCGCAGATACATCCGCACCTGTAGTTATTAAAAATTCAATTATTTTAATTCTATTTTGAGTTTGTATATCAGTAGCATCAGTAGCATCAGTAGCATCAGTAGCATCAGTAGCATCAGTAGCATCAGTAGCATCAGTAGCATCAGTAGCATCAGTAGTATAATTGTTATCATCACAAGCAATTATTAATAGTTGATTCAAAAATAGTTGATTAAAACTATTTTTTTTAATTAATGTTAAAATATTTTCTGTATTACCACTCTTAATTTGATTGATAATTGTTTCTTTGTCTGATTTATAATCTTCTGTTTCTGAAGATTGTGATTGTTGTTGTGGTGGTGCTTGTTGTTGTGGTTGTGGTGATATTTGTTGTTGTGGTAGTGGTGATGCTGGTAGTGGTGATGGTGTTGCTGCTTGTTTTAATACTTTTGCTCGTTTAAGTGTTTCAAGTGCATTTTTTACATTTGCCTTTTTTTGTATTTCAATTTCTGCTTGTTCTTGTGCTGCTCGTTCTTGTGCTGCTCGTTCTTGTTCTGCTTTTGCTGCTGCTTCTGCTTCTATTTTTGCTGCTTTTTCTGCTGCGTTTGCTCGAAGAAGGGCTGCTTTTTTACGTGATAGTTTTCCACGTACATTTTTTTGTATTTTAATTGCTGCTGCTGCTGCTCGTTCTGCTTGTGATGCTGCTTTACGTACATATCCCACTCTTTGTGCTTTTTCGTTTGGAGTTGTTGATTGTGAAGATATTGGTAGTGGTGTTGTTGGTCCTGATGTTTTTGGTTGTGAAGATGCTGGTTCCGAAATTATACGGTTAGATTGGGTGGTGGGTAATATTTTGTTTTTGGCACTATTTATATGTTCATAAATTTTTGTAACGGGATCTCCTAAAACGGGATTCTCTAATTGTGCTTTTCGTTCTCGTTCTTCTTGTGCTTTTCGTTCTCGTGCTTCTCGTTCTCGTGCTTCTCGTTCTCGTGCTTCTCGTTCTCGATCTGCTTGTGATTTTGCGTATTGTGATAGTAATGTTCTATTTTCTTGTAATTGTTCGTTTGATGCAAAAGGCATTTCAATAATATATTGTTATTTTATTTTTCATCTCTCAATTGAATTTGACCACAATCTTCACTGACTCCTTCTTGATACATTTACACGCCGAAATGGACAATTCTTCGCGCTTCTTGCGTGTTTTACCTGCTCCGCCATCTCCGTGTTCAATCGGTGAATTCTTACGACGTGATGTACTGTTTCGCGCATTCATGTCGCGTTCAATGTCGTCGTAGTTCTCCCGTATATAGTCTAAAATCTGGTTCTCTATGGCCCATTTGAAAAAGTTTAATTGTCCTAAAGTCGTTTCCATATTACTGTCATCATCCAAGGGCACCATAATACGTTCCCACCTACAAAAACTATCAAATCTCTGTTTGCTGTACGCCTTCAATTTCAATTTGTATTCATTGTATACCTTGAACCGCATCATGTCTCCCGTAACCGTCGTTACATCGTACACCGTAAAATACTTTTTCGCGTAATTGGTTACAAACCAATCCACGATACGCAGCGAAATGTTAGTTTCACCGTTAATAATAGACAGCATTTTTCGTAAATGGTCATGGTTCTCGTAAAATCGCATCAAGGTAGATAACAACAGATCATTTTGGGTTTTATGTACGTTGTTGGAATAAGACATGATTCACTATATTTTGACAATATAGAGAACCTAGAATTTATTATTTATGTTGGTTTTATGGGAAACTACATTTGGTTACCCATATTACGTTATTTAGGTTACATAAGAAGGAACCTGATTCTTCTGAGGAGAACTTTGTAAATAATTGTAGTAATATTTCATCTGATTGAATTTGAATTTTAACATAAAAATATTGACGATCACGAAACTGACGGAGAGTGAAATGATTTTATTATCTATCATCGAGTCCATGAGAAAGATGACAAGTAAAAAGAGAAACGCGAAAAAAAACTCTTGAGTAGCGACATCCGCCAATAAATTGATAAAACAAATGAAAATGACGGCATACAATACGTATCTGTTCTCTAAAATAGGTTCCATGGTTTGTTTGACTTTATATTATCTGGACAAAATATTTGGAGAACCTGTAGATATTTTTGGACCTATCATGCGATAATAATGATTTTGATAAGGAATGTTCTCATTCAAAGCTTTTTTCAATGTTTTGTCACTGATTTTCTGTTGCTTGATACAATCATATTTACACACAAATTCTTGGACCAATTCATTATCTGTATTGAATATACCAACTCCTTCTTTGTACAATATGGGTTCTCCGTACTGGTCTTCATACTCTGTGACAAGTTCGGGTTCACATTTATCATACATAACATAATAATGACCACGCGCAATGGCCCCTACTTTTACCGATGTATCTAGAGAACCTGGTTGAAATCCGTTTTCCGTCGCGGCGGTTTTTCTGTCCAAATATACATGAATTATTTGTGTTTTGTCTGCGTTGAGTTTGGAGATATATCCCAGATTTTGTGGACGTGTTTGTTTGGTGGGGGTGATTTCGTCTAATATGGTGGGGTCGTCGTCGCGATTGCGGTAAGCCCACCGGAATCCACCGTAAATTGTGTTCTCTTGGACGGCTTTTTCCAAACTGGGACGTTTCAATTTATGTTTGGATTCTTTCAAACATTCTGCCACTGATTCGTAGGTATGGACGAGTGACAGGTTCTCCGGATTGATTTTTTGTAATCGTGGGCCGAGAGTTGCCAAGGGTTGTCCGAAATTGGTGGAGGTTTTGATATCTGGTGGCGGCGCATTGATTTTTTGTTCCATCTGAGATAATCGTTGTAGAATGATGTTTTGGTTTTGGAGAACCTGTTGTAATAATTCTGTTGTATTTGTGGTTATATTAGATGTATTGGGTGTATTATGTACCACTTCTTCCAACATATGTTTGAAATCACTAGGAGTGAATTCGTTGAATTTTTGTATATTCGTCTCAATGATTCGTGTGACGATACCGTATGACAATTCTTTACCAATCATAAACAGTTCGTTTTCTTTTTCGTGGTTCGGTAAATCACGAACAATGTGTTTTCGAATGGTTTCGTGCCCATGTAAAAATTTTTCGAAGTTCCTACTTTTGATGACTGGATAACAATCCAACAATACACATTCGGGGTATTTGTTTTTATGTTCATTGTAACGACCTTCAATACCCTTGCTGCTCTCGCCGATTTTAATTACATATCGACCATTTTCAAATGATTTTACACGGATGATATAAATAAGAGGTCCGTTGGTGGCGTAATCCCGTCGCAGTATTTTTTCACGTTCGAGTAATTTGTTTTTTTCCAAATCATGTTTGTGTTTTTCCTCAATATGTTGTATTTGTGTGGTAGCTTGTTCTAATTGTTGTTGTAAAACATAAGACCCCGATAAACGTATTTCTTTAATAACATCACATATCCAATTTTGGAATTTTTCTGCGATTGGTTTTCTTGATTTGAACAATACTTTATACAACCCTTTTTCAGTGAGAAATGTTATTTCTTGATTCCCACCAAGGGTGTGCATAGTGTGCACGACCTTTTCAGTATCATCAAAATTACGAGTAGTAGAACGTATACATCCCATTTCTAAAACTTCACCGACATCACTTGCTCTAAATAAAGGACTTTCCATGGTTCCTTTGATAACAATCTCTGTGTGTAATTCATTCTCAGTAAATGCTTTTACAACTTCCATTTTAAGGCTGTTATATATACATACACACCCATTTTATTTATATTACTTTTGTAAATAATATATATATAACTGATAAACTAAAAGGGTGTATGTTTAACATACACCCTTTACAAATCAGTAAGAAATGTTATATCTTGAACACCACCAAGGGTGTCCATAGTATGGACGACCTTTGGGTATATTTTTGTATGTCACAATGTGTTTGATTTGTATTAAAATATAAATCAATCTTTTTACTGCTTTATAATATACTCATTTTTTGTATTTTCACGATTATATGTATGTCACAATATTGTACTATATATAGTGTAGGTTCTCAATTTGAGTATGCAACCCCAGCCATTCCTGACATAACGCGGAGAACGTTATAATTTACTGCGTACACACGGACTTTGGCGGTGGCGGTACCGGAGACAGTAGCGGATGAGAGCACCAATTGGAGTACGGCGTTATCAATTCGCGAGAAATTGCACGTGCCACTTGGTTGATGCTCTTCTGGGCGAAGAGCGAAGGAGTACACGTTGATACCGGTATCGGGTGCGCGGGTGTGGTGTTGGAAGGGTTGGACCACATCGAAGTAGGAACCTTCACGTTCAGAGAATCGGTCTTGGCCGTTAAGCTGTAATTTAGCAGTAACGCAAGGATTCTCGCCCCAACAATGCATGTCTAAGGCGGTCTCGGCAAGCACGAAGGTGCCGGCATCGGAGAGACCAGAGCCGGTAGTGACAGTCTGGGGAGCATCAAGGAAAGCGGGGTAGGAGACACCAGCAGATGCCCAGGCAGGGTTACCTTGGGCAGTGGTGGTGGCAACGTCAACACCACCGGCCATTTGGAAGAGACCGTTGGAGGCGATGACACCGTTGACACCAGATACTTCGCCAGGACCCCCGAAAGCATGGATAGCGTTGGGTAGGGCATCAATGGCATCTGTGTAGTTGAAGGGTTGGGCACCCAAAGTTCGGTAAAGAGTTTGGGTGGCATCAAGGGATGAGCAGTAATCGACGTTTCCATCAGGTTGGACAACCCAAATGAGTTCTTTGCAAGGGTGGTTGAAATTCAACTTGATCTTGTTACTGGAACTGCCCACAGATTCATCGCCGGTAAATTGGAGTTGCTCGAAGAGGTATTCGTGGGGGTTTTGTGCCATCTTTCTGCGCTCATCCGTATCCAAGAAAATATAGTCGACGTACAAAGATGCCGCAACCAAAGATTGTTGGTAGGCAGCAGATACGGACAAGATACCGGTAGTGGCGGAGAGGGAACTGACCGCCCACAAGCACTCACCAATAGGACGAAGATCCAAGTTGATCTTCACTTCGTGATATTGAAGAGCGATCAAAGGCAAGGCAAGACCGGGGTTGCGATTCCACCAGAAAAGAAGGGGAATGTAGAGGGTGGTCTCAGGAAGTGCGTTACGGGGAGCGCACACTTGAGTAGGACCACCAGCAGCAGCGCAAGGGCCGTTGACAGATGCGAAGGTGGGATCAGTGATGTAGGTAAGTTGGGTAGTGTTACCAATCATCTTGAAGTAGCCACGTTGTTGTTCACCAGTGAGAGTAAGTTGGTTCCAGATGTGCATCCAGTCACCGTATTGACGGTCAATGCGTTGACCACCAATCTCGACCTCAACTTGGGCAACTAATTGCTCACCGATGAAATCCATCCAACGGGCATAGACACCAGTGTTGGTGGCAGCCATGGATTGATTGATCTCGGGAAGAGTCACTTGGAGGTAAGTGCGGTAGCACAAATCACCGTTACGACTGATGGTGCAGGTAACTCGGCGACCGAAATCGGCCTGACCAGAGAAGGTCTGTTCGATGGATTCCATCGCGAAGTTTGTGTGGCGTCTGTAAGACACCTTCCAGAAAGTGATCTCAGGAGTTCCCGTGAGGAAAACGTCCTGCGCGCCGTAAGCTACTAATTGCATGAGTGCACCCCCCATATCTTATATTATACATTTGCTAAAGAAAATAATTTCTAAAGTACACATATTTTAATATTAATACAAAATCATATAAAAACATCAAAAATAATAACAGCATTTTTGTTACATATTACAATCAATCATTTTATTACATCGACAGCATAATTATTATAGAAATAATATAAAGATTAAGTCTCTAAATATATAGTAACATGTACGACTACACAATACTAGTAGAAAAATATGAAGAATTACAATAAAAGTACAATATGGTAATCACTGAATATATTTAGGAATAATATATTCGGTTAAAATGATATAGAAATTATAACCTTATATAATATATAGTATGGACATACTTAAAGCGTTCTCTCTTTGCGATAAAGAATACCCAATCAATATTCAAGGAACTATTGATGAACCACTTTTTCAAGCCAATCAAATTGGTAAATTATTAGAAATGGCAAATATCAATAAATTATTATCCAGTTTTGATAACAATGAAAAGGTTATAACCAAAAGTAGCACCCTTGGTGGAATACAAAATGTTACCTTCTTAACCGAGCGAGGATTGTATAAAGTATTGGCTAGGTCTAACAAACCCATTGCCAAGAAATTTCAAGACTGGATGGTGAATGTAATCAAGGAATTACGTCAACAAGGTGAATACAGATTGAAACAAGAACATGAAATTGAAAAAAAACTCATCAAATCACAAGAACAAAACCAAGCGAAAAAAAATACCCATAATACACTCATGGAATTTTGTAAAATGAAAAATGTGGTATATATCTGTAAATTATGCGATATATCGGAAGACACGTTTGTGATAAAAATTGGTTCAACACAAAATATAAAGGAACGATTTACGAACATCAATAATAATTACAAAATGACTCCATTGTTGTTAGACGCATTTGAGTGTGAAAATCACACTAAATTTGAAAAATGGATACGAAACAATGATTTGGTCAAACCACTATATTTTGAAATAAAAAAACAAAATGGAATTAGTGCAAGAGAAACTTTTTTGGTGAATGAAGATCAATGTAATGATATTGTAAAAATAATGCATAATGAGGTGAAAAAATTTACAAAAGATGATGTAAATTTATTGATTGAATTAGAGAATAAACGAGGTGAAAATGAAGATAAACGAAGCGAAAATGAAGACAAACGACGAATAACTGAGGAAACCATACGAGATAATACCGAATTAAATATCAAATTAGAAGAAATACAGTTACAACGAGATGAATTACAGTTACAACAAGATAAATTAAAAATAGATGAACTAAAATTACAATTAAAAATACAAGAAAACTCAATGAAAATCGCCGAAAACCATGTAGAAGTGTCGGAGAACACAATATCCCCAGAAAAAAACTCACAAGAAGAATCCAATCCGTTCCTTTACATCAAAGCCCGTGAACACACCCGTTCTCCCAAAGTATATCAATACAATGCTGAAACATTGGAACTCATCCAAATGTATGACAGCATCATCAACGTCATCCGTGAATTTCATAGTTCAAGTCCCAGTGCGTTAAAATTAGCGGCGAAAAACAACACAATATACAAGGGTTTTCGTTGGTTGTTGGTGGACAGGAACGTTACCGAAGCACCCATTTTACAACCCACAGTAGAATCGAGAACACAGTCGATTGAATACATTGCGATGATTGACATCCAACAAACCAAAATATTAAATGTATTTCCCTCACAAAAAGAGGCAGCGATGGCGCGTAATTTGGCAGGATTTTCCACCATTTCCAGAGCCATCAAACAAAAATCCATTTCGTCGGGGCATTACTGGAACCTTTTCCATCGTTGTTCGCAAGAAATGCGTGATGAATATCTGAAAACGAATACATTGCCCGAACAACATGTCAAATCCAACGGTATATCCGTCATTCAAATCCATCCAGTAACCATGGAAGAAATCACGGAATACAAATCCATCACCGAAGTACTGAAGAAATTTCAAATGTCGCGTGTTTCGTTGGTCAAAGCGGCGGAAACCAACGAAATACATAATGGATTTCGTTGGAAAATGAACGTGTAGTCTCTCTTCATATTTTCATGTTGTTATTGATAAAATCGGACAAATAATTTTCCTCAAAAATTTCACGACGATTCTCGTGTTTTTTGGTAAACACAAATTTATCCTCTTCTTTTTTCACAGTCCAACCATTATTCAATGCGTTGATAATAAATGTCATTTTTTGGAATTCAGTACGATTCATTTTTATCATATTTGGAACATCCATCGCAACAATAAAATATCATTTATTTAATTTAATGATATTTTCCGATAAAATTATATAGAATTATCACAAACCTAATAGAATAAAACAAACGTCCATATAATTTCAGTGTTTATTTCAGAACACTGTAAAAAATGGAATCGACCGCGCTTAAAAACTTTATAAGAAAACGTGACCCTAGTACACATACCATTGATAAAAAACACTCCCAAATGTTGGAACATTTCAACAAAATAGATACTGAAATAGTTCCTCAATTACGCCAAGAAGTCCTAACAATGAAAGCAGCGATTCTCGTTTTGACCGAAAAAATGGAATTAGACATCGAAAATGACGGAAAACTGGTGGACCAACGAATTGAACTCGAAGATAAAATTGCGATACTTATCTCCAGAATAAAATCCCTAAAGCGTGAAAAGAAACAGTACTTTTTGGAAAATTCGACCTATATTTTCAATTATTTTGAGGAAAAAAAACAAATTTCTTCGGGAGAAAAACAAAATGTCAATGTTCTCAATTCATTTTTTAAAGTGAAACCCAAAGAAAATGACACTACCGAACTCGCCACAGAAAATCATACCAAAATAAGACAAAATGTCAACCAATACTGGAAAAATGTGGACAACGAAATCACCAATATCCAGGATTTCGTTGTCTCAACGGATGTATGTACGTTTTGTCACCAGGGTGAATTTATTCCCCAGGACGAAGAAGGTATTTTGATTTGTAACAATCCTCTGTGTGGAAAATTCCTCAGTTACATTGTGGACAGCAACAAACCGTCTAACAAGGAGCCACCTAATGAAGTATCATATACGGCCTACATTCGCTTGAATCATTTCAAAGAAATTTTGTCGCAATTTCAGGCCAAGGAGACCACACAAATACCTGAGAACGTCATTGAAGACATCAAGCGTCGCATCAAAAAAGAACGTATCAAGGATTATGCGAAGGAACTCAATTACGATAAAATGCGCGAGATTTTACGTAAATTGGGCTATAACAAATATTTCGAACATATTCAGTACATCAATTCCATCTTCGGAATTCGTCCGCCCATCATGAGTGATGAACTCCATGAAACCTTGTGTGTGTTATTTATTGAAATACAGAAACCTTGGGCACTTCATTGTCCACCTGACCGTACCAATTTTTTCAATTATACGTATACTCTTTATCAATTATGTGTTTTGTTGGACCAGACACAGTATTTACCGTACATTCCTTTGTTACGTGATCTCATTAAACAGCGACAAATGGACCTCATTTGGAAGGAAGTGTGTGCGGAATTGGGATGGCAGTATTTTCCGACTGTATAATTTTTACCGTTTTTCAGGAGAGGACCTAACAGATTTACGTGTTTTTCGCCCGTATTTACAATGTTGTCGTTGGGAGAACCCACGTGGTTTGCGACAATTAATGCTGCGTTTGTATTTCGCCGACCATTTGCGCTTTGTTGTACGTAACATCTTATTATAATAATATGTTATAAATTTCCATCGTAAAATAAATGGACGTTCTCAATGGTTTTGTTGGTTTTATGTTCTGGATGGGACCAATACTGGATTTGTTCACATAAATTATCTAGTCGTTTTTTCCACTCTTTCATTTTGGTTTTTTTTACAGCACATGCCCCTGTCTTGTCTGTACCCCAACAAGAAGATATGTTAGTACCGTCTAGGGTAATGTATCCGTCGGGATTGAAACGAATGAATACTATCGGGCGATGCCCCAAATCTTGGGATATTTCCATGATACGTTTGTTCTCACAACTACAATCGTAATCGGTGTGTTGGTTCTCGTCTACTTCGATGATAATGATTTGGTAACCCAAATCAAGGAGTAAGTCGGGACGGCGTTTGGAACAACCCTCTTGTACTTTTTTGTCGGCTACCCAAGAATGTGTTTCAATCGGAAATTGTTCCAAGACATGTTCAACAACATTTCGTTCTTTGGTTTTGTAATTTCTTGCGTTGGGTTTGTCTGGAAACATATAAATAAAACAACGAGCACAATACCCGTCATACTTATCCGTGGCACGAATATCACAAAGATGGGTTAAACATTTTGGATGTCTCACATCTACCATATTATGTTGTTTGTGTTTGAAACAGTATAGTCCGTTTTTTTCACATTCGGTATTGAAATTCGGATGTATTTGACATCCTTCAAAATTACATATTTTACTAACAACATTTACCATGTTATTACGTTTATGTAATTTACATAATATTGGTTTTGTTTCTTCTTTTACGTTATATGTTGGACGAATGACACACCCTTCAAATTGACACGTATTATGACGAACATCAAACATATTTTCCAATTTATGTAAACTACAAAACCTTCCGTACTTTTGGTTTATGAAATTATATATTGGATATATATCACATCCATCAAATTCACATTTTTTTGAACGGATACAAATCATATTATCTAAAGAATGTTTACTACAATACAATGCTTTTATTTCACCTTTATAATTGAACGATGGTTGAGAGTTACATCCATCGAAAACACAGTGTTTGTTGATAACATCAACCATTTCGGTTGTTTTATGGACTAAACAATGCGAAGGGGTTTTGTTACCATCTGTGTTAAATGAGGCTAATTTTTGACATCCATCATAAATACATCGTTTACTGATTGTATTGTACATATTTGGTAATTTGTGTATTTGACAATAGATTGGCGTTTTTAAATTCTCAAAATTATATGTTGGTCTCTTAAGACACGATTCAAATATACATGTCACACTGATAACATTTATACAATTATCTGGTCTATGTGTTGCGCAAAAAGATGGTTTTTTTTCATTAGGCAGATTGAAATGGGCGCTAATAGTACATCCCTCAAAAATACATTTTCTTTTTTTAATATTCAACATATTAGGTAAACGGTGCTCCGCGCAATACAACGCTGTATTTGTTAAATTCGGTATATTAAATGATGGTACACGAGAACAACCGCCCGCAAAAATACATTTTTTAGTAATTTTTATTCTTTTAGGTTTCGGAATAATTTCTTGACAAACAACAATATTTTCCATTATAATATTACTAAAGGTTTTATTTTTAAATACTTTTATTTAAGTATTATTTATTTCATATTCTTTCAATTTTTTTTCTTTACGGTTTTGATAAGCGGTTCTGCGATACTCTTTTAATTTATCGGGGTTCTCTTCCGATAATTTTTTTAATCGTTGGTTGGCTTTTTCTATAACAGTATCTTTATTGTTTTCATAATAAGCCTTTTGTACATTTTTCAATTTTTGTAACTGTTCTTTCAAAGTATCATTTTCTTCTTCTAACAATCGTATTTTTTCCAATAATTTTTCTGGGTCCATTATACAATAATATAAAGACATTTATTTTTATATCATTTCACAATTATTTTGTTACCATGTATGCTGTTACATTCTAGGAAAACCCACAAGATTAGCCCCAATTCCAAATCCAGCTCCGCCCCTTGCCGAGGCCGCCATACTAGGAATGAAGACATCCAACACAGAGAAGGTTGCGGCGGCCATTAAGGCGATGATGACGACTTCTTCGATGTTCAATTGTTTCTTTGGGATGACGTAGGCCGCGATGGCGACCATGATACCTTCAATGATGTATTTGATGGCGCGCTTGATCAATTCGCTAAAATCAAAAGTGAGTCCGCTCATTCTATTATGAATATTATATTATAACCAAACAAAAAAATATATATCATGTGAAACATACTTAAACAAAAATTATACTAAATACATATCATTGAAAAATGTCCTTGCCCTTTGAGCGTAAAAATTTGCCCGATGGGTCCCCCAATCCTAAATACATTGATTTATGTGATGAAGATGCTCCCCTCGCTGGGCAAAAATTTGCCTGTATGTCGTTTGTTTCCCCCGAAAAGATATTGAAGAAACGCGAGGTCTTCTTATTCGACCAATTTGTAAAGCAATGGGATTTCACGAAATCCATGTCAAAGTTCAAGGATTTTCTAAATTTTTTGTCCTACAAGTACAATTTGAAGGTTGATGACATCATTGCGGACTTTAATGATTTTACCAAGGAGGAAGAGTCTAAACTCAAGGAGAATACGGTGGAAGATGACTACAAGAATTTTATGGATAACAATGAAGATTCGCTAAATGAAAAATTTCAACGCGCCCATGCGTTTCAAACATCTTCACGGGGTCTCAAAATTCGTGGTGTGTATCCCACGCAAGATGAAGCCGAATTTCGGTGCAAAAAACTCCGTGAAGTAGACCCAAATCACGATATTTATGTGGGACCGGTAGGGATGTGGATCCCCTGGGATCCAGATGCATACAAGACAGGACGCATTGAGTTTATGGAAGAAGAACTCAATCAATTACATAATGAGAAAATTAAGAACGAGACCAAGGCTAAAGAAGAATTTGAACGTCGTGTGATGGAGACAAAGAAAAAGGCAATTCAAGAGAACATTGAATTGGCTAAAAAGAGTGGCAATGTATTGACTCAGACCCTGAATGAGGATGGTCAACTCATTGGAGTGCGTGAGACGGTCAATTTTGACGAACGTGAGGTGGCTGAGAAAGATGCTAATATTAATATTCGCAACGAATTGCTAAAGAAAGCGGCTGAAGCTGAAGGAGTGGAGAACATCAATATTTAATTTTTATTCTGGATTAGGTTGCATTAGGGTTTACCTTTTCGTGAAATCGATTTATTTCTATGAATAACGTAACCTCCTCTTCTACGATTTTTACGGGTTCGTTTGGATGACCTTCCACCTTTTTTAGTATAAGGCATCTTACTCTTCATCCAATTGAACATACCCATAACACCATTCTTTATTTTTGTTGATGTTGATACAGGTTCTGCTGGTGCCATTGTTGCTGGTGCCATTGTTGCTGGTGCCATTGTTGCTGGTGCCATTTTTACTAGTGGTTTTATTGGGTTTTTATTCATTTTATATAAAATACGCATATTATATAAAATCTTATCATGTTCCAATACAAAAATAACAATCGCCTTGAAATACCACGCGATTCTTGATACTACGACTCATTTTGGCCGCGCAAATTTTCTCGGCTTCGGCCGCCTTCGCTATCGTATCCCATGTTCCCAACAATTCGTTGGTGTCCACCATCCTTTTTTCCACCTTTTTACCTGTAGACGATGTCGTTTTACCAATGGTATCAACGTCTTTTTTTAGTATGATACCATAATAGCCTTGTCCACCACCATTGTTTGCCCAAATCGTAGTATACAACACATAATTGGTGGTTTTAAGGTATGATTTTAATTCTTCGGTTTCGTTTCCGGTTTCCGGTTTTTGAAGCATGGTTTTCCATTTTTTATATTCTTCCGCCAAATCGGAGAACAACGTCTTACCACTGGGTGAAAAAATACACGCATGATACACAAAATTCTGAACATCACTTGGTGTTACTGATTTTTTGTATTCAATTTCACGCAATTTTACACCCACATATCCATTAATAACATTTTTTTGATTTTGTTGCTTCAAACGTGATGGTTTAAAACGTGTATCCAAATACGTTTTAAACGCATGGTACACTTCTTTCGATGCCGACTGGGCAATGATACGGTATTGACCGATGATGTCGGTGGTGGATACTTCTACATCGTCGCGAACAATGCAATGTTCTGTTACAAATTTCTCAAATAATTGTGTTTTTTCATTACTATTTGTATTGTTGATTGTTGGATTTACTTCATATATTTCTTCCGTTTGTGTAGCCATTTCGCGTGAAGATACCTTTTCTTTGATTTGATTATCGACCACCTCCAATTCATGCTCGTATAATTGCGACAACTTCAATTGACGTTCTCCTTCGTTGGATAAAGTAAAGAGTTTGATGGTATTGACGATGCGTAACACCATCATCTTGGCTTCTTCGACATCTAATTGGAATACCTCGTCCTTGATTTGATATTTGGACAACATTTGGTGAATGAAATTTTCGACGGTTTTCACATTTTGGTCGTAGATTTCTACCGATAATTCTACTTTTCCATGTTTACAAACCTGTTTGTAGGGTTTAATGCGACTATGAAGATTGATTGTGTAACCTATTTTCAATTCGGGTTTGGGAGAACGTGTATCAATGTTATAAATGTAAATCATCGGCACATTATCACGTTTTTGTAACAATTTATTCTCTTCTTCTAATTGAGTGTTTTTTTCTTCTATTTGTTGTTTTTCATTCTTGGTTTGTTCCAATTGTTGTTTTAATTCGTCACTTTCTTCTTGTACCATTTGATGTAACATTTCTTCCAATTTTATAAAATATTCGTGAATTTCATTCGCTTTTTTTGTTGCGGCTTTGATACAAAATAATTTAAAGGTTTTAATATTTAACATAATTTGTTCCCGATTGTAACCTCCTCTTCCCTCTTTTTTTTGCTCTCGCGATTGCGAGAGCAAACATTTATAGTCTTTATCACAAGTAAAATATTTTTCCAAACATGTCTTAGCATGAGCTTTTTGACTAAAACCTAACCATTGCCATACATTATCCAAATCAATAACAAAATCATTGGTTGGATGATAATTTAGGTAACAATAAAACGAGGAAACGAACAATTGTTGTTGTGTTTCTGAAAAGGTTTCTTGTATTTTTGTCAAAAGATGATTATTATAAGTGTTTGAAAGTTTGGTGATAGGGTTTGATTCGATCAAATGTACAATATTCAGAGAGCAATCCATGATATTATATATTATAAAACACTATTTCTTTATATTACTTTTACTTTTAAATAATAAAAGTATTTATATATTGATTTTATGAATCATTTTTTGATAAAAATTGTATGATGTAAATACTGTTTATATGATAAACTAAAGGGTGTATGTTAAACATACACCCTTTACACCTGTGTTCTTGCTCTGCCGATCGGAAGATCAAGAACAATTTACCAATTGGATTTTTTCACTTTAATATTGCCACCTTTGCTGGCTTTTTTGGACTGATTTGGGTCATAAGGTGGGTCGTCGTCGTCATCTGCCATGTTTTTGGACATTTCCCAGAATTCTCGGTTACCTAATTTGAAGGGCGGATGGTGTTCTGCCTTGTACCAGAAGACCTGGTCAGCGATGTTGTTGGTTTTAGCGTTATTATTCAATACCATACACTCATAGTTCGCGGTGGTAGCATCAAGCACACTACAAAATGCCTCAAATGTGGGAAACATACTGGCATAGTTGTCATAAATTTTTTTTCGATTATTTAAATATGGCTCACGTAATATGAAGACATAATCAATATTCGTTCGCAAATTTGGAGGTATTCCGAGCGGATACTGCATTGTAATCACTAACATTACCTTCCAATGACGTCCATTCATGAAAAGCATACGCATCATCTTATCACGTGTCCATGATTGGTCATACAAGCAATCATCCATAATGACAAAGGCGCGAGGATCGATCGTGGTTTTCTTATACGTTTCCAACTCGGTTTTCACCTGTCTTAATACTGTTTTTTGACGACGCAGTACGTTCTCTATCAATACTGTGTTGTATTCATCATGAATAAATAATTTAGGAACATGCTGTGCGAAAAAACCATTCACCGCCTCACTTCCAGATATAACCGTTCCAATCGGAATATCCTGATGGTAGAACAAAAGGTCACGTACTAGATAAGATTTACCTGTATCACGACGACCGATTAATACCACTACTGGTCCTTTGTTCTCATCTGGACGAAATGTAATCGATTTCATATCAAATTTTTTTAGTTCTAATGTCATTTATACCTAAATATGTAGGAATGAATAAAACAGATATATATTCGTGATACATTTTACGTGATTGTCTTTTCCGCGTTTGTAGATTTTTATGTAGCGGATAGAAATGAGAAAAAATATATGTGAACCGATTATATTGTTTCATGTCATCAACAAAAATAGAACTCGGGTATGTAAAACGTACATTAATAGACTTGAAACATTTAGAAGAAACATATAATTATGTTCCATCCTTGGAAGACATGGAGAACGAGTATCAACCACTTAGTATTGAAAAATTACAGCAATATCAACCCATTTATTCTCTTTTTTTTGATATGACCGCAAACAATTACAATTCTATTCAATTGAATAGCCAAAAACTGATTGTTAATATGAATACTATTTTGGATATGGTTACTAATACCACATCATCTAAACAAATATTCATTAAATATTCCCCCCTATTTGATCCCATTAAGTACATGATTGGAAAATACAATGGCAATATCTCATTAGAAAACTTGGTTTTACCAACATTACAAGGAGGTACTAGTACCAATCTATCTCAGGACGTATCTTCGCAACCAAATGAATTTGATGTCCTACAGACATCTAACAACGAAGGACAAAGTCCTGAGTTGTTTGTAGAAAAGGTTTCAATGAGCACAGCAGACGCAAACTCACGAAAAAAGATGGATTCCATATACAACGCATCCTATGTTGATGGATTTTTCTGTTATCTTTCGAGTAAATTATTAAATCAGCATGGATTCAAACATGCTATTGATTATTACGGGTCATATTTGGGAATACAAAAACAATATAAAATGAACATTGTGGATGATTACGATTATTTATTAAATTCCACATTTTTTAATAAAAACCTGAATAAATTGTTTAAAACGACCCACAACGATTTTATTCATTCTTACTTAAATAAAAATTCGCGTGCCAATCGTCATAAATTGAATATGGATCCAACAACAATATCAGAAGATGATGTATTGGATTTAAATATTGAAGAATTGGTGGATTTTCCCGTAGCTGAGAAAAATCTCCTAACAACGATGGTCGAAGGACAAAATCAGGAGAAGTTTTCTTTAGAAGATTTGGAAATGGATGATTCGACGCTGGACAATGTTTATGAGCAATCCGAACAAAAATACGAACATAAATCGGATACATCTGATAGTGATAACAATTACAGTTCGGAAGAAGAGACGAATAGTGTATCTGAAGATAACGATGATGAAACATCCGAAGAAAATTCTCAGGAATCAGAAGAGGAGAACGAACCCGAAAATATTTACGCTTATATTCATGACTTTCCAGTACAAATGATATTCCTGGAAAAATGCGACGGAACCCTGGATGAATTGTTTGAATCCGGACTGGAAGAAAAACACGCAGCAAGTGCCCTCTTCCAAGTAATCATGACATTAATCGTCTACCAACGAGCTTTCCACTTTACCCACAATGATTTACACACCAACAATATCATGTATCAAAATACGGAAAAAATGTTTTTGTATTACAAAAATCAAGGTGTCATATATAAGGTTCCTACTTACGGTAAAATATTTAAAATCATCGATTTTGGACGCAGTATTTATCATTTCCATGGACAACGATTATGTAGTGATAGTTTTTCACCAGGGGGTGATGCGGCAACACAATACAATTGTGAACCATATTTCAATGAGAACAAACCACGTATTGAACCCAACAATAGTTTCGATTTATGTCGATTAGGTACGTCTATTTTTGATTTCATATTCGATATTGATGACCCCAATCACGACCGGAAAATAACGCCTCTACAAACCACTATTTTGAGGTGGTGTTCTGATGATTCAGGAAAAAATGTTCTCTATAAGCGTAACGGCGAGGAACGTTATCCCAATTTTAAACTCTATAAAATGATTGCAAGGAATGTACATAAACATACCCCACAAGCACAATTGGAATTCCCCTTTTTTAAACAATTTAAATTTATGGGTAAACCATCAAAACCAATAAAAGACATGATGAATATCGACCTTATACCCAAGGCATAAAAATACATAAAATACTAGGTTTTTTATGTATCATGATTAATCTCTATTCTGGGTTAGGTTGCCTCAACAGCCCTTTGGGCTGTAAGGTTGAGCCCCCTTTGGGGCTCTGACCCTAAGGCAACCTACACAGAATTGGATAGGCTTTATTCTGATCATATTGTTAGCATAATCGAACTATGTTCGATTATGAAAAACAATCCGGCCAGAATAGAGATTAAAATGTGGGTGTATCTGTGAAAATATCGGGTGTTTTCACAGGCATAGTGCCCATGCCGCCTGTGGTTGAAATTCCAAACCAATCCGAAATATGATCCTTAAATTGGAAATATCCCCAGATCGGAACAAACGCACATCCGGCAACAATGAATGCGTCACGAACAACAGTTTTCAATGGTTTAAGTTCGTTTTCAATAAAACGCATTTCGGTTATTTTTACGACAATAAACAAAACCGCAATGGTAATGGTCAACAACAAAACGTTCTCCATAATATTATACAAAATCACTAAATAATATATATTATGGCTAAACGCAACAAAAATATTATTATATATTTGTTGTTCGTTCTACTATTCTTTTGTGGAATTTTGTATTTAGCGTTTTACCGAAAAAAAACCGAAGAAGCAATGGTGAACTTCAATAGTGAAGAATTAAAAGAATTCTCTTATGGAAACGACAAGACAAGTCATATTCCTAAAATCATTTGGACGTTTTGGTCAGACTCAACAACTAACTTCGAAGGACAACGTCCGGAGAAGTTTGGAGAGGGAGTTGATAATGTAGTAGTTAATATGTGTATCGATTCTTGGAAACATTACAATCCGGACTATGACATTCGTATTTTGAATAAATCCAATTATTCAGAATATGTCGACATAGATGTCAGTAAAATACAACATTCCAATGACTTTATAGCAAGATTTGCGGATTATGTGCGCTGTCTTGTTTTATCCAAATATGGGGGTTTTTGGATTGATGCTTCGATAATTTGCCATCACCCTTTTTCGTGGGTTCACGCCATACAAAACAAAACAAAAGTAGAATTTGTTGGATATTATATTGGCGATGTATTAGATAACAAATATCCCGTCATCGAGAACTGGTTTTTCGCATGTATACCAAATTCACAGTTCATGAATGATTGGTCGGACGAATTTTTATCTACTGGAAACCACAAAACGATTGAGGATTATTTGAAAGATGTCGGATCGCAAGGAATTGACACTAGCAAGGTACAAATACCTGATTATTTAACCATGCATGTATCTGCTCAAAAAGTCATACAAAAAAACCCCAAAAAATACGATATACTTGTTTTTGCGGCTTGTTCTGGCCCTTTAAAATATTTATGTGACGCAAATTTTCATGATGAAACCGCTGTAAAAAACCTCCTGGACCCGGAAAAACACTCTACCTATCACAAATATACTTTTGTCAAGATATGCGGTGGCCAACGAAAAATTTTGGAAACATACAATAAAACCACTTTACTACCGGCGTTCTCCAATGTGTAAATATTTGTGTTGTATCTATAATTCCTCAATGTCGTCCAAAAACACTTCTTCGGAGCTTTTGGTTACGCCTTTATCAAAGTCAAATATATCTAAATCCCCTAAATCGACCGCATCAGTATGTATCTTGATACGTTCCTCTTCATCGTCATCATCCTCCTCTTCCATTTTTCGTTGAATCGCCCGTGACGTACTAATCTCTTCCAAACGTTCAATGTTTTTGGGCGCTTCGATTTCGTCCACTTTACCGGTGGACGTGTCCAAAACGCTGTCAAAATCGTTGAATGATAATTTTGTCATGACAGGTTCATTGTCTATGTTACTGATAGCAGGAACAATCTCGGGTGGTACTTCTTCTTCTAATTTTTTCGCCAGTGCCTCAGTATCTTCCTTCGATATAGTATCCGTAGTATCACTGTCTTTCTTGGTCTCTGTATCTTCAGGGTCTACAATGTTCTCCACAATAACTTCCTCTTCTATTTCCATACTCTCATCCGTATACGCGCGAATAATCTCCTCAGTAGGAATACTTTCACGAATCGTTGACAAAATACATTCTTGAACAATGATTTCAAATTCGCGGTTGTTTTTTTGAATAAGTAAGGGTGTAACGCTACCGCCACGCTCAAACAAATATACATTCATATATGTTTTGCGGGCAACATTGATGTATGCCTTGTGTAAGAAATTATCCAATTTAGGTATGGAAATATCAATCTTTTTTTGTTTATTACCCACTCGTACGCAGGTAAGAACTTTCAAATGAATAATATGAACACATGTAATTAATTCTTCTAAATAATTACAACCTGAACGTTCAATAATACGTTTACGTTCTGTTTCAATGGTATTGCCATTCCATTTCGGTATGTGACTAATTAAATTTTGGAAATGCATCAAGTATTTATCGACTTCTTGATTGTCTACACACATTTTGACAGCCTCATTGAAAATGGACTTGACACCTTCAATAATTAATGGTGTTAATATACCGACTAGGCGAGCACACAGTTCATCGCGAGATTGATATAAATTAGAGGGTTGAAAATCGTCCATTCCTATATCTGTATACAGACGATTTTTTTTACGCATTTTAACGATTCTATACAGGAACCCTACAGGAACCCTACAGGAACCCTACAGGTTCCTCGTACGCTCCTCCGCCAGGAAATGCCCCTACGGGGGCATGACAGCACGTTAATTATCGCTGTCCTACAGGAAGGAGGGGTCAGAGACCTCCAAAGGGGGTCTCAACCCTTGAGCACCGAAGGTGCTCTGAGGGGCGTACGGGAAACATTGGATCCCCGTAATTTCGTTCAACATATAGAG
>Ga0194055_10000427_pt1 | contig 33784 bp, 25 predicted proteins | sample SepL449m_MetaG_FD_155482 | JGI IMG/M metagenome (GOLD analysis project Ga0194055, IMG submission 155482) | Anoxic zone freshwater microbial communities from boreal shield lake in IISD Experimental Lakes Area, Ontario, Canada - Sep2016-L442-9m | ecosystem: Environmental > Aquatic > Freshwater >... | reverse complement strand
GGGCTTCGCAACAACATCGGTTACTCCCCACAGCTTGCTCAAAACCTCCACGATCTTTGGGTCATGCCTGGCCAACTGCTCGCGATTGAAAGGGAAGAAGTCGTTTGTCGAAAAGAACGCCTCGCTGCTTTCGGCGAAGTACTCCATGGGACTCGACATGGCATAGGCACGGACCTTCGCCGAGCGGCCGTCACCAAATCGTTGTTCGACTTCGTCATAAAGTCGTTGTGATTTGGCGTTTTCGAAGGCTGCTTTGATCTCCTCATTGCCAAATCCGTTTTTCAGAAACCGATCATGGTAGGCGTGAGCCAGTTCGTGCAGGGCGAAGTTCGGCATCCGCTTCGTTTCCCGCTCGAAGATCTGCACGTTTGTAAACTCAACCCCCTTTTCCATGGCAGGATCGCGTTTGTTGTCACGCAGCCAACCTGCCCCCGGATGGTACTCGGCCCGCGGCTTCACACCGGAATATTCGGGGGTAAACCAGAGCGGTACTTTACGAAGTTCAACAACAGCAGGTGCCGGAACCACGCGAACAATTTCCTGAAGCTGCAGAGTGAGCAACTCCATGGCGCGATCTGTCGCCGCTTTTTCTTTTTCCAGCAACTCATCGCTAATTAGTACCGTCCAACCTTCGATCTGTCGCGTCTGACGACCGGCGACCTGACGCGGCTCTGCGCAATTGGCACAATTCATGCCTGCAATGAAGATCAGTCCAAACCAGACAATGCCATGTTTCATGAGAGTCAATTCCTGTTGATCGTGAGTCAGGTTGTAGAAACAGCGTCCCGTTTTGAGCAGCGTTTCGCAAGCCTCACCTCGATTCAGCAAGTTCGGCTAGATTCAGAACGCTCGACGCGGGTCTCCTGAAACCGACGACCGAAGGTCTCCACTTCCGTCTTTTTTCTTTACGACCTGGCAGTCGTACATGCGATGAACATCAGGCGCCCACTTGCAGACGGCTATCTTCACGCAGGAGCGTGAAGGCGACTTTCGGAAAGCCCCCTGTTCGGCGCAGGTCTCCCGTCCGTGGAAATGACCGAAGGGCTCCCTTTCAATTTCATGAAAGCCTGAAATCAGCAGGACGATGTGGGGCAGAACGATGAAGAATCAGGACTCCGATTTCTTCCATCGTCCTGCCCTCCATCGTTCTGCCCCACTGAAATTGATTTGGGTGTAACCGGCACCCCAGTGGGCTCAGTGGGACTTCAGGCAACGGTGTTGAATAAAGACGTTCGGTTTCATGGATAATTCGGAAGAGTTGGAATGATTCCCAGCACCATGACCAAGCCTCCTTACCAGCCCCCGCTAAAATCCTTACTCGCGTTGAACGCCACCTTGTCACGCAAAACCGATCAGTGATCGGTAAACAATCGCTGCGATGACGGCTCCTGTGATGGGGCCGGCAACGGGAATCCAGGCGTATCCCCAATCGCTGTCTCGCTTGCCAGCGAACGGCAGAAGAGCATGCATGATGCGAGGCCCCAGATCTCGGGCCGGGTTAATCGCATATCCCGTTGTCCCTCCCAGCGACAATCCGATCGCCAAGACCACGAGTGCAATTGGCAGAGCATCGAGCGAACCGAGTTTGCTGGAGACATTCAATGCAGCGAAGACCAGCACAAACGTCCCGATCATCTCGGATGTGAGGTTCGAACTGGCGGACCGGATTGCTGGTGCTGTGCAAAAGACCGCCAGCTTTGCGTTGGCATCGTCCGTCTGATCCAGATGCGGTTTGTAGACCAGCCAGACCAGCGTTGCTCCGGCGCACGCACCAAACATCTGGGCCAGAATGTACGGCCCAACTAATTGCCAGTCAAAAACCCCTGCGGCTGCCAGTCCGATCGATACGGCAGGATTCAGGTGTGCACCGCTCGAATTGGCGACGGTTAAGACTCCCACAAACACCGCCATCGCCCAACCAAACGTGATGACGATCCAGCCACTTCCATGGCCTTTTGTCCCTTTGAGAACAACATTGGCGACGACACCGTCACCCAGCAGGATCAAAATCGCAGTTCCAACAAATTCACCGGCAAGCGCAGACATTCGAGTTCTCACGTGCGAGGGACATCAGCAGAAAACCGATTCACTGTTTTGCAATGACATCGTATCGAACGGTCTAAGAAAACTCGATTCCTGAGTTCAACGGAGTGGAACCCTTGGTCTCCCGTGGATCGTCTTCGCAAAATCCTCAGTCCATTCGATCATGGGCCGATGATGCATTCGGACATCGTCCCCTGCGGCATCACACGCCTCAACACAAGTAAGAGCATACGAGAATGGACGTTGCGTGGCACACGGCATCACAACAGCATCAGCACCGTGGTACTGAGTCAACGTGCCGTTAAATTCGATACGGGCTTGCCGCCCCAAAATTTAACCTGCCGCGGACATACGCAACCTACTTTTGGGTCATGCGTTGCGGCGATTCTTTCCGCCCCGAAGTTAACGAAATTACACGCTTGGCGATGTTTGGCATTCAGTCTGCTTAACAGTCTCTGCGTCAACAAACACTGTCCTCCAGAAAGGGACCCAGCCATGAATGCAGTCGTCAAGCGTCTGATCAGTGATGAATCCGGATTTATCGTCTCTGCCGAACTGGTCCTGATTGGAACCGTCGCCGTGCTGGCCATGGTCGTCGGGCTTTCGGAAGTCTCGTTCAATATCAATAACGAACTGCACGACATCGCATCTGCATTCGGAGCGATGAACCAAAGCTTCCGCGCCAACGGGGCCAGTGGCCACGGTGGACAAAGCAGTGGCAGCAACTTCGGTGATCAACATGATTTCTGCGACGGGGGAAGCCTGACCAGTGTCAGTCCCAACGGCGGCGAACAATAGACTTCACAAGTCCTCTCCACGTATCTGCACCTTCGAATCGTCTCTCTCTGAACCGACCGGCTGAGTCGCACCAACTCGCCGGTTCTTTCATGCACTTTGACCAGCCTGCCTTTTGAGAATTGACGGATTTCGCACCATGCATTTGATTCTCTCATTCTGGAATGACGAAGCGGGATTCATCGTTTCGGCAGAACTCGTCCTGATTTCTACGATTGCGGTCCTTGCGATGGTCGTTGGACTCTCGGAAGTCGCACATGCCATCAATCAGGAACTGGACGATGTCGCGTCGGCATTCGGATCCGTCAATCAAAGCTTCCGCTATCAGGGATTGACTGGCCACGGCGGCGTCTCCAACGGATCAAACTTTCACGACCAATTGGACTTTTGCGACGGCCCCAGCATCACCAGCACCGCACCAACGGGTGAAGCAGGCTGACCCTCAATCGCAGACATGATCCTGCACCACGAATTTGACACCACGAATTTGACCGCGTCCCTTTCTGGCGAAGAGCCCTTGCGTCTGAGTGTTTCAGCGCAGGGGCTCTTTGTTTTCTTTGGATCGGCCAATTCCATTGAAGAAGATTCGGTGTGAAGAACGCCTATTGCGAATCAGCGTGGGACAGTTCCAGCTGAAATACTGAACCGGACGCTAGCGCGTTCCGGCTGATGGGTGCAGTGTATTCATTGTCCGTTGACACTCAGTACGGATGACCCAAAACAGTCTTACTGTCGTTCGTCACGCGGGGATCGGCGTTCGGAGCGATGATGCAAACGGAGTTAGCGAGACCAAACTGTGCAAAGCAGAAAATTGGTGGATTCACGTTTGCGCGAGATTCGACGAATCTCGCAGATAATTCACACTTTGTGCACGGTTGTTCTGCGATGGGCAATTCCGGTATCGTCATGGTTCGATTGAGCGATTGGTTTTCACCACGACGGTTTTTCGTACTCAAAGGAATGCTGAATGGCTCGGTGCCTGGTCACCGGCGGTGCCGGATTTATCGGTAGCCACCTGACAGAACGTTTGCTGGAACTCGGGCACGAAGTCGTCGTCCTCGACAATCTTTCGACGGGACGATCGGAAAACCTCGATCAGGTGAAGGATCACCCGCGCCTCACGATTCGCAATGGATCGATCACCGATCCCGTATTACTGGGCGAGACGACCGTTGGCGTCGACGTGATTTACCACCTCGCGGCAGCGGTTGGGGTCAAACTCGTCGCAGATGATCCTGTCCGGACGATCGAAACCAATATCTATCCCACGGAAGTGCTGTTGCGATCCGCGGCGGCCGCCAAGCAGCGAGTTTTCCTCGCGTCCACCAGCGAAGTTTACGGAAAGAATCCCAAGGAACGCTGGACGGAAGAAGACGACTTGCATTTTGGGCCGACCTCGCGACCTCGCTGGGCTTACGGTTGTTCCAAGGCGATCGATGAATTTCTGGCACTGGCCTATCATCGAAAATTCGGACTGCCGGTTGTCATCGGCCGATTCTTCAACGTCGTTGGCCCCCGTCAGGTCGGGCATTATGGGATGGTGATTCCGCGGTTCGTGGAGCAGGCGCTGAAAGGCGGTCCCGTTGTCGTCTACGACGATGGCGAGCAGGTTCGCTGCTTTGCACACGTTAAAGAAGTCGTCAACTCGATCATCCGCCTGGTCGAAACTCCAGCCGCTCATGGGTCGGTCTACAACATCGGCAGTGATTCGCCCGTGTCGATCCGTGAACTCGCTCATGAAATCATCCAACGGACAGATCCCGCGATTCAAGTGGAATACCTGGCCTATCGGGATGCCTACGGCGATGACTTCGAAGATGTTCGACGTCGAGTCCCCGATGTTTCACGTCTGGCAGCAACCATCGGCTATACGCCATCAATGACTCTGGGGCAGATCCTGGACGACATCATCCGGTGGAAACGCGACCAGTTGAATCGGTCTGCGTGACGATTGAGTGGAATGAATCATTCGCGAGGCCCTTGAAGCTGACTCATGGCAAAGTCGATTGATGATTCGCAACTGCTGCGACTGGCCGCTGATCCACGGACGAACCTGTTTGCGCCGCTCGGTGGTGGGACCGTTTTCGGTCCGCTCGTTTTTCTGGCGGGACTCTATGCCTGCCTGGCCGTCGTCATGGCGGGCGAGTTCGGCGATCTCGACAGTCTGTGGGTCTTGCGAGCCTTGGATCTGCCGGCAGCAACCGAAGTGCAAGACTGGCTTGAACCGGGGCGGAACGGTTGGGGAAGCGGAACCGCCTTTCAGCCCCCATTGGCGACCTGGGCCGCTGCACTCGCGATCCCCAAACTCGCCTCCGAGTCACCCGTCAGTTGGCGTCTTTTGTCGGTCGCAATGACCTGTTGCACGATCTGGGCGATGTACCTGCTGGGCCGGCGACTCGGGGGAGCAGCGTTTGGTGCGTGCGTGGTCATTGCCATATGCGGCCACCCGGTCATCTTGACGTTGGCGACATCGACCGGCCCTGCAGCCATGGGACTCCTCTGGATCGCTCTGACTGTCTGGGGATTTCTGGGTCACCTCGAAGGCCCACCACAACTGGTTTCGATGCGAATGCTGGCGGGTTCCGTCGCCTGGGGCCTGGCGTTGCTGACGGTTGGTCCAGTTGCGGTCGTTCTGTTCATCCCGATGTTGATCCATTCCTGGCTGCTCCATGAAGGCCGGGGTGACGCGAACGTGTCACCGTTGTCGCGCCTGTGGCACTTATGGCTGGGAATTCGGACTTTGGCCGGATTTCTCTTCACCGCACTGTCATTCAGTGGCTGGTGGCAGTTGATGATGTTGACCAACTATGGCACGGAGTTTTCGTATGCATGGTGCACGGGACAAATCCGCCTCTATTTCCCTCAGACCGATCCGTTGTCGTTCTGGCGGGAGTGGTTACAGCAGAACATCTTTCTGGTCGGATTTCTCATCGCAGGACTCTACAGCGTTGCCAACGAATTGCGACGCCCGACCTCAGAACATGCTCGGCGACGGTGCCAGTTCATTCTACTCTGGTGGTTGACAGCCCTCATTTTCAGGGGACTTTTCAACACTCCTCTGATGCCTCAGTCAGGACTGATCGAAGCCTGCGATGGGATGTTGCTGTTACCTACAGCCCTGCTGACAGCCTGGGGGGCACGCGCGATCGTGCTTCGGCAGATCAATATCGCGGGTGAAGCATCGTTAATCGTTGCGTCGATCGGATTCACGGTATGGCGTGTCACTGATCGTCCCTGGTTAGGCGCCATCGGGGCTGTGCTGGGATTGTTGGCGATTTCCGTATTGCCAACAGTTGTCCCGCGTTTCCGTCGCGGGTTCAGACAATGGAGCGAGCGTGACTGGCGACTGGTTCTGCAATTCTCGGTTGTCTCCATCGCCGTCGGACATCTTGTGGCAGGGTTGATGGAATTCCCGGCACCGTCATCCGAAAGTCGAACGTTGACAGAATTCCGTAAACGCGTTTCTGCTTTGCCATCAGATTCACGTGTCGCACTGGTTTCCCCGAACGGTCGGATCCCCGAATCCGTCTTGTTTGTGATTCGAAGTCATTTTCCCGATTCAACACTGGTTTCTGGTTCGCGCGAAGGGGCACTGACTCGAGAACTCAAAACCACCCCGCAAGTTGGCGAACTGGTCGTCGAGTGGACTCAGTACGAAGTTGGGATCATGAACGAACTTCCCGCCGACCGGCAGGCTGCATCGATCGGTGATCCACTTCGATTTCGTGGACGTCGACTGATGATCTACAAAGTCGAACCACGCCAGTTGTGATGCGATTCTAATACAGTGCGAGAGCTCGTCCGTATCCGCCGCGAGTCCCCTTGATCTTGATCGGCGCGAAGATAAAGTAGGCCGGTTTTTCAGAGATCGGGGCGACGTTTGTCAGGAATTCGACCGTCAGAATCCCCTTGCTGGCTGCGAGCCAGTTGACCATCAAGGCATTTTCCTTGTTGACTCCACCCAGTGTCGGGCCGTCCGTTCCTACACAGCGGATTCCCTTCCCGGCCAGATACGCAATCGCATCCGGAGTTGCAGCGGGCCAGCCTTCTGATTTCCCCGCCAGGGGTGCGGCAAACAACCCGTCGAGCTCTGGAGCTTCGGGAAGTGGTTTGAAATGCTTGTCAGAAAAGCCTGTCAGGAAGATCACGACTTCGCCCGGTCGAAATGCTCGCGTTGATTCGTGCTGCTTTAACAATTCCACGGTAATTTCGGGTGATGCCGGCCACTGTGACGATGATGTGGTGCCCGTTAACTTGCGGACGTCAACAACATGAGCTTCTCCCATCAGCTGATCGAGTGGAGCCTGGTCGAGTGTCATCGAACTCTCACCTCGCGGACCGAACCTGGACTGGAACTTCTTCAACGATTCCTGCACTTCGGGTGAATAGCGGATGTTGTCAAAACCTGCCGGGGGCAGCGAGTAGCTCGGCAGAACCACATGTGTCCCGACCTGGCCATCCAGCATGTGTGTCATCGCAAAATAGGGTCCTCGCGCCTTGCCGAATGCATTCAGCGTTTTTGCGACATAGCGACTGGCTTCATCCCCGGGCCCGTATCCCGGCCAGGTAATTGGATAATCTTCGTGTAGCGTCACCGACAGATCGACAACGCGTTTGTTTCGGGCACTGTCATTCAGTCGCGCCGCCAGCTTCGGCTCCGTGATGCCGATCGAACGACATTCGCCGCCAGATCCACCCGCGTGCTTGGCAACCAGCAAGGCTGTAAACGCACCTGTCGTAGGGAGCGAACCAAGATTGGTTGAACACTCGGTCCAGATCATGCCGAGTTTTCCCCCCGCCTGATGTGTGGCCACGGCGAGATTGGGGAGTGGGCCCATGCTGGCTCCGTCGAGTCCCAGCGTTTTGACACCTCGCTCACCCAGATATGCCATCGTCTCCGGCGTCGGCGCGGGCCAGCCTGGCGTCTCTTTTCGCAGGGCCGTTGTGACGAACCGCTCTCCCGCTGGAAAGGGCTTGTAATACTTGTCGGAGTAATCGCTGCGAAAGAGAACCACGTCACCAAACTTCAGGGGCCGGTTCTGTTTTTCCCAAGCCTGCACGATTTCGGGCTTGATCAAGAAGCTCTCGCCGTCGGGAGCTTCATCAACGTGACTGCGAATGTCGATCACGCAGGCTTCACCACAAAACTGCCAGGCGGGAACCTTTTCACCGGTAATCAATCCCATCGGCCCGGCACCTGCCAGACCTGATTCCGGCGGTGGAACGAAGTGGGCCGGGGCATCCCATTGAGTTCCCGTGTGCTCATCGATCACGATCAAGTCGCGATGGTAGGGGCCGGGGCCGAACGTCCGATTCGGCACGATCAGATGTTGAGTCATCCCGACTGGCCAGACGCACGGGCGGTCGGGCGAGATCAGCAACGTCAGATCCTTCACCTGATCGGGCTGCAATTGTGCCGTGGCTGTCCTGACGAGCATCGTTGCCACGCCAGCGACAAACGTGCGAACGACGAGCGAAGAAAACGGTCGAACATTCATGGATGCGTCTCACAAGGAATCAGGTGAACGACAACAGATCGATTTGCGAACTCTTAAAAGTACTATGCAGATCGCGGCAACCACGCGGGATGAAGATCCACGTCGTCTGCCAGACCAGCCAGTTTGCCGACGACATCGGCTGGAAGATCGATTCCTTCGATCAGTGCCTTACGGCGCAGGTTCCATTCGCGTTCATGTGGAACCAGCACTCGTTCGACACCGTCTGCCGGAGGGGAATCGTGAATCTCGCGAATCATCTCTGCAATACGCTTCTCGAAGACGTCGCGCGGCCCCATCGCTGCAATATCGATGGCGATAAATGCGGCTCCGTGACCTGTTGGCTGAGTCGCGTCACCCCAGATCCAGCTTCCCACCTGCCAGGTGACCTTGGCTCCGGTCAACAGTCCCGCCAGCGATTCGATCAGTAACGCAATTCCGTATCCCTTGTGATTTGCCAATGGTGTCAGAGCCGCTTTCGCGGGGTACAGGCTGCTGTCGGTCGAGGGATGTCCTTCTTCGTCGAGAATCCAGTTGTTCGGTATCGGTTCGCCTCGTTGAAACGCGGCGTACACTTTTCCACCGGCAACCGTACTGCTGGCAATATCAAGCAGAATCGGGTCGCCAGAGCCGTTCGGGACTGCATAGGCGAGCGGATTACTGCCGGTCACAGAACGACGTGATCCCGCAGCCGCAACACTGGGGATATCATTGGCCATCGAAACGCCAATCAACCCTTCCTTCGCTGCCAGCCACGCATAGTATCCAGCCGCTCCGAAGTGACACGAATTCCGGACCCCGACGTACGCGATCCCTGCCGTGCGAGCCCGCTGAATGGCCTGTTGCATCGCAAATACCGATGTCACATGCCCCAGACAGGAACCACCGTCGACAATCGCCCAGGCTGGGCCGCTCGCGACGACCGATGGTTCCGTGTCAGACCGCAAACCACCCGCTTTGACTCGTTTTACATAGTCACGCAGCAACTTGGTCCCATGCGTAAAGGTTCCCCAAGTATCAGTGGTCACCAAGACTTCGGCAACGGTCTGAGCGTGAGTCGCCTTGGCTCCTGCTCGCAGCAAGGCTTCCACACAAAACGCCTTCAAGTCTTCAACGGCTACTCGAGTCGACATCGCATTCCTTCAATGGCATCGTCAGTAGAAAGTACAAATCACGGATCACGAACTTCGTCAGCATTCGCTCATAGTTGCCGCGCAATGAGCTCTGCTTGTCAGCCAACGCCATTCACGACGTTGGGAAGCTTTTCTCCGCGCAGTGCCATGGCGGCCAGTCCTGCGACAGTTTCGCGAAGCTTTCGGACGGCTTTGACACTTGCCGAAGCCACGTGTGATGCAACGATCACATTTGGAAGTTGGCGCAACGGGCTGTCAGCCGGAATCGGTTCTGGATCACAGACATCAATGGCAACGGCGCTCAGGTGCCCGGACTGCAACGCCTTCACCAGTGCTGCGGTCTCGATCAAATCTCCTCGAGCCAGGTTCACTACGATTGACCCCGGTCGCATCTGCGGGATGGATTCGGCGTTCAAAATCCGGCGCGTCTGGGGCGTCGAAGGGCAGTGCAGAGTCAGGACGTCCGACTGTGTCAGAATTGTGTTGAAATCGACCGGTTCGCATCCCGCCTGGCGAATGACGTCCGGTGGAACAACGGGATCGTAGACCATGCGTCGGCATTTGAACGGAGCAAGCCGACTGATCACTTCGCGTCCGATTCGGCCAAATCCGACAATCCCGACGGTCAGATCTCGGAGCGTCCGCATCTGATCCAATGGAAACGGCAGCCCCCATTTTCCGTCACGCACATGATTGGTGTTAGCGACCACCTGGCGGGTCACGCCCAGGATGAAAGCCAGAGTGTGATCTGCCACCTCGTCAATGCAGTAGTCGGGGACATTACAGACGGGGATACCGCGCTGCCGGGCGGCGTCCAGATCCACGTTGTCGACACCGATCCCATAGCGCACGATCACACGCGCCTTCTGCATCGCGGCAATGACATCTGCTTTCACAGGTGCAAACTGCGTAATGACCGCATCTGCATCGCGAACGAGTGGAATCAGAGTTTCGGGAGTCTTGCACTGACCGCTGACAATCTGGAACCCTTGTGGGCCAAGAATGGACTCTTCAATTTCAAGAGTTGGAAATGTGAAATCCGTAATTGCCACCTGCATGGGAGCGCTTTCCGTGAGGGGAGTCGAATCTGATCAAATGGGAACGGCACAATAATGCTCGGTCGCCGCAGAAGCAAATGCAGGAGAGGTCAACAAAGCAGCGCGATTGCATTCGGACTTGTCAGGCGTTTTACTCCATCCCAGGCTCGACAACAAAATCGCTCCGGTCGCTGACCGCGATCATCTTCCCAGAAGGTATCGAATGTGACATAGTGCGACTTCAAGATCCGATCATCGGTGAAAGAACCCGCTCCGTTTATGATTCGCTAATCACGTCGTTCTTATTGATCAGAATGGGGTCACCACGTTTCATGGACGAATATCGGCGACATTTGTACCCGCGACTGTTTTGGGGCTTGATGTGTCTGCATGCCGCGATGCTGGCCTGGGGAGCGTACCGCCATTCACCGACCATGGATGAGCCTGCATATCTTGTCGGGGGATTGAGCCATTGGCATTTTGGACAATTTGAACTGACCAAGGTCAGTCCTCCACTAGTCCGGCTTGTGGCCGCCATTCCGATTGAATTCGTTGCCCATGACGAAGACTGGGGAAACTTTCGTATTGGGCCCGGGGTTCGCCCTGAACATGCTGTGGGACATGATTTCCAGATCGCGAACGGAAAACGATCTTTCTGGCTGTTTACAATGGCGAGGTGGGCCTGCATCCCGTTCTCGCTGATCGGTGCAATCGTCTGTTTTCGATGGGGGCTGGAACTGTGGGGAATTCGTTCCGCGTGGTGTGCCACGCTTCTCTGGTGCTTTTCCCCAAACGTGCTGGCCCATGGACAGATGTTGACTCCTGATATTGGTGTCACGTCACTTTCTCTCGCAGCAGGATACCTTTACTGGCGATGGACCCGGAATCCGACATGGCCATCGGCTGTTCTCATGGGAGCAGTCCTGGGGATGGCGCTGTTGGCAAAAACAAACGCCATTGTGCTGTACGGAGTTCTTCCACTGACCGCTTTTTTTGGTGCTGTCACGCACCTGGAATCGCCAGGCATTCGAAAATTAGTGAGTCAACTGGCTGTCTCTGTGGGGATGGCCATTTATATCGTGAATCTGGGGTATGGCTTTGACGGGAGCTTTACTCCGTTGAATCGTTATGAATTTGCGAGTCAATCATTCCGCGGCCCGGATGCCAAAGAAATCGGAAATCGATTCCAAGACAGCGCGATCGGCGTGATTCCCGTTCCATTTCCCAAGGCATTCCTGGATGGAATTGATTTACAGCGTCGCGATTTTGAGAACGGACACGCAAGAACCAAGACCTATTGGCGCGGCGAGTGGTACGACCACAGTTGGTGGTGGTATTACCTGTATGCCACCGCCGTGAAATCAACGCTGGGAATCGGAGTATTGCTCCTGATCTCCTGCGTAATTCAGTGCATGAATTCGAAATGGATAGCGTCGCCATCGGTAGCGAACATTCTGGATCCTGCCTCAGGTTCTCAATCCGAACAGCATGTCTCAACGTACAGGTCCTGGATCAATGGCGATATGCTCAGCTTGATCCTGCCTGGTATTGCACTTTTCGCGATTGCCTCATCCCAAACAGGGTTTGGGCATGCGCTACGCTACGTTGTACCAGCCTTTCCGTTTGCGATGGTATTTGCGAGCGGTGCGTTGCGAGTTGGAGTTCGCTCTCGTGCACTGCTCCAAGTGGCGGCTATTGCTCTGACTTTCCATGTCTGCAGCAGTGTGGCGGTCTTTCCCCATTCGCTCGCCTATTTCAATGAGTTGGCAGGTGGCCCGGTCAATGGACATGCGCACTTGCTTGACGGCAATCTCGACTGGGGACAGGACCTGCTGTACCTGGAAGAATGGATGAAGAAACATCCCGAGGCACAGCCGATTCACGTCGGCTTCTGGGGAACCGTTCCTGTCGGACAGTTGATGCCGAGTACTTTTTCAAATCTTGAATTTGAAGCATCGGAGAATGACGCTGGTCCCGCCAAAGCACCAGGCTGGTATGCAATCTCCGTCAACCATCTTCGAATCGATTTTCGAATGGGTAAAGCGAGGTACAGTCAGTTTCTGAAGCGTCCCCCCAACGCCATGGCTGGTTACAGCATCTATATTTTTCGAGTGGACCCGAAGGAAGACAGATGACGGGCTCTTGAATGATGGCCACAAACTTCAGCAATTGCGGTCTATCCAATTCCGTTACCGCCCCCATCGAGCTTGCCTCGATGCAAACGGGCTTCTGCACTACGCGGCGATGGTGTACCGCTGGCGTAGGGCACAAGCCCGTTACTCGAAGAGTTCATTGATGGTCATTGTGTTTGATTGAGGCTGAACCGGCTTCCGCAAGACGGCATCAATCCGCTTGACCGGGGCCAGTATCGCGATAATGACGATGGCCGCCATCACTGTTACATGTGACGACGCCCACACCACAGACCGCTGTCAGCATGACCAAGACTACGATTTTGGACTTTGAGAACATGATGCCTGTCACCGTTCACAAGATCGCCGATTCGCATCGCGACGAGAAGTGCACCAGAACGGCAATTTACGAACTTCCTGTGACTTCAATAGGGGTAGGGAGGACTCATTGGCTTGAGTCCCCCCCTCCTTCCGAACCGGACGTGCAGATTTCCCGCATCCGGCTCTCCGGTCGATGGTTTACCTGCATGAGGATTGTCCCGTGAATTCGCGGGCAGTCGTGACAACAAACAGCCCTGATTCACGAAGAAGGCATTCGCCACCTTCCACTCCCTGTTCGAGAGTCGTCAACATGCGAGCGGTCCAGACGTGCGGTTCCACCCATCCCCAACGTGAGAGAATCTCACGATCGGGAAGAGTCGATCGAGTTTGTTGAGCCAAAGGCACTATCACTGGTTTGTATTCCGTACGCTCAGTTGCCCATCACCCATCTTTCTGGAACCCTTCGCTCCCCCGGAGTTACCCGGTTTCAACGCTACTATGGTTCCTCTGACTCCTGCCTGGCGGCTCTTCGCATCCACACTTGCGCACCCTGTCTGACGACGGCACTGCGGCTGGGACGATGAACACCGGTCTCATCCAGACAGGTCTCTCTGCTTCATGAACATGGTCGTCCGATTATTCTGCCTCCAACCACCCTTGGCGTTCACCGATCGCTTTTGCACGCTACCCCTCAGCGTCGGTAACAGACGGCTTTGCAGCCGCTTTGGGCTTCGCCACTAGCCAGCAGGCTCGCCGCGTTTCAGGCCGAATCGAGTTCACTTTCGTTGCGGACTGATCGTTCACCTCCTATAGCTCCCCACCTCGCCTCGCGGCGACGCAGTAACAGTCGATTACAGAGTCGGAGAGCGTTGACTCTGGTGAGGACTTGCACCTCACTGACCACACCCACTTGCAGACGCACTCACCCCGGGTAAGCTCAAAGCAGCAAACCGGGGCTACCCTGCAGTGAGACGCCTGCGATAGCAGCAATTAAAACCGTTCGCGCCGGCATACGCAAAAACAAGCACTATTGACATCCTGACTTCAGACCGCCACACTGCTTTCTGAAAACACTCATTTCGCTCGCAATGGATATTCGAAACGAATTACAAACGCTCACACCTGCGGGTCATATGTGGCATATTGTTCGTTGTTGCCGGGGTCCTCGGCGTCGCCGGCGCATTTCAGCAACCGGAACCCGATTCACTTCGCTTCGAGCAACAGACGCAGGATTTGGGCGTGCTTCAAAGTCACGAAAAATACATCGCGAAGTTTTATGCATTCAACGAATCGCGGGCTGAATTGACGGATATGCTGATCGTACCAAGCTGTGGTTGCACTACAGTGGCAGAGGTCGAGAATCCGATACGTGGCCGAACCCGGGTTCCAATCGAAGTTCAGCTGAATACAGGGCATCTGAAAGGTAAAGTACACAAACCAATCAGCGTATATTGGAAATGTGAAGGTCAACAGAAGTCGACCACCATCTTCCTGACCGGCTATGTTGAACCAAGATTTAGCCACGAGCCACAAGTCGTTGAGTTTAACCACAACTCCGCAGGCGTCGCTTACGCAAAAGTCAAGAGTTCAGTTAATGGTGAACGAGCCCCTCAAGTGAAATCGGCGTCTGCCAATACGAATGCCATTAAATGCACAATTGCCGATCAGCAAGAAGCCTTGATCGAAGTTAGGTACGATCCTGCAGAGATCCCCAAAATCAACAGAACTTCTGCAGCAGTGACGGTTATTTTGAATGACTTGAACGAATCTCGCTTTGTATTACCCGTGCGTTTCACAGTACCGCCTACCTCGCAGTAGCTCCACTTCGCTTCACTGGATGCCAAGCAAATGAACGGGATCACGGCGATCATACTGCTTGCAATAGCAATGCAACCACCAGCTTTTGAGCCGACACCGGCGGAACGCGCTGCGATTCACTCGCGTATTGCAATCCGATCTGGCTCTATCACTCTGCGCCACGAACATTTGGGATCGCTCGGTAAACCCGTGACAACACCGTATGAATTCCAATTTGACGGTGCCAATCGATTCATGAACGCCGTAGATGAAGGTGGACCGGAGTTGTATTCACCGACGGCACCGCCTCAAGCAATTCGACATGTCTTGACTCCAATCCACTACATGACTCATACGCAATTTGTCCATCCGTCCGGGACGCGTTTCCCTGCTTATGTTGATGATCTCCGATTATTTAAGATAATTCGAGAAGGATCGCCAGATCGCAATGAACAGTCGTTAGATCACGTCACGCCATTCGATGCTCGCCTCGTTGGATTTACGCCAGCATCACTCGGGGCTTGGTATCGAAATCATCTGGACATGTTTGTATGCGGTCCGCGCAACACAGATTCCAAGATAGAATCAGTGATACTCGACGGAGTTAACGCGACCCAAGTCACTTATCTCACAGCGATTGAGTGCGAAATCGCAATCTGGATATGCGACGAACGCGACCACTGCCCAATGCGCATCGACATCAAAGCGCCGCCAGATCCCGACGGCAGCCAACTGATCGACTCGATGCAAGCTCAACTGGAGGAATTCGACGACGCGGATGACAAAGAAGATGGCCGACGCTGGTTTCCAAGAAAAATTGTACAATCAAGAACAGAGGTCGTCGGAGCGAGTAAAAATGTTCTAGAACGGGAGCAGATCACGGTTGTCACGGCCTCGTTTAACCAGCCGATCGACGAAACACAATTCACCCTGTCTGCCCTCGAATTGCCGGAGAAGACATTAATAAATCACCGGCCGGCACATGGTATTCGGCCTGAAGACTTGAACGCACTCACGGCAGCGGGGCAGACCGTTCCAGCCGACTCGCCGCTGACGAAATGGAGCGAAAATAACGAGGCGAGTCTGACCGAAGAAGACATGGCTGCCCGCCGAAAGCACGTCGCGTTAGTTGACAAGCCAGCGCGAAACCCATGGAGGAAGCGACTACTATGGATCAACTTGATCGTTCTTGGAGTTGGCTTATTGTGGTATCGCGGAGCGAATTCTGGGAATCGAATGGATCAGAACCTTTAAACTCCGCAGAGTTTCAAAATTGGAGGACTTCAAAATGTACGGAATTCGAAAGTTTGTGATCGCTGTTCTCGTTGTTAATATATTAGCTGTTCTACCGCCTGGCTACGTCGGTGCCGTGCCGCCGTGCAAAATGGAAGTGCCATTTAGCGAATGCTTCACAGGGATTGGCTGTATCGATGTGGCGAGACGCGACTGCCCTAAAATAGCGTCGCGTACAAGCGTTACGGGCAATTATCGGCCGTTCACGGTCCCAAACAACAGTTGTCATACTGGGGGGAAGGCAGAGAACTTTTGTGATGTTTGGGATGATTCAGCGATTTGTTTCATAACGCGTGCATGCGTGCGCATTGTCGAACCTGATAGAGTGGAGTGCGCCCCACTGATCGGCAATAATTGCGGCGACACGGTGGTAAGTGTGATAAGGCTCGGCACGTATGATGAATGCAATTGGTCGTCAGGGTTTTGACTAGGGGGAATTTAGCAGATCCGGACATGCCTATGTCGGTTGAGCTTAAAACCCCAATGACGAACTGGAGGGTGACCCAGGTTGGACGTCATCGCCCGACTTGGGGCGCAACCCGACGAGAAGTTTACCCTGTCTGCAACTTTCGAACTTCCTGTGACTTCGTCACCCTGGCAGGCTCAAAACCGCCAACCGGGGCAGCCTCTGGACTAACTCTTTTTCATTACGAGATCGCTTCTTTAATAATCGGTGCGTCTTCCGCAATTAACTTTACGGGACGATTGGAAGGGGTCTGGACGATCGTGTCGGGATCGATGCCAAGCAGGTGGTATAGCGTACGGCCGAAACTTTCGACTTTGTAGAACTTGTCGACTACCTGCTCTCCAAGCTTATCTGTTGCCCCAACGACGCAACCTCGATTGAATCCGCCGCCTGCGGCAATCACGAACTGGGCGTAGTCCCAGTGGTCGCGGCCTGCGTTGGTTTCTTGTGGTTTATCGATCTTTGGCTTTCGTCCCATTTCACCGAGAGCCAGGACGATCGTGGAGTCGAGTAAACCGCGTTCGTCCAAGTCATCCAGCAATGCGGCAAGGCCTGCGTCAAACATCGGGATCTGCTGCTTGCCTGCGACGAAATTCTCGCCGTGCCAGTCCCAGTATCCGAGATTGAAGTGAACAATGGGAACCCCCGCTGCAATCAACCGCCGAGCCAGTAGAAAGTGCAACGGGTCGCCGATCGGATAACGAGCTTTGGCGGGTTTGTTACGAGTGAACCGCTCCAGTGATTCGGGGGACTCCTTCGACAAATCCAGCGCCTGACGCAATTTCGGGGAACGGAGCAGGTTAAACGCCGTCTGCTGATGCTGATCCAGTCCCGTAATCAGTTCGTCCTGTGAATCATCTTTCCGCAAGCGGTTGTCGAGCAATTTCAGCAGGTCAGCATTCCTGGCGAAGGCCGGAAGCTCCAGTTGAGGAGTCAGCATTTTTGTCACCGCATCCTTGTCCTTTAGCGGTTGCATCACAAACGGCGAATGAGCTGACCCAAGGAAATTGCGTGACAAGGCATTGTGCGTGTGGACATCGATCTCATCCAACACAACAAATGTCGGCAGGTCACCCGGACCGGGACGCAGTTTGTTCACAACACTCCCGTACATCGGAAATTCATCGCTGCCGGTTGTCAGTCGTGGATTACCTGTGAGCCAATAGAGCGGTGCCTGGGCATGGTCACCCGGCTTGTTCATCGTGGTCACAGAACGAATGACTGTGTACTTGTCTGCCCGTTTTGCCATTTCAGGCAGCAATTCACCGACTTGAAGACCGGGAACCCTGGTGTCGATTGGCTGGAAGATGCCGCGATATTCTTCAGAGGTTTCGGGCTTCATGTCGAACATGTCCAGATGGGGAGGCCCCCCACCCAGCCAGCAGACGATCATCTGCTTCGCCTTTGGACTGAAACCGGGAGCCGCATGAGCGCGAATCAGGTCCAGAGCCCCGACGCCACACATCCCCATCCCGCCGATTCGTAGAAAATCACGTCGTTTCATGAGATTTCCCCGATGAGGGCAGTGGCCCTCAACTCAATCCGAGCAGTCGCTCGAGACTGCAATTTAACCTAATGCTGTAACAGAAATTCACGCGTATTGATCAAACACCACAAGACATTTTGCAGACCTTGCTCAGCTGTCGCTGACTCCGCCAGAAACTTGCTGCATGCTGTCCGTTCCAATTCCGTCGGCAATCGGCTGACGGTCGCTAGATACAAATTTTCGATCTTGCGGCCGTCGTCAATCGTCGACTTCTGCAACTGGGCAACTCGCCCGTTTGAATCTCGAATTTTTTCCCAGACACGCGGATGATTGGCGAGCAGCAACACATGAAAGATTGAGACATCCCCTTCACGTTCGCAGTCACACTGGACCGCCGCATTCCGCTGTGGTCGTCCATAAGTTTCCAGGACGAACGTCACGAAAGGGTTTCGGGGTGCAAACGGAACCTGCACCGTCGTGACAGATTCGGGCCAGTGATGATACTTCATATCCATATTCTCAGTCGTCCCAGTCGCCGTGTTCAGTGTGTCCAGCAAGACTTCTGCCACCAGTCGCCGAGGTGCGAAATACGCATAGTGAGTACGATCTCCTTCGGCTCCCGCAGCAGGGAGACTCGATTGCTGATAGGTCCGGCTGTTCAGAATCGTGCGATGCAGCCAGCGCAGATCAAATTTGTTGTCGACGAAGCCGCGGCAGAGTTCGTTGAGAAGTTCTGGATGAGAGGGGGGATTGAACGCAGACAGATTGTCCGGCGGATCAATGATGCCTCGGCCCAGGTAATGAGCCCACACGCGATTCACGATCGCTCGTGCAAAATAGGGGTTGTCTGGTTTTCGCATCCAGTCAACAACCCGTTGGCGAGGGTCGCTCTCTTCAGAAAGAGTGACCGGTTCGGTTTCACCGAGCAATCGTGCCGTTTTCGATTCCCGAGTTCCCAGCGTGCTACTCACCTTGGCCAGAGAACCCCCAGGCAACAGTCGACATTCACCCTGCAGCAGGCGGCGTGCGATCTCGGGTAACATCTTCGCTCGCTTGTCGAGATTTGCCGTCTCCTGCCGGTACGCCTCACTCCGGGCAAGGATCTCTTTGGCTGCATCGAGTTCCCGCCGTCTGGCGGCAATTTCTTCAGCGGCTCCGCCCGTCTTTTCGAGCTTCGCCAGTTCACTCGTCAGCTTATCGGAGGTCGTCTTGGCAAGTTTGGCTTCTTCGTCAAGCTTCTTGCCATCCCCCTCTTTGCGTTGCTTGATGTCGGCTTCCAGGGCCTTGGCTTCGTCATTGAATTTCTTGAAGAAGACCGCAGCATCCGCAAACTTCTTTTCATTTTCCCCTTGGAAACCGACCGGCCGGACTCGCATGAACAGGTTGGCAAAGTCGAGCAGATCGTCCTGTTGCCAGTTGTCGTTGGGATGTCGGTGACACTGGGCACATTCCAACCGCAGGCCGAGAAACGCATGAGCCACCTGCATGGCTCCTTTGACCCCATCCGATCCCCGTCGCTGCCAGAACAAGTCGAGCGTCTTGCGGCGAGAATACAGGTCGAGGTCCGGTCGTCCGGGGGCATATCCCTCGAACAGCGAAACGACTTCACTCGCGTATTCCTCCATCGATCGACCTTCACGACTGGTCGCCGTCAGAATCCGCTCGGCAAACTCGTCGTAGGGAATGTTCTCGGCCAGTCGAGCCCGAATCCAGGCCTGCATCCGCGGAGCATCATGTTCTTTGGAAAAAGCATCCGCATAGACTCCGAAATCCGCACCTTTCAACACGTCGCAGAACTTCATCGCCCACAGGTCGAAGTGGCCAGGGCTGACAAGCAACTGCTCAATCACCGCGGCCCGTTTATCAGGTGAGTTGTTGTCGAGGAACTCGCGTACCGCTTGTGGGTTTGGGAGTTGTCCAGCGATATCCAGATGGATCCGCCGCAGAAAGGTGGCGTCATCACACGTCTCGGCCGGTGGAAGGTTCAACAGTTTCAATGTCGCCAGAATGTGAGTGTCGATGAAATTGCGGGCCTGAAATTCTGTCGACACGACGCTACCGGAATGCGGAACCAGAACCCGGGCGGATGCAGGTTGATCGCGGTAGCGAACCAACAGGCCCGCGTCGCCGGTTCCTACGGCTTTTACGACACCAGACGGGCTAACAGTGGCGACCGAGCGGTCGAAGGACTCAAACGAGCAATATCGAGTGACATTTTCGGTTGATCCATCGGCAAACGTGGCCTCAACCTTCAGTTCGTAGGATTCACCAGTCTTCGCTCGAAACGTCCGGGGCAGAACGTTCAACCCTTGCAGTTGCGAGCGGGCAGGATCATCAGCAACAGCACCGGTTGCGATCCAGTTTCGCAGCAGTTCGTATTCAGTACTGCCGACTCGAAACCGGGAACCACCCCCGTGAGGTATCTGCCCAGCCCCTTTCATCAGTAACAGGCTTTGCTCGGGAGCCAGAAAATTCAATCGCCGCGATCCGTGGTCCCGAAGCAGGCGAACATGGTCTGAAACAGGATCAGCTCCGAACAACGAAAGCTGAAATCCGTTTTGCCCCTTCACCGATCCGTGACACGTTCCGCCATTGCAGCCCAGTCGTCCGAAAAGTGCCGTCACATGTCGATGATACGAAGGAACAGGCGCATCGTCCGCGCTGGCAGGTGGTGAGGCTGCGACGAACACGACAGCAATGAGGAGTGAATATCGAAACATCAGTTAACCGGAACGTGCCTGAAATGCTGGTAACGGATGCGGTTAGATTCTATGGAATTTCACAGGGAACTCAATACGTATCAAAATTTGCAAACATATTTATGCCCGATTCGATGAGGACTCCCTTGGCGCATCATCCGATCGTGGCGCATCATCCGATCGAAGGATCCGGCTTCGGCCGCACCACATTTCGAGACCTGATTTTAGACTGATTGAACCGGGTCCGTTTCGACGTGACTCGGTTCGGCAATCACGTTGCCAAATCGTTGCGACAGTCGCCGGGCGAGTTCTTCCATCGCCGGGCGTTCGGTCGCATAGTGACCGGGGAGAATGATGGCCATTCCGAGATCTCGTGCCTCCAGACAGGAATGAAAGCGGGTTTCGCCGGTTAAAAACGCCTGGCATCCGGCGCGATGGGCGTCCCTCAAGTATTCCCCGGCAGCTCCGCAGGCGATTCCCAATATCTCAATTCTCGCATGGAGCTGTCCGACGAACTGTAATCTGGGTTGCCGCAATCGTTCACTCACTACGCGATTCAGTTCTGCCAGAGTCGTAGGACGTGGCAACCGGCCGTAGCGGCCAGCTCCACCGATTTCGAATCCCGTCATCCCGGGCAACTGTTTGATGGGAAAGACATCAATCGCCGGTTCTTCATAGGGATGCGCCTTGCGGAGGGCGGCCAGGGCGGGTTCGAGTCGATTTGCCAGACAGACAACTTCAATTCGCGTTTCAGCAACCTGTTCCAGACGCCCCGGTTGCCCGACGGCCGGGTGAGTCGATTCTGCACCGAAAAATGTGCCACAGCCATCAACGTTGAAACTGCAATCACGATAATTACCGATGACGCCAGCTCCAGCATCCCAGATTCCTCGCCGGACCTGCTCGACATTTTCTTTTGGAACATACGTCACGATCTTGAACGGTGCTTCCGGCGGCCGAGGCCGCAACGGTGCGATCTCGGTCAACTCAAACAGTTCTGCCAGTTGCTGATTGATTCCCACTGCGGCATTGTCATATGCGGTATGAGGGCTGTAGACCGCGATCCCGCTCCGCAGCAGCTTCAGGATCGACCGCCCTTCGCTGGTGGAACCATTCAACTTTTGAACGGGCTTAAACAGCAGCGGATGATGTGTCACAACCATCTGAGCCCCTGCGGAAACTGCTTCATCGACAACATCTGGCGTCAGAGTCAGGCATGTTGTGATCCGCGAAACATCAGACTGGTCGTCTCCCAGAAGTAAACCAACGTTGTCCCACGATTCGGCGATCGCCAACGGCGCTAGTTCGTTCAAAAACTGACAAACCTCACGGACAGTGGTCATGCATAAATTCCTTGTACCTGTTTAAGTCGACTTCAGCCGGAAACAGGGTGATTTTTGTTCGCGACATCGCGAACGAGATCGCTGATGTCATCGATCGAGATTCTGATGATAACACGCTGTCGCCTCAATCGATGGCAGAATCAATCCGCAGATCGCCGGATCAAAGGCCAGAAGATCAATCTTCACACAGACGATCGATCGACTACACTTCGCAGCGATGATTTTTGTCCTTTACCTCCGCCGAACACTCATCACGTTGACTGACAAATGACTGAATCTCCCCATGCTACAGTGGCTCCGATTGCGCTGGCATTCAGCGCGACGGAGGAAGAGTGTGTGCCGCTCACTGCCGGTTCGCGGGATTGCGTACGAACTCGACAGCTCTATTTCCGCGGATTGGGGCTGATTTATTTACTGGCGTTTCTTTCGCTTTGGAGTCAAATTCATGGGCTGATCGGCAGCCAAGGCATCCTGCCCGTTGAAAAGTACTTCAACCTGGCACAAGAGAAGTTGGGCGACAACGCATGGCACCTGCTTCCGAGCTTGTGCTGGCTTGCCTCCAGTGACCTGATGCTGCACGGATGGTGTCTGCTTGGTGTTGGGTTGTCGGTGGCACTCTTTTTCGGGCTGGCGCCACGACTGATTCTGGTGCTGCTGTGGTTGACATACCTGTCGCTCAGCGTCGCAGGGCAAGCATTCTTGAGTTTTCAGTGGGATTCGCTGCTGCTGGAAATGACCGTCTGCTCGATCTTTTATGCCCCGAGAGGTTTTCGACCGAACTGGCTGACGGCACCTGAGCCTCGCCCGATCGCTCGATGGCTTTTGTGGGGGCTCGCCTTCAAGTTGATGTTCTTGTCCGGCATTACGAAGTTATTGTCAGGAGACTGGGCGTGGAGTGACGGGACGGCACTTCAATTTCATTACTTTACTCAGCCGATCCCCAGTTGGGTCAGTTGGTACTGCGCGCAGCTCCCTCAGTCAGTTCATCAAGCCTCGCTGATGGTGATGTTTGCGATCGAACTCCCTTTGACATTCCTGATTTTCACAGGCAAGCACGGCCGGGCTGTTTTTGGTCTGGCAACGATTGCACTGATGATCCTGATCGAGGCTACCGGGAATTTCGGCTTCTTCAACCTGCAAACCATCGTGCTGGCCATTCCACTACTCAACGATCAGATCCTGAGCAAAATCGCAAGATGGATTCCGTCGCGACTGACGTGGTTCCAACCGCCGAGCCCAATCGTCCCGTTGGTAACCGCTGACCCAATCTGGCGTCGAGTCATCACCGTCTGCATTGGCTCACTAATCCTGGGGGCCAGCGGGTTGACGCTTGTCCGCGAAATGGTGCGGACCCTACAAGCCGACAAGATGCCCGCCTTAGTCATATCAACTCTCAACCTCTCCGACCGTTTGCTTTTGAGCTGGGGCGAGCCCTGGGTCTTGAACCGACTGGCCCCTTACCGATCCATCAACGGTTATGGCCTGTTTCGCGTGATGACAACTCATCGTCCTGAAATCATCCTTGAGATCAGTCAGGATGCCAAGACTTGGGAAAGTTGCGAATTCCCGTACAAACCCGGAAAGGTTGATCGTCCTCCGCCGATCGTCGCACCTCACATGCCTCGCCTCGATTGGCAGATGTGGTTTGCGGGTTTAAACCCGCGAGGCAATGAATACTGGCTGTTCGGACTGTCGCAACGTATTCTCGAAGGGAATCCGTCCATCGCCCGATTGATGGGGCGTCCGAATCTGATGGCAAGCCCTCCCAGGTACGTGCGATGGTCGTACTATGAATACAAATACTCTACGCCCGAACAGCGGCAAGCGACGGGTGCCTGGTGGTCTCGCAGCCATACCGGCTTCTTGACGGGACCACTTTCCAGGCGAAGTGATTCGCACGAGTGATCCTGAAGATTGATCTCCGCAATTACGAATATGACAACCAGGGGAACGCGGTGGCGAATAACCATTTCCGGAATCTGATCCGATGCCTGGAACTTGAAGGAGAAGAAGAAACACGTGAAGTGGTTCAACGTGCGCAGCAGGCCAGCAGCAGTAACGCGGAACGATCTGGAGGATGCCTGCTGGGACTGGTGATTCGTGATGAAACGGCCGGATTCGGTGGGCGAGCAGTGGTGACGCTTGGGAAACGGGACCAGCGTGAAGAGCTACCGTGGACGCGGTTGATCGCGGGATCTCCGGTCGTGCTCTCTGAAATCTCTGCGCCGGACGGACGATGGCGCGGTGTCGTAACAGGGCGTGACCGCCAGACGATTACGGTTGCTCTCTCGGAATCGCCTGAACCCGTGGGGGATCGGCCCACATTCCGGCTTGATCTTTCCGCCGATGAAATTGCACGACAGCGACAACGGTCCGCGTTGCTGAAAGCCGAGACCGCTGAACGAGGGCGATTAGCGGTCCTGAAACGTCGCGTCATGGGCGAGGAACCGCCTGGCTTTCGACTGGAACAAGACTTCACGTCACTTACGAATCTGGACGAGTCTCAGCGAGCGGCAATCCGATTTGCGTTGTCGTCAGAGGATTTCGCGATCATCCACGGCCCACCGGGAACAGGGAAGTCAACTACGGTCGTCGAATTGATTCGACAATGTGTTCGCCGAGGTGAACGTGTACTCGCTTGCGCGCCGAGCAACCTGGCTGTCGACAACCTGCTGGAGAAGTTGCTCGATGCAAACGAGAACGCACTGCGTATCGGTCATCCGGCACGCGTCATGCCTTCACTACGTGAACACACGCTGGACATTCAGGTCGAATCGCACCCGTCTTTGAAGCTGGCGCGTGAGTGGACCAAAGAGGCTTTTTCGCTTCGTCGCCAAGCGGGAAAATATGTGCGATCGGCTCCTACTCCAGGTGCTCGACGCGACCTGAGGTTGGAAGCCCGTAAACTGCTCGACGACGCTCGTAACATGGAAACAGGCCTGGTGAATCACCTTCTCGATTCTGCGTCAGTGATTTGTGCCACGTTGACAGGATTGAATGCGGAATTGCTGGGAGATCGAGAATTCGATCTGGTCGTGATCGACGAAGCGGGGCAGACGACAGAACCTGCCTGCTGGATTCCATTGCTACGCTGCAAGCGACTGATCCTGGCAGGCGATCATTATCAGTTGCCGGCAACCGTCCGCTCTGTCGAGGCCAGGAAAGCCGGCTTTCATATCAGTCTGATGGAACGACTGGTGCTTCAATTTGCCGATAAGGCCTCGCGCAGACTGACGACTCAATATCGTATGCATGACCAGATCATGCGTTTTTCGTCGGCCGAGTTCTACGAGTCTTCGCTGGTGGCTGCCAAAGCAGTGAGTGCCCACACACTGGCAGAACTGCCCGCCGTGATTGCCAACCCTCTGACACAAACTGCCGTCCGATTCATTGATACGGCCGGTTCCGAATGTGAAGAGGAGTCCGAAGAGGATGGCGTCAGTCTGCAGAATCCGGGTGAGGCCGGTGTTGCTGTCCGGCAGGTGACGGACCTGATCGAAGCAGGAGTTCCCCCGGTTGCGATCGCGGTAATCACTCCCTATTCGGCACAAGCCCGTCTCTTGCGAGAGTTGATCGAATGGGCCGACGTCGAAGTCGACACCGTAGATGGCTTTCAGGGACGGGAAAAGGAAGCCGTGGTAATTTCCCTGGTGCGATCCAATTCGCGTGGAGAAGTCGGCTTTTTGACAGATACGCGACGCATGAACGTCGCCCTGACGCGTGCCCGCCGAAAACTGATTGTTATCGGCGACAGCAGCACACTCGCAAACCACGAATTCTATCTGCGGCTGCTTAATTACTTCGAAGAAGAAGACGTGTATGGCACTGTGTGGGATTAGTAGGTGGCGTGTGCAAGTTGCGAACCAGTTCGCCTCAGCCGCAAAGCGACTGAGGATGTCCCGTCAGTTCGTTCGCCCGGCGAATCACTCGGAGTATTCACCACGGCCATCGAATCCCTGAACGTCGCAGGTGTTGTCGCAGTGATCGATGTTGTCGCGGAATTCGGTTCCACTGGCGGATCCCTGATGGCCTTTGACTCCCTTGACGTTATAGGTCTGGTTCATTGCACCGATCGCGGAACCGACGTCTTCCAGTTCGTTGTTGACGTTCAGGGCAACTTCCGACAGTCCGACGATCATGCCGAGCACTGCGATTGTTGAAACCAGAACCAGTTCTGCAGAGATGATAAAACCAGCTTCGTCATTGATCAGGGCGTTGATGAGGTTCGTCATGGTGTCGGTTCTTTCTGAAGTATTGAGCGTTTGGCTGTTGGCGAGTGAATCCTGCTGTCTCGCGTTATTGTCACTTGTGTTTCGCAGGATGAACATGATGTAAAGCAGATAGAATGCCAATCGCCAAGAACGTCAAGAAACCTGAACACCCGCGAGTGAAGTCTCCGCGTAATCTGTTTGGTGAATGACGGTTATGAATTCCGAAAAATCTCACTTCAGGTGTACGAACGGTGTCAATGAGACGATCGGCGATGATGCCGAAATGCCTCATCGTCGGCACTCTCAATGACATCGACGCAACGAAACTCAAACGTGGACAACGAGTTCTGTTGTGACATCTTTGCTGTTGCCGGTGTTGAAAATCGGTAACATTCCCTTGTCTTTGGCCGCCATTTATGACCAGAATCCAAAACTATGAAATATCTCGTATTGCTGCTCCTTCTTGTTGCCACATCTCCTGTGAGCGCAGCCGACAGTGCCGTTCATCTGTTCATCCTTTCCGGCCAGTCGAATATGGCCGGTATGAATCCAAAGCTTGGATTTGAGCCTGAGGCAGGAAAAATGTTTCCTGGGGCTGAAGTGGCGTACATCAAAGTGGCAGCAGGTGGCCAGCCGATTCGCCACTGGGTCGCTGAGTGGGACGAGATCGCGCAGAAGCATGGGCTCGATCCGGCGAAAACGCGAGCAGGAGACAAAATCAGCGGCCCGATCTATTACCAGTCAATCCTCGATCAGTTTTCTGAGTTGCTGAGGAAGCATCCGAATCCTGCGTCGGTGACGTTTTGCTGGATGCAGGGAGAACGCGATGCGAAGTCCAGCCTCGATGCCGCCTATGGCGATGCATTGCAGCAACTGATCAGTAATCTGCGTCGCGACTTGAAGCAGCCAAAACTGAATATTGTCATCGGACGAATCAGTGATTGCGGCAAAGAGAGCGACATGCACTGGCAGGCCGTGCGAAAGGTGCAGGTGCAGATTTCAAAAAGTGATCCTCACGGCGCCTGGGTCGACTGCGATGATTTGAATGACAAAGAAAAGGATGGTGTCGTGCATAACGATCTCCATTACACCGTCCGTGGCTATGAGATTCTCGGACGACGATACGTTCGACAGGCGAAACTGTTAATTGATGGGAACAAGCCCGCAGAAAATGGGCGACCAGAATAGATCGTTGGTCCGCCTTCCCTGTTCTCACGTCGAAGATTGGATGGCTGTCCCCATGACTGCGAGCAACTGCACATCCGAGAATGGCTTGGGAAGAAATGCAAACGCACCGTGCTGCAGAGTTTCAGATTCTCGCTGGGTTGTTCGAAGTCCACTGCAAGCGACGACTCGAACGTCCGGGGCAATTCGACGAAGCTCATCGAGCGTGCGCAACCCATCCAGACCCGGCATCATGACATCCAGTAAAACTGCACTGATTTCAGGATGATGGCGTGAGAATATCGCGATTGCGGCTGCTCCTTCGTTTGCCGTCAAGACGCGATATCCAGCCCGCTCCAAGGCCGCTGAGGCAACTTGAATGATCGCGGATTCGTCATCGACGACGAGGATCGTCTGACCTCGCCCGGGATTGTCGCTGGTCTGTATTGATGTTGGGGAAACGGCGTCAGACTGATTCGATGCGGGTAAATAAATGCAGAAGTTCGAACCACGTCCGACTTCGCTGTAGACATTGATAAACCCACCGTGGCTTTTGACGATCCCCTGGACCGTGGCGAGTCCCAGGCCGGTCCCTTTTCCCAGCTCTTTCGTGGTGAAGAATGGATCGAAGATACGATCCAGAACTTCGGGACTCATTCCTGTTCCCGTGTCAGTCACCTTCAGCAGAACATAGCAACCGTGACGAGCTTCGGGGTGCAGATGCTTGGAGATTTCGTCCAGCCAAACCGTTGTGACGTCAATGCCAAGAACTCCACCGTCAGGCATGGCATCGCGGGCATTGATCGCAAGATTCATCAGGATCTGTGATAACTCGGTCGCGTCCCCCATCACAGTGGGACAAGCGGCATCCACCTGAGTTTCGATTCGAATGGACTTCGGAAATGTGTGGTCCAGCAGACCTCGTGTCTCGGCGACTAACGGCTCGATTTCAACGGGAGTCCGCTCGCCGCGAATTCCTCCGGCAAACGCCAGCAGTTTTTTCACCAGTTCCGCCCCCCGATGAGCACTGGCGACCATGATGTTCAAAAGTCCCTTAGCATCGGCCGGAGCGCGGCCCGAAGCGAGCAGTTCTGATCCCATGATAATCGGCGTCAGCACATTATTCAGGTCGTGTGCAATCCCGCCCGCCAATGTTCCGATACTTTCCAGTCGCTGGCTGCGGTTTGACGCCCGCTCGCGCTTCTTGCGTTCAGTAATGTCGATATCGATGCACAGATATCCGATCGTTGTTCCATCCGCGCCCCGTAGCACTGTTCGTCGATGTTCGACAACAATCTGTTGCCCCTCGCGATTGACTTTGACGAGTTCACCAGCCCAGGAGAGTCGCGTGTTTGTCTCATGCAACATTTTTTCAATCAATTCCGGATCGCCGCGATAAAGCAGCGCAGGTGCCATTTGCCCGATCGCCTCAGCAGCCGTCCAGCCGAACATTCGCGTGGCGGCGCGATTCCAGTAAGAAATCCGTCCCTGCAGGTCGACTACGCTGACCGCGTCCGAGATCTGGTCAAGAATCTGCAGTTGCTGTTCAATCTGGTGCCGCGACCTGGTTGCTTCTGTCACGTCCCGCAGGATGACCGTATAGACTTTCGCGCCGTGAATTGTCGTTTGCGAAATGGAAGCCTCGATGGGGAACGAATCCCCCGAAGACCTCAGCCCCAGGACCGTCCGCTGAGTTCCCATCCGCCGATTGCTGATACCTCCACTACCGAACTGCTCCACATCACTTCGATGTCGATTTCGGAACTGTTCGGGGATCAGAATGTCAATCGGGCGACCAATAACCTGATCGGCACGCCAGCCAAAGATTTCTTCAGCAGCACCATTGAACAGAATGATGTTCTGTTGACTGTCCAACGATACGATTCCGTCCATCGCAGTTTCGAGAATGTTACGAAACTGAAGGTCGTCGACTGGCTGCTGATTTATGGGATCTGGCATGGCTGAATCGCAATATAGGGCAAAAACAAATCATCGGAATTGAGCCTGTCAGGCAAGTTAGATGCCGCGACGAGCTTCCAATTCGAGTTCACGCATCTTGATCGGGAAGAGTGGCAGGGCGATGTCGGGACCCATCAATTCTGGATGCCACATTTTTTCCCATTCCAATGAGTGCCATCCGGTATATCCGTCCGCCAACAACAGTTGCAGGCATTGCAATGCCGGGAATTCGCCGCCTCGAAACAGGACGTAATCCGCATGCTGATGTCCTGCCATCAGTTGGCTGGCTGCTTGAGCTGCCGCAGTCCCTTCTGCGGTTGTGATACGATCTGGAACTGTGACCGAATCTTTCCAGTGCGTGTGCCGAGTCCAGGGACGCAGTCGATTCCAGGTGTCGGAAAGCGACTCCCCGTGAAATCTCCACGGGTGGTGTGTATCCCAGACGAGGCCGACCGAACGATGATTGGCCAATTGCATGACTTCCACACAGGGAGGCGATGCCGAAAAATCGCCATGTGTTTCCAGGAGAATCTGAACTCCGGCAGCGTCGGCGGTTTCAGCGAGTTCGACCAATCCTTCCGAAACCTGACGGATCATGCCAGATCTCGCAGGATCACCCACAGGTGGAAGAACATCCCCGAAGACACGGATAAATTCCCCTCCCAGTGCCGCACACATCTCAACGTACCGACGTCCAATCTCAATCTGTTCGGCACGTTCTAGTGCGCTGGCGGAATCAAAGCGGACGGACGCGGCCAGGCCTGCCACACGAAAGCCTGTTTGTGCCAGGTCCTGCTGGCACTGGGGCCAAAGATGGGGTCGCAAGTCAGCGATCTTCAACAGATCGGTTTCGCGTCCCAGCAAACGGATTTCGACCCCGTCAAATCCGCATTGCGGACCGAAATTGACGACGTCATGCCACGTCCAATCGGGACAGGCGAGTGTTGAAAAGCTGATTTTGAGCATCGCCAGTGTCCTGCAGACTGATTATCCCAGCGGGTGATTAAACCGTCCGGAGCTCCGCGGAGGAGTGATCTTTCGCTGCGTCTTGAAGAACCCGAGGTACTTGACGTCTTCGTCCGCGAACAGTTCGTCGCCCCCCAGTCGGTACGCTTCTTCCAGTGCATCGGCGGCTTCATCCAGACGTCCAAGCTCTAGAAGACATTGTCCCAGGCGTAGAAGCAAAAAAGGATTCTGCTCGCCATCCGGGAAGTTCAACGCGTCCAGCAGGATTTCCGATCCTTCGGAAAACTCGTTCAGACGAAAATGGGCATCGCCGACGGAAATCAAGATCCACGTCGCCGCCGACCACTGGTCACGTGGCTCCGGCAGTAGATCCCATGCCTCACTGTATTTCTCAATGGCATCGTCGTACTGATCCATCCCGGCAAACTGGTCACCCTTGCGACACAGTCCGTCAATCAATTGGCTCAGTTCCTTGGGAAGTTTGTCCATGCGGCTATCAATTTCGCGTCGTGAAAGTTCAACATTGAAGGGGACGGACTCCCCCACCAGTTGCTGAAGATAGCCAGCAACGTCACCCGTCACAAGACGGTGGAAGCGGATGCCTGCACTCTGGACACATTTCGGCAGCGGAAGCAAAGGTCAAACTCACGGACTCGTCGACGGAATTGGCAAGGTCCGCGAGTAAATGATCAGCTCGCAGTTCGTTCACGCACCGCTGCCGCAAGTCGTTCGATTCCCTCATCAATCCCAGCAGCATCCTGAACACCAAAGCTCAGCCGCATCTGGTTTGTCCGACGGCAGGATGAATCGGTCGGATAGCAGAGTTCCCCTGGGACATACATGACGCGATGTCCCTTCGCGGCCAGTTGGAACATTTCGCTTTCGAAGCCACAGCCGATCTCGTCGGGTAGCGAAAGCCAGACGTAAAGGCCACCTTCGGGGCGCAGCCATGAAACGCCGGGCAACCCATGAAACTCGCGTTCCAGAGCCTGCAACATGACATCTCGCTTCTTGCGATAAGCCGCGCAGACTTGTTCGACATGGGGAACGTAGCGATTTGACGACAGGACCCCGGCCAGTAAATGCTGATTCAGATTCGCGGAACCGAAGTCGGTATTCCCCTTCAGATCGCAGACGGGCCCGACGAGTTCGCGGGGCAAGACTCCGTAGCCAACGCGCACTCCTGGTGAAAAACTCTTGGAAAAGGTCTGAGCCAGGATCACGGTGTCGCGACCTTCATCGAAACCCCACAAGCTCGGCCGATCTTCGCCGTCATAACGCAGTTCTCGATAGGCGGCGTCTTCCAGAACAAACAGGCGATGATGCTTCGACCAGCGGTGGGCGATCGCAACAACTTCGCGGCGTCGCGAAGTATCCAGGCTGACACCGCTCGGATTCTCGTAGTAACTCACCAGATAAATCAGCTTCACACGATGCAATTCCCCGACGCTTTCCAGTCGTGCCAGTTCCGCTTCCATCGCTTCAGGTTTAATTCCATGTTCGTCCGTTTCGATGGCGATGGTTCGGGCACCGACGCCATTCAAGACTCCCAGGAAAACGAAGTACGTTGGAGCCGCGACCAGGCAGATATCGCCGGGATCAAACAACGCGTCAGCGACAAGTGCCAGCAGTTGTTGCGAGCCTGTCGTTAACACGAACTGACGGGAATCAACCCCCAATTGATCGACGGGACAGTGCTCTTGCCGTGCCAGATGAATCCGCAATTGCTCGCGTAGTAACTCGGAACCGGAAGTGGTCCCGTATTGCAGGGCGAGGCGTCCTCGTGCGGCGTCCGAAAAAATGCCATCAAACGTTCGCAGGCACTCGTCGACCGGCAGTCTCGACTCATCGACCAGGCCCGCCGCCAGTGAGATCACATCACGGTTCTCGACCGCCTGCTGCATCAGAAAGCTGATGGCCTGATCCTTGGCCCAATTTGTGCGCTGACTGAACTGTGGACTGGGCGTATGTGAAGACTCTGACATATCTGATTCCGTGATTTTTTCAGCCGACTGTGAAACGTCGGCCGTGAGACGTTACTTCAATCGAAAGACTTGTCGCGCCGCACGAACGGCCTCTGCCAAGGCGTCGACTTCTTCCATCGTGTTATAGAAGGCCAGGCTGGCTCGGGCGGTCGCGGTCAAGTTCAGCAATTCGTGCAGTGGCATCGTGCAATGGTGTCCTGCCCGGATGGCGACACCTCGTCGATCCAGCAGGTCCGACAGGTCATGCGGATGGACGCCATCGACCGTGAAACTCAGAATCGCCCCCTTGTGTTCCACGGACGGACCATGAATCTTGACGCCGGGAACTTGAGCGAGTTGTTCGTGAGCACGGACGGACAACTGGTGTTCGTACTGGCTGATCTTCGACAGTCCGATGTGCTGGACGTAGTCGATAGCCGCTCCCAACCCCACCGCTTCGATGAATGGACAGGTCCCCGCTTCGAACTTGGCGGGTGGATCGGCCCAGGTCGATGAGTCGAGAAAGACTTCGCGGATCATGTGCCCCCCGCCCAGGAACGGGTCCATTGCTTCCAGCAACTGCCGGCGGGCATAAAGCACTCCGATTCCCGTCGGCCCGTAGAGTTTGTGTCCAGAAAAAGCAAGAAAATCGATCTGCGGTGAACGGACATTCGTTGTCAGATGCGGGACAGATTGAGCGGCATCGACACAGATCAGGGCACCGACCGCGTGGGCTCGTTCGGCCAGTTCGGCGACGGGATTGATGGTTCCCAGGACATTCGACATGGCGGTAACGGCCAGCAACTTCGTGCGCGGCGTCAGCAACTGATCGAGTGTGGCCAGATCCAGCCGACCGTCGTCTGTCAGTGGGATATACTTCAGCGATGCACCTGTCGCCGCAGCGGCAAGCTGCCAGGGAACCAGGTTGGCGTGATGCTCCATCGGGTTCAGCAGAATTTCATCGCCCGGCTTCAAGAACTTGCGAGCCCAACCGTGTGCGACCATGTTCAGCGACATGGTCGTTCCCGATGTGAAGACGATTTCGTCAGAAGATCCGGCGCCGATAAAGTGCTGCACTTTTTCGCGAGCCAGCTCCAACTCGGTCGTCATCCGGTCACCCAACTGGTGAATTCCTCGATGGACATTGGAATTGTACTGCTCAAAACATTCCACGACTTTGGCGACGACGGATCGTGGCTTATGAGCGGTCGCGGCGGTATCCAGGTAGACCAGTGGGGCATCGCCCATCAATCGCTGGTGCAGGATGGGGAAGTCGCGTCGAACGGATTCAACGTCGAAGTCGGACGAGGATGTTGTCATGGTGCGAAACTATCACGGGTGCCGGATCGAAACGACCCGGTCGTCGAATTCCACATTTCAGCAGAATTTCGAGCGTTCCAGGCACAAATCAGCATTCAACGACGATGGGACATCAGCCGGAACTGGCCGGTTCGCGCTGTTCGTCCAGTGTATACAGCAT
>Ga0194055_10000426_pt1 | contig 33838 bp, 35 predicted proteins | sample SepL449m_MetaG_FD_155482 | JGI IMG/M metagenome (GOLD analysis project Ga0194055, IMG submission 155482) | Anoxic zone freshwater microbial communities from boreal shield lake in IISD Experimental Lakes Area, Ontario, Canada - Sep2016-L442-9m | ecosystem: Environmental > Aquatic > Freshwater >... | reverse complement strand
GTTGCTGGCCACGCCCCGCAGCTCCGCAGGCTTGATGGTGAGGTTCACCGCCGGGAGCGTGGTCCCCACGAGTGCCACAGGCACATGGATCCCCGCCCTCACGTTCGCGGCGCCGCAGACGATCTGGAGCGGCTCGGCCGTCCCCACCCGCACGCGGCAGACACTCAGCTTGTCGGCGGCCGGGTGGGGATCCCGAGCCTCCACCAACCCCACCACCACCCCGGCGGCCCGGACGGCCAGATCATCCACCGACTCCACTTCAAAGCCGGCGATCGATAGCCGTTCTGCCAGGTGCTCCGGATCGAGGGCCTCCGGCTCCACCTGCACGAGCTCCCGTAGCCACTGGAGCGAAACCCGCATGCTTCTGGTATCCACTTGTATGGGCCGGATCCTAGGCAGCGGCTGTTGGCGTCTCCTCCTGCAGTGGCTTCTGAGGCATCCCCGCCGTCCGTCGCGTAGCTCGACGCGAACAACCCAGGACTGGAGGTAACGGCGCGGAGGTATGGTTAACCGTTGTCACATCGCTTCGCTCAGCGGCGCAACGTCCTTCCATGGCAAAAAACAAGGGCGTCCGGCTCGTGATCACCCTCGAGTGCACCGAGTGCCGGTCCAACCCCGCCAAGCGGTCCCCTGGCGTGTCCCGTTACACAACCCAGAAGAACCGCCGCAACACCACTGAACGGCTGGAGCTGAAGAAGTTCTGCCCGCACTGCAATTCCTCCACGGTGCACAAGGAAATCAAGTGAGGTCAGCGCCGCGCCGGAATCCTTCCTAAGTCGCGGCCCAACCAACTGCCTGGAGCTGATCGCCATCCCAACATCTTGCCGTTGGGACAGTCCTTCAGTCGCCCGGCAGGGCAGAGCATTTTCCCTTCTTCTTCCGTTCCTCCGATCCCATGTCCAGCTCCTTCTTCAAGAAGCGTCTTTCCCCGATCAAGCCCGGTGATCCAATTGATTACAAGGATGTTGATCTGCTCAAGAAATTCATCACCGAGCGCGGCAAGATCCTTCCCCGCCGCCTCACTGGTCTCACCGCCAAGCAGCAGCGCGACCTCACCAACGCCGTGAAGCGTGCCCGTATCGTGGCGCTCCTGCCCTTCGTGAATCCAGAGGGTTGATTTAGGGGACAGCCTCGGCGTGGGCCAGCCTTCCAGCATCCAAAGCGGAGATCTCGTTGGTGTCGATGACGCCCGCGGATTCCAGTTGGCTGTAGTTCAGTCGGTGCGCGGTTCTCGGGTTGAGCTGCGCAGCGGCTTTGATGCCAGGCTCCAACAGGTGCCGCTGCGGGATGTCGAGCGTCTTGCCGCCCTGCCGCCAACGGCGGCGGGCACCCCTGGCCGACTCGGAGATCCGCCCTGGAGCCTCAGCCCTGCCGGCCTGGCGGCCAGCCGACCCAGCTGCCGTGCCTTCGGGGAAGCCTGGGTGGTGCTGGTGGAGGAACCCGACCCCTGGGAAGGCTGCCTCAGCGATCTAGCTGATCTGCTCGGATCAGCGGCGGATCCTTCCCTGCTAGCGGCATGCTGGCTCTGGTTGCACGGCGATCAAACCCTCTTTCGCCTCCGCCAGGCCAGGATCACTCCCCGCCGCGCCGACGAACTTCGGCCGCTGCGTCAGGAGCGGCGCCGCCAGGCCCTGCGCCGCCTGCGCCGAGACCAATGGCTGCAGCAGGTGCAGGCCAGGCAGCCCATAGAAGCCGACGGGCTCAACGCGGAGCAACGGAACGACCTGATCCAACTCCGCGGCTGGGCCGGCGGCGCAACGGAGCAGCCCCTCTCCGACGACCTGCAGCGCCTTCTGCGGGAGATCCATTGCCCCCTCGAGCCCGGCCCGATTCGCCACCTGCTGGTCGATCTCGGCCAATGGGAGCGCCACCACCTGCCTTCCCTGGAGGCCACCACCTGGCAGCAGGGCTTCACCAGCCAGCTGCTCCAGGAGGCGGATGAGCTTGTGGCCCGTGCTCACCTGCCCTTCCCCGGCGATGGGGAGCGTGTCGATCGCTGTGAGCAGCGGGTCATCACCATCGACGACGACGACACCCTTGACATCGACGACGGCCTTGCCCTCGAAACCTCTGCGGAGGGGCACCAGCGGCTGTGGATTCACATCGCCGATCCAGGCAGGCTCGTGGCGGCGGGCACCCCCCTCGATCTGGAGGCTCGCCGCCGCGCCAGCAGCCTTTACCTGGCCCGCGGCAACCTTCCGATGTTTCCGCCCCAACTCGCCCATGGCCCCATGAGCCTGCGCCGCGGGGAGCGCAGCGCGGCCTGGAGCCTCTGGGTGGAGCTCGATGGCAGCGGCGCCGTGCTGGCTGATGGATTCGAGCGCAGCTGGGTCCGGCCCACCTATCGCCTGTCCTATGCGGATGCCGATGAGTTGATCGAACTGGCGCCACCGCAGGAGGCCGATCTGGTGGCGATTCACGACCTACTCAGCTTGCGCCGCAGTTGGCGTACGGCCCGGGGCGCCCTCCACCTGGACGATCCCGAGGGCAGGATCCGCTGCCGCGGCGAGCAGGCCGAGCTTGAGGTGGTGGAGGCTTCGCCGTCCCGCCGTCTGGTGGCCGAGGCCATGGTGCTCGCCGGCAGCCTGGTGGCGGAGCGCGGAATTCACGAGGGCCTGGCCCTTCCCTTCCGCAGCCAGCCCACCTGTGAGCTGCCTTCAGCGGCGGAGCTGGCCCAGCTTCCCTGCGGGCCTGTGCGCCATGCGGCGATCAAACGCTGCCTCAGCCGCGGCCTGGTGGGAACCTCCCCGGCACCGCACTTCAGCCTCGGACTGCCCGCCTACGTGCAGGCCACATCTCCGATCCGGCGCTATGGCGATCTGCTGGTGCAGCGCCAGCTCCTGGCCCTGCGGGCGGGTGAACCACCCCTGGCGGAACAAGACCTCGCCGCCCTGCTCACGGAGTTGGAAGGTCCTCTGCGCCAGTGCATCCAGATCGGCCGCGAGGACCAGCGCCACTGGCTGCAGGTTTGGTTCGAAGAGCAGGAGCGAAGGCCGTGGTCTGGGCTTTTCCTGCGCTGGCTGCGGCAGGACCATCAGCTCGGCCTGGTGTGGCTGGAGGATCTGGCCCAGTCGCTCCCCTGCAGTTGTCCATCCCGCAGTGAACCTGGAAGCACCCTGCTGGTGCGGGTCAGCGCGGTGGATTCCCTCCAAGACCTACTCCGCCTGGAGGCCACGGGCTGAGCGGGCCCGAGGCTCCGCGGACCGCCCAGATCAGGAGCTGGCCAACCGGCTGACCCTCAGCCAGCGGCCCCAGGGATTGGCACAGCCCACCAGTCGCACCGGGGTGGACCGCTCCAGTTGCGCGAGCCAACCATGGAGAGCCGGTTCCAGGGTGATCACGGGCCAGGGGCCCTCGGAGGTGTTGAGCACGAAACCGCCGGCAGCATCCGGCACCAGATCTCCCTGCCACAGACGCTCGCCGGCCTCCGTGGGGGCCTGGTGAGGATCGGCGGCCTGCCCATTCCAGGGCGGCTTCAGCAGGTCGCCGCGGCTATCAAGACGGCTGGGCTCGCTCAGCACCGCTCGCTGCCCCTCGGCCCACTGGGGGTGATGCCACGGCAGGGACCAGACGGGAAATGGTCCGGCCGGGGCCAGGGGATCGTTGATCAGGGCTTCCTGAAGCCGCTGCACGGGAAGCTCGGCGGGAAGGAAGCCTTCCAGCACACACAGGGCGGCCGCCAGACCGGCCGCCTGTCCGAGGTTGAGCACCAGGGGCTGGAGGCGGGTGGCGCCGTTGGCCATATGACTCACGCTGATGCACTTGTCGGCGGCGAGCAGATTCTCCACATCGCGGCTCACCAAGGCGCCGTAGGGAATGGTGAAGGGTGTACCGCTCCAGCGCCCACCCCAGCGGCAGCTTTTCGGCGCCAGCGGCCAGTCCGCGCCCTGGTAGTGGTGATCGTTGGCGTAATTGCCCACCGCGATGGCGCTGCAGACACCGCGCTCGTCGCTGGGGAGGGCGGCGATGCTGGCCCCCTGGGATACCGGCAGCAGCTGCTGCTCGAGCACCAGGTCATGTCCAAGCAGGCGCCTGCCTTCGCGCCAGTAGGGCATCAGGGCAAGCGCCTCGCCGCCCTCCAGTGACCCGGCCATGGCTTGCTCATGCGTGGGGAACAGGCCGCCGGGCCGCAACGCTCCGCCGCTCGCCTGCTCCAGCACCCGGGCGAAGTGGAGGCTGTGCTGGCGCATCGAATCAGCCAATTCCTGCTCAGGGACTGTGGCGGGAAAACCGGCGGCCTCGACGGCCAGGAAAGCCCGCCCGAGGCCCTCGTGCCAGTCATTGCCCTCCAGGGGCCAGTTGAGCATCACCGCGCCGCCCGGCAGACGGCCGTAGCTGAGGGTGCGGGCGACCCCGAAGGCATCACAGGCGCCGCGGAAGGGCGCAGGCAGCGAGGGCGGCGCGTCGCACTTCAGTGTCAAGTCTGTTGTGGGCGGCGGGGCCTGCCCAGAAGCCAGCTGGCCCATCACCACCCAGGTGGGGGACTGCACCGGCTGGGCAGCAAAGAAAGGCGCCGCCAGATCAGCGGCGGCCGGTGCGCTGGGCTCGCCCCAGAGCTCCCGAGCTTCCCATCCGAGGCGGAAGGGGGCTGACGCCAGGGGAAAGAGGTCGCCCCGATCGCTACCGTCGATCACCAGCTCCGGGTTGATCCCGATCAGCTGCTCCGTGGCGCTGGAGGGTGCAGCCGAGCGGGCCACGATCACCTCGCTGATCCGGGAACCCCGGCGCATGATCTCCAGCACCCGACAGCCGGGCCACCACGAAAGCCTTGATTCCGCGGCTACCCAGCGTCTCAGGATCCTCTCCGCCGTGGCGGGTCGGTAGCCGAAGCAGCTCACCCAGTTTTGATCGAGCCCCCCCAGCTCCTGGGCGGCCAGGTTGCGCAACAGGGCTCCCCAGAGTCCGGTCTGCCAGGGCGTGAGTTCATTGCCATCCGGGCAACACACCCCCGCGGCGCTCACCATCCCGCCGAGCCAGGGGCCCGGGGTGAGCAGCAGGGTGTGGGCTCCCGAGCGGGCCGCCTGCAGCGCCGCCGCCACGCCGCCGCTGCCACCGCCCCACACCAGTACGGCCACGGGCTGGGAGGTGGGACCGACCATCGAACAAGCGCTGCCGATCAACACCATGCCAGCTCCGGGGGCGTCCCACCACCCGGCGGAGGCACGGCCGGAGAGCCGGCCACTCCGCCTCAGTAGGATCCCTGCACTGCAAGTGTGTTCACCCCCGCCGGCCGATTTCCCGCATCCCGCCCAATCCGTTCGAGCATCCGCCGGGCCCGGGCCGCAGCATCCGAATTGTTCGCGGGCCAGATCGGCTCATGCGGCTGATCCTTCCAGGCCAGAGAGGGCCCGGCCAGGCCCTTGTCCTCCAGCGCTGCCGCCCCTTCTGATGCCCACCTACACGCTCACCACCCCCCTTTACTACGTCAACGATCGGGCTCACCTCGGCAGCACTTACACCACCCTGGCCTGTGATGCGATCGCACGCTTCCAGCGGCTGCAGGGTCAGAGCGTGTGTTTCATCACCGGCTGCGATGAACATGGCTTGAAAATCCAGAGAACCGCCGAAGCGGCGGGCCTGCTGCCCCAAGCCCATTGCGATGCCGTGAGCGAGGGCTACCGGGATCTGTGGCGCCGCTGGCAGATCAGCAACGACCGCTTCATCCGCACCACCGATCCACGCCATCGCCAGCTGGTGGAGGCCTTTTTCGCCCGGGTCGAGGCCAGCGGCGATGTGGTGGAGGGTCGCCAGCAGGGCTGGTACTGCGTGGCCTGTGAAGAGTTCAAGGACCCCTCTGCCAGCGACCCGGAGCCGAGCTGCGCCATCCACCTCCGTCCCCTGGAATGGCGTGATGAGGTGAATCTCTTTTTTCGGCTTTCGCGCTACCAGCAGGCGATCGAATCCCTGATCGCCCGCCCAGGCTTCGTGGCTCCCCCATCCCGCCGGCGCGAGGTGGAGAACTTCGTGGCGGGCGGTCTTAAGGATTTTTCGATTTCCCGCCAGAACCTTGCTTGGGGTATACCTGTGCCTGGCCATCCCGGCCATACTTTCTATGTGTGGTTTGATGCCCTGCTCGGTTATCTTTCCGCCCTGCTCGATCCCTCCGATCCGATCGATCTCGACCTCCTTGCCAGTCGGGGCTGGCCAGCCCGGGTGCATGTGATCGGTAAGGACATCTTGCGTTTCCACGCCGTGTTCTGGCCCGCCATGCTGCTCTCGGCCGGTATGGAAGTGCCCGATTCGGTGTTCGGCCACGGGTTTCTTACCCGGGAGGGCCAGAAGATGGGCAAATCCCTGGGCAACGTGCTGGATCCCGAACAGCTGCTCGAACGCTGCGGAACCGATGCGGTGCGCTGGTATCTGCTGCGGGACATCCCCTTCGGAGAGGACGGAGATTTCCAGCAGCAGCGCTTCACGGACCTCGTCAACAACGACCTAGCCAACACGATCGGAAACCTGCTGAATCGCACCTCCTCCATGGCGCGCAAGTGGTTTGCTGGATGCGTGCCTCCCTCCCAGGATGGCCTGTCCATTGAGCATCCACTCGCCCAGGCCGCAGAGCGGGCCCGTGAGGTGGCAATCGCCTCCCTTGAAGTGTTCGATTTCCGACGTGGGGCCGAGGCGATTCTGCAACTGGCGATCGAGGCCAATGGCCATCTCAATGATCGGGCGCCCTGGAAACTGATGAAACAGGAGGAGAATCGCGACTCCGTGGCGGCGGACCTTTACGCGGTGCTGGAAACCTGCCGCCTGGTGGCGGTGCTACTCACCCCGCTGCTGCCCGATTTGGCCACCAGGATCCTCGCCCAGCTTGGGCTGGAGCCGATCCCGTGCGGTGCTTCCGGCACCGCCGCGATTCCGCCCCCCTGGTCCGAGCCACTCCGCTGGGGAGGGTTGCGGGGGGGCAGCCCCCTGCCTGAGCCGGTACCGGTGATGCAAAGGCTTGAGCTGGAATCCCCCCTGTGAGCCGTCTTCTGCCAGCCGCTGCCGTTGTGGCGGTGGGCCTGCTCCCCCTGGCCGCCTGCCGTCGCTCCCGACCGCCGAGCGCCGATGTCCAGACCCCTCCCTTTGTCTTCCGCTCCCTCGACCTCAAGCAGCAGGATGCAGGCGGGCGCCCCGCCTGGCAACTCACCAGCCCCGAGGCCCGTTACGACCTTCGTCGTCGGCTCGCCCGGGCCGAAAAGCCCAAGGGATTGATTTATGCCAAAGGCCAGCCTCTCTACCGGCTCCAGGCCGACAGCGGCACGGTGATCGGAGATGGCCAGGCGATTCTGCTGGAGGGGAACCTGCGGGTTGAGCGCCTCTCGAAACCGGAGGTGCTGATCCAGGCAGCACGTGCGCGCTGGCTCCCCAAGCAGAAGTTACTTCTGGTGGACCGCCGTCCCGAGGCCTATGACCAACACGGAAGGCTGCGGGCTGAGCGCGCCCGTTTCCGCCTCGATGCCGACACGCTGGAACTGAGCGGCGCGCCCCGGCTCGATCGCTGGGCACAACGCTTCAATCCATTTGCGGCACTGCCGACGAGCCCGCCGGAAACCACGGTTCAAGTTGCCAGCCTGAGCTGGCAACCTGGCACGGGAGCGCTGGTGGCCCCCGGCCCCGTGGTCGGAGAGCGGCGCGTGGGCGGCCTGCCGGCCGGCGCCCAACCCCAGAAGCTCCTGGCGGAACGCCTGGAGGGAAATACCCAGCTGCAGACCTTCTCGCTGCCGGGAGCGGTGCAACTGGAGGATTCCACGCGGGGCCAGCGGTTCGTAGGGCGTGATCTGCGCCTCGATCTTTCGGCCCAGTCGGGAACCACGAACCTGCCGTTCCAGCTCTCCGAAGGCTCCCGTCGGGTCAAGGGCACCGGTCTCACAGTTAAGGCCCTGGAGGGTGTGGCTTCGATCGCGAGCCAGTGCCATGTCGAACAACCAGGAGATCAGCTCAATGCTGATCGCTGTCAATGGAACTGGCGCAGCGGGGCCGTGTCGGCCGAGGGTTCGGTGTTGCTTCAGCGGGCGGCGAATCGCCAGACCAGCCGCGCCACCCTTCTCCAGGGCAACCTCGGAGAAAGGGGCAGCTTCGCGATCAGCGCGCCCGGTGGTCGAGTGATCAGCCAATTTCAGGTCTCGGGCCGTTCCCGCTGACCGCAGGAATCGACGCCAGGGCCACAGCCAGCCTGGAAGCCCAACCCTCGATCCAGAGCAGGTCGCCCCGGCCGAAGCAGCGTGGCGACCACCCCCCCACGAGGAGCAGGCCGTCCCGACCGATCGGCTGCACCACCACGGCCGGAAGATCAGCCAGAAGGGTATGGAATTCGTCTCTGCCCGGATACAAGGCCAGGTCCACGAGGGAGATCGAGCGCTGCCTCTCAAGGGCCTGAGCGCAGATCACGCCCGGCACGAAGCTGGTATCCGCCAGAAGTCCCCGCCGCAGAAGCATCTGGTCACCGCGCTGCACCGCCACTACGGCAGCCGGAGTGGCCTTCAGCAGCATCGCGCTGCCCCAGGCGAGCTCCTGGCGCAGGGGCTCGGGAAGGGCCTCGGCCAGCTTCAGGCCCTCCCGGCCCACCAGAGCCACACGGGTGCTCTCTGCCGGCAGCACCCTCTCGCCAAGAAGCCCGCTCAGCATGAGCAACACTGCCAAGATCCCCGCCAGCACCGATGCCCTTTCCAAGGGAGGTTCCAGGGCCGGTGCGGTGGCCTGGTTGATCACCGCCAGGGTCAGACCCGCCACGCCCACCAGCACGGCGGATCGGGCGGCAGTGGAGAGGGCCATGGCGCACGGCCTGAAGGGCCCTTGATCCTCTCCGATCCTGAAGCCGCGACAGGTGGACCAGCTGGCGGCAAACTGGGAAAGCTTTGCCGGTGTGTGGCCCTGCTGTGACAAACCCCCTTCCGTCGGAGGCACCCGGCTCCCTGGCTCCCCTCTCAACCCGGGGCTGCATCGTCAGCAGGGCCTGGCTCCGACTCGTGGCCCCTCTCCTGCTCACCTTGCTGGCCCTGACGCCGATCGATGCGGCCATGGCCGTGTCGTTGAAGGATCTCCCGAGCTCGCCGCCCGCCGCAGCGTTGCTCGATGCTGCTGATGTGTTCAGCCGCGCCTCCCGCGGCGAGATCGAGAAGCAACTTGAAGCGTTCCGGGCCGAGCGGGTCGACGCCCGATTGATCACAGTTCCCCGCCTCGACTACGGATTGAGCCTTGAGCAGCTGGGCCAGGAGTTGGTGCAGCGCTGGTCTGCCCCCGCCACCGACCCCGACACCGCTGCCGTCACGAACCTGGACCCGCTGCTGCTCGTGCTGGTTGATGCCCAGACCAAGGCGGCCGCCGTAGTGGCCTCGGAACCTCTGGAGCGCCAACTTCCCCCTGAGCTGCTCCGCAGCACCGCCCGCACCACCATGGCGCTCCCCTTGCGCGAGGGAAATCGCTATCGCCAGGCAAGTATCGATGGGCTCACACGGCTTGCCACGGTGCTGCGGGGCGGGGAAGATCCCGGTGAACCCGAGGTCGCTTCCGAAGCGGTGATCACCACCAACATTCCCAGCCACGAAGAAACCGAACGCAGCAACGGCTTCACCTGGGTTGTGGTTTTGCTGGTGGTGGGTTCAGTGGTTCCGATGCTCACCTGGTGGGTTTTCTCCCGCTGATCGCCCTTCTCCCACACCGTCGCGAAATCCATGGGTCTCACCGATTGGATCGGAGCTTTCGGCCAGGCGAACTCTCGTGACCTGAGTAGTGACCTGGAGCGCGGCTACGAGGCAGCCCTGCAGATCCAGAACATTGAGCTGGAGCATTACAACGATCGTCCGATCCGGCCGGAACTTGAACTCCCCGTTCCAAAGTATGTTCAGGCCCAGTTGCTCCGCCGCTTCCGAGCGGCCTCCCAGGTCTGTCAGCAGGCCCTCAACACGGTGGAGCCCTATCGCCTCGAGCTCTCCGGGCAGGAACTAAGGCAGCTTCAGTTGATCGAGTCGGTGATGAACCGTTATGACTCCCGCCGGGCGCCGCTCCCCGCCCTCAGCCGGAGCCCTGAGGTGTTACCTCGCAGCCTGCTCGGGGTCGTCGATCAGGTGCGCCGACAGCTGGATCCCGATGCCGAGGCCAGCGTGGTTGCCGGGTTTCGGCGGCGGCGCGATTCCACCCTGGTCTCCCTGCGGATTCTTTTGCTTCTGATCCTGGTGCCGATCCTGCTGCAACAGGTGAGCCGCACCTATGTGGTGTCACCACTTGTTGATCATTTTGCCCCCAGATCTAGCCTGCTGAGTTATCCAAGACCCCATCTCCAGGAGCGGGCAGTTCGCGAACTGCGCGCCTACAAGGATGAATTGGAGTTTGAAGCGCTGCTCAGCAATCAGCCCGAACCAAGTTCGGAGGAGCTTCAGAAACGCCTCAGCGAAAAGGCGAGGGAACTCCAAGATCAATCCAAGCAGGAAAGCACCCATGCCATCAAAAATGTCTTTGCCGACATCGCAAGCTTGATCGGGTTTGTACTGGTCTGCCTGCTAGGTCAGAGGGATATTCAGATCCTGCGCGGCTTCATCGATGAAGTCGTATACGGATTGAGTGATAGCGCTAAGGCTTTTACGATCATTCTCGCTACCGACATTTTCGTGGGTTTCCATAGTCCTGAAGGTTGGACTGTGCTGCTTGATGGGGTCGCCCGCCACCTCGGTCTGCCGGCCAAGGAAAACTTCATCATGCTCTTCATCGCCACCTTCCCGGTGGTGCTGGCCACGATCTTCAAATACTGGATCTTCCGCTACCTCAATCGCGTCTCCCCTTCTTCGGTGGCCACCTTGCGCACCATGAATGGCGGTGGTTGATTCCAATCTTCCCCGTTTCACCTTGATCAGTGGTCCTGCCGGTTCAGGCAAGAGCCGCTGGGCTGAACATCTCGCCGCGCAAAGTGGTCTCGAGGTGATTTACATCGCCACCGGTCCCATCCTTGAGGATGATGCCAGCTGGCAGGAGAGGCTGCGACGTCACCGAGATCGTCGTCCGCCGGACTGGGACCTCTGGGAAGTGGCTGGCGATCTCTCGCCTGCTTTAGGGCGATTGGTTTCGGGGCAGCTCGCCCTGATCGATTCCCTAGGCACCTGGGTGGCGGCCCACCTTGAGGCCGATCAGGGCGAATGGTCGGGTTGTTGTCAGGCCCTGCTGGAGCAGGTGCGAATCGGAGCGGGCCATCTGCTGATGGTGGGCGAGGAATGTGGCTGGGGGGTGGTTCCCCCCACGGCGGTGGGAGGACGTTTCCGGGAGCGGCTCGCTGTCCTGCAACAGCAGCTGGCCGCCGAAGCCGATGCATCCTGGCTGGTGATTCACGGTCGTGCTCTCAATCTCATGAGCCTGAGCCTTCCGGTGCCGGGTGTCCCCTGATTCCCCCACCAACCGCCCCATCCACCATGCCCAGGGTCGTTCTCTACCAGCCCCAGATTCCTCCCAACACAGGCAATGTGGCCCGCACCTGCGCCGCCACCGCTACCCAATTGCACCTGATTGAACCGCTGGGATTTCAGATAGATGACCGTCAGCTGCGCCGAGCCGGCCTCGACTACTGGCCCTTGGTGCCGCTTACGCTGCATCCTGATCTCCTGGCTTTCCTGGCCCACCAACGAGGCCGGGGCGGCCGCCTGATCGCCCTCAGCAGCCATGCCGCCCAGAGCTACAACGGTTTCAGATTCCGCCCCGACGACTGGCTGCTCTTCGGCCGGGAAACGGATGGCCTGCCCTCGGATCTCCAGCAGGAGGCCGACGCCCGCCTGACGATTCCTCTCGCTCGCCCGTCCCTGATAGGGGCTCCCGGCGTGCGCAGCCTCAATCTCTCGGTTGCCGTGGGTGTGGTTCTATTTGAAGCCATCCGGCAGCTGAACAGCGGCACAGCCCCTTGGAGTCCCCCCAGCGGCAGTGGGTTCTGAGCTGATCACACTAGCTCTGGTGCCCAGCGAGGGCCCGATTTGTCGCAGGGAACACTTGATCCCCAGGAGGCTGGGCGCTACTGTCTGCGCGGCCCGGGGATGTTGGCTTCTCCAACGGGTCTTGTCCAACGGGTGAATCCTGCATGAAGCCTTACCGATTGATGCTCCCTCTGCTGCTTGCCACACCGGCATTGGTGCCTGTGGTTGGCGCAGTTGCAAGCAATCCCGCCTTCAAGGCCCTGGAGCCTGAGGGTTTCCAGATTCTTGATGAGGTTGTGGTGGAGCCCTCTCCACCCCTGTCCCGCCCATCCGCGGACACCTTGATCGCCCAGGAGATCGAGATTCCACGCCGTCCCTCGCTGCCGCCGCCACCGCCGGCCACCACGGTCTCCACAGTCGTCCGCCTGGGTGACACCCTGCTGAAGATCGCTCAGCGGTACGGCCTCACCATGGGAGAGCTGTTGCAGCTGAATCCCGGCCTGGAAACCGCCCGGCTCGTGGTCGGCAGTCAGATTCAGGTGGTGAGGTCGGCACCCGGCCGCAGCCGCATGCTGCTCGGCCTGGCTCCGGTGGGAAGTGGGGGGCTGAGCTGGCCAGAACTTCCCTCCTTCGGCAACGACCAGCGCCCAACGTCCCCCTATCTACGGGGCAATAGCGCGTTGATCTGGCCAGCCCAGGGAACCTTCACCTCTGGCTACGGCTGGCGTTGGGGGCGCATGCACAGGGGCATCGACATCGCCAACAACGTCGGCACACCGATCGTGGCAGCGGCTCGTGGTCGGGTGAGCTTCGCTGGCTGGCACGAAGGCGGCTATGGCTATTTCGTTGAGATCACCCACGAGGATGGAAGCAGAACCCGCTACGGCCACAACAGCAACCTGCTGGTGAGGGAAGGGCAGCAGGTTGACCAGGGACAGGTGATCAGCCAGATGGGAAGCACAGGACGCAGCACTGGTCCCCATCTTCATTTCGAGGTCCTCCCCCCCGGAGAGGGGGCGATGAATCCGCTCCAGTTCCTGCCCCCCAGGGCCTGAGCAGGGCCAACGCCCTTGCTCCCCTCATGAAGGGTGTGAGTCGATCCCCTAAGATCCAATGGTTAGGGCTCGGTAGCTCAGCTGGTTAGAGCGTGGGATTCATAACCCCAAGGTCGGGAGTTCAAGTCTCCCCCGAGCCATGGGCAGTGCTTTTCGAGGTGCTGCCAATCAGGGCAACCTCGCGCTGATCAGCGAAGGTCGATTGCCCGCAGTCTTGTGCGGAAGCCGCCGGATTCCGACTCCCCATCTCCATTCTCCGTTTCCTCGGCAGCCAGGTTGAAGGGGTTCACGGCTGAGCCTTCGTCACCATTGCCTGGCCACGGCACAGAGCCCTGAATGAAGACTGAATCCTGGCGGTGTGGATCTGCCGCAACCACCACGACCTCCTGGGCGTTCTGCGCCCGACGGCTCCGGCCGTAACCACTTGTGGCCCGATTTTCCAAGGCCCTCGTGAGACTGCGGCTGCGGTTCGCAGCCCCCACCGTTTCGCCGTCCTTGGGGCGGATCAGGGGATTGCCCTTGAGTTCCGAACGAACCTGATTGAGAAGCCGGAAGTGACCGGTGGTGTTGTACTTGCGAAGCACGGCGGGATCCCAGGCCATCAGGCTCAATCAACAGGACGATCTGCTGAGCCTATGGCGGCGCGGCACACCAGAGTCTTAGCAATTGTGATAGGTTGTTAAAGAGCCAACTGGTAGTCGGTCCGACTTCGCCTGAGACCCTCGGGCCCGAGTCACTCCGTCAACGCCAAGGCCTCGGACCTCCACTAAGACACCACCACCTCCCCTCCCATGACCAGGCTCGTCGGTTTGCCGGCTCCCGAATTCACGGCCACGGCTGTTGTGGATCAGGAGTTCAAAGAGATCAATCTTTCCGACTACCGCGGCAAGTACGTGGTGCTCTTCTTCTATCCGCTCGATTTCACCTTCGTCTGTCCCACGGAGATTACGGCCTTCAGTGATCGCTACGCTGATTTCACCTGCCGTAACACCGAGGTGCTTGGTGTTTCGGTGGACAGTCAGTTCAGCCACTTGGCCTGGGTGCAGACCGATCGCAAGGACGGCGGTCTTGGCGATATCGCCTACCCCCTAGTGGCCGATCTGAAGAAGGAGATCGCCGCATCTTACGAGGTTCTCGATGAGTCCGCAGGCATCGCTCTGAGAGGCTTATTCATCATCGACCCCGATGGAGTCATCATGCACAGCACGATCAATAACCTGCCCGTGGGTCGCAGTGTGGATGAAACCCTGCGGGTACTGCAGGCCTTCCAGTATGTGCAGTCCCATCCCGATGAGGTCTGCCCCGCCAACTGGCAGCCCGGCGACAAGACGATGAATCCCGATCCCGTCAAGAGCAAAGATTTCTTTGCCGCTGTAAACTGATCTTCTATCTTCGCTTATTTCGTCCGTTTCGGTAATCGATTCGATGGTCGGGGTCCCTGTTGGGGCCCCTTTTTTTGGCCACCATCGCTTCGGCGACGCCCCTGATTCACAGCAGGGTCAGCCGGCCCCGCGATCCATCCAGGCCCGCCAGCCGACCCAGAGACCGGCACCCCGAGATCGCCCGGGCGCTAGCGGAGCACCTCCTCCAGGACGAGGTCGCCTGGAAAGCACGTCGTCGAGGCCTTCAGCTGAAGCGGCCCACACCGATGCCAGCCACTTGCTGCAACAGGCCGGCGTTGCGCCACTGGGTGAGATCATTCAGTCGACTCGGTAGTGAGCCTCCCCTACATCCTCCAGGGTGCCGCCCCCAGCCTCCTGCCACGCTGAGGAACGCGGTCCGTGGCCCGATCCGCCCCGGCCCTCTCCAACTGGGCCCGCCGAGACGCATCGGTGATCCGGGTTCTTTCACCAGGAGCCCGGGGCCACAGCCACCAGCCGGCTGCCACGGCGATGGACGGATCAGCCCAGGGCGGCCGCCAGAAGCCGCCGGCCGTCGATGCCGCCGGTAGCCGGGTCGCAGGCCCGCTCCGGGTGGGGCATCAGGCCGAGCACATTGCCTGCCGCATTGGTCAGGCCGGCCACATCGCCCACCGAGCCATTGGGATTGTCGGCATAGCGGAGCACCACCCGCCCCTCCTGCTCCAGCTGATCGAGGTGTTCGGCATCGAGCTGGTAGCGGCCCTCACCGTGGGCGATCGGCAACGTGATCGTTTCGCCGAGCCCATAGGCTTTAAGCCAAGGACTGGAGGGATTGCTGACCACGAGGTCCACGGGTTGACAGAGGAAATGGAGGTCTCTGTTGCGGGTGAGGGCACCGGGCAGCAGGCCCATTTCCGTGAGCACCTGAAATCCGTTGCAGATACCCAGCACCGGCCCACCATTGGCGGCGAAGTCACGCACGGCCTGCAGCAGCGGCGCAAAGCGGGCAATTGCCCCGCAGCGTAGGTAATCGCCGTAGCTGAACCCGCCCGGCAGCACCACGGCATCGATCCCACTGAGTTCCCGTTCCTCATGCCAGAGAAAACGGGTCGTCAGTCCCAGACAGCCCTCCAGGGCCCAGCGCACATCCCGGTCGCAATTGGAGCCGGGAAAGACCACCACGCCGATGGTCATGGCTCGACTCCGCCGGCGATCTCGGCCAGATCCACGCTCCAGTTCTCGATCACGGGATTGGCAAGCAACCGGTCACCGAGCAGGTCCAGCCTTGCCTGGGCCTCCGCCCGGTCCGGTGCCTCCAGATCCACCTCAATGGCCTTACCGATCCGGAGACGTTTCACACCTTCCACCCCAAGCCGTTGGGCAGCGGCTCGCGTTGCCTCCCCAGCCGGATCAAGCACCGAAGGGCGGAGGGAAACCAGAACACGGGCTTTGAAGAGCGGCACCGGCGGAGGGCAGGTTTGTTAAATCTTGGCAGGCCGGCCCCCCCACCCCTCAGGCATCAGAGCAGGTTGAAGAAGGCTTCATCTCATGCTTTCGTGGGCTCCTCGCCAGTCTGGGTCAACCAACCGCTCCGGAGGTCGCTGCTGCTGCTGTTGCTGATGGCCGCTGTTCAGCTCAATGCCGGAGCGGAGGTCAGGGCGGCGGTTCCGACCCCAACCTCCCAGGCCATACCCCTGGAATGCCGGCTGGAGAGAGGACTGTGGAAGCCCTGCTGGATGGAGGTGGTGACGATCGGAAGCCAGTGGGCCCTCTTGGTGGGTGCTCAACGCTGGGAATTCCGCCACGACGGCCGCGGCCGCGTGACCATGCAGCACGGAGCCGGTTCCTGGCGGCCGGTGAGCAGCCGCTGGGAGGACCGCAACAGCCTCTGTTGGGATGGGGTCTGCGCCCGCGGTGACATCCCCCTGGATTGAGAATCAGGCTGTCGTTCGCGAGCCGATGCTGGCCCAGAGGGAGGCAAAAGCCAGCTCCAGCCGAGGCGCGTCGGCGGCGGCCCCCAGCACCACCAACTCCAGGGAGGGCTCGGCGGGCCCCGAGCCCGGGATTTCCTGGGCTTCATACCAGCAATCCAGGCGGGCTCCCACGGCTTGGATCTGCAGGGGAAGGCGGCGACCTTCCTGGTGGAGTCGTCCCTTAAGTCGCAAAACCGGTTCCGTGCGGATCAGATGCAGGAGCTGTTGCTCAAGGGCTTCCCGCTCCCACAGACCGGGGCGGCGGATCACTACGGCCTCCATGGCGACATGGGTGTGGTGGTGCTCATGGTCATGGTCATGATCGTGCTCATGGTCGGATCCGACCGCGCCCTGCTCCGCGGCATTCCGGAGGTGGGGATCGTCGCTTGGATCAGCGCCCCTGGAGGCCAGCAGCAGGAACGGATCCACCCTGCCCCGGGCCATTGGGAGCACGGACGTGCCCGGCCGGAGACGGGGCCGAATCTGGCCAACAACCTGCTCCAACCGTTTACCGTCCATGCGGTCGGCCCGGCTGACGAGAACGAGATCAGCGGCCTCAAGCTGATCCTGGAAGAGGTCCTCGATCGCCCGCAGGTGATCAAGGCTGGGGTCCGCCCGGCGTTGGGCATCCACCGCCTCGGCATCACCAACCACATGTCCCGCCGCAAGAGCCTCGCCATCCACCACTGTGACCACAGCATGCACGCGGGTCCGGGTGCGGATGGAGGGCCAGCCGAAGGCCGCTACGAGGGGTTCGGGTAGGGCGAGTCCGCTTGTTTCCACCACGATCCCGTCGAGGTCGTCGGAGCGCTCCAGCAGGCTCAACATGGTGGGCAGAAACTCATCTTGAACCGTGCAGCAGAGGCAGCCGTTGGCCAGTTCCACCAGGCGACCATCCAGTTCCTGGGCATCACAGAAGCCACAGGCAGCCAGCAGGTCGCCATCGATGCCGATCTCACCGAACTCATTGACCAGAACGGCGAGTTTCAGCCCGCTTTCCAGCAAGAGGTGACGCAACAGGGTGGTTTTGCCGGAGCCGAGGAAACCGGTCACCACGGTGACCGGCAACCGGTTGGACGGGGAGACGGCCATGCTCAACCCACCAGAGCGGACCAGGTCCAGGCGGCGCCGAGGCCGAGCAACACGGCCGCCAAGGTGCGGCGGGTGGTGGCGGAGCAAGCGGCGGCGCTGTGGCGCAGAACACCGAGGGCCACCAGGAGCAGCGCTCCCTGGCTGATCAGCAACCCGATCAGGTAGGTGGCGATTGGCGCTGCAGTCCAGCCCAGCACCATTCCGCTGAGCACATAGCCATGCAAAGCGATCGCCGGGAGCAGGAGGCGGCGGTCCCAGCCAGCCAGCAGAATCAGGGCCACCAATACCAAGCTGAAAGACACCAGGGCTTCGGCCGCTGGCAGGCCTGGCAGCAGCAGCCCGAGGCAACTGCCACCCAGACCGGTGGACAGCAGCGCGAGCATCCAGCTGCTGCGGTGACGCAGTCCCACCAAGGAGAGCGCCAGCAAAAAGAGCAGATGGTCGGGGCCCAGCACCGGGTGGGCCAGGCCGCTCAGCAGGCCGGTGAAGGGGTTGGGCTTGAGATGCAGCAGATGTATCAGGTGGTGGGCGTGGGCAGCCTCTGGAAGCAACGCCAGGATTGCCAGGGCAGCGGGCAGCAGGGTTGCCCGGAAGCCGGGGCCCCGGCGCCCGGGAAGAGCTGAAGTCATAGAAACCGGTCCGCGCCGAATTGTGGGTTTAATACCGGCGGGCGTTCTGACTGGGCCAAGGAGTGGCCTTCACAGCTGCGGGACAGTGCCGGATTCGGGATCGGAATCCCCCACCGTGCTTTCCCCGTTTCCTTCGCAGGCTGATCCCCTACGAAACCGGTTGAATAAACTCTAGGTGCAGGTTGGATGGGTCTCCCCGGTACCCCTCCAATCTTGAAGCGAACCCACAGAGCGGAAGCGAAGCAACAGACCGGAGGCGAGCCCTCAGAGGGGGATCAGCGGCACCGAAGGCTGTCGCGCGTTGTCACGCCGGTGCGGCTGTTCACACCGCTGGCTCGGGCACAAAGAGCCTTCTGTTCGGGGAGATCCAGGACGGCCTCGCTGAAGTCGGCTCCCTCAATCAGGGCATCGCGGAAGTGGCTCTGCATCAGCATGGCGTTGCTGAACACCGCGCCCCTCAGATCCGCCCCATCAAAGCGGGTGGCGAAGGCCACCACATCCGCGAGAGAGGCATTGCTCAGGTTTGCCTGCCGCAGGTTGCTGGAGTTGAACACGGCCCCACGCAGGTCGGCATCGTGCAGATCGAAACCCTCCATGCTGGCCTTCAGAAACTCCTGTTGCTTGAGATCCCGGCCGTGCATGTCGGGCTGAAGATCCTGGAGACTGCGCTGGCTCCGCAGTTCCGGTGCCGTGATCGCCAGGGCGGGCTGGGCCAGGGGCGCCAGGGGGATCAGCACCAGCAGCAGTGCCAGGAGGGGAGCCATAGCGGCGCGAAGGATGCCCGCCAGAGCCCCAACCAATGCCAAGCTCTCACCAGGGCTGATCGAAAGAATCTCCCCTTCCGCCCTGTCGGGCGGCCTGCGGTTGCCCATAACCATGCCGGTACGCTTCTGGTCCAAGTTATGGCAGGCATGGCGATGTCCCTGCGGGTGGTGGTTCCCCCCCATCCCCTGATCGCACACTGGCTCACGGTGCTTCGAGATGGCGGCACACCGCCGCCGTTGTTTGGCACCGCCATGCTCGAACTGGGCCGCTGGCTCACCTATGAGGCCTTGAGGGACTGGTTGCCCCAGAGGGTCGTGGCGGTGCAGACCCAGCTGGCCACCACTGATGGCCAGGTGGTGGATGCCACCATCCCTCTGCTGGCGCTTCCCCTGTTGCCGGCAGGCCTGGGTTTATGGGAAGGGGCCCGCACCGTTTTGCCGGCTTCCGCGCTGGCGCCTCTGTGGATCGAGGAGAAGGGGCGGATCATCGGCCTGCCCGATGCCATCGGCGATCGGGTTGGCGTTCTGCTCTTCGTTCCCGAGATCACCGCCGCCGATGGTCTGATGCTTGTGCTTGAGCGGCTCGCCCAGCAAGGGGTGCAGGGTGAACGGCTTCGGATCATCTCCCTGCTGGCGGCGGCACCGGGGCTGAAGGTCCTTGGCGAGCGATGGAGTGATCTGACGCTCTACTGCGCCTGCATCGACGCCGATGTGGATGGCCAGGGCCGAATTGTGCCTGGATTCGGGGATGCCGACCTCCGCTTCCGTGGGATCGAGGGCCTGGCTTCCCTAGGGTGAAGAAGATGCTCCGATCCAGTCATGGCTGATCCACGGCAACGCCCAGCCAGCTCCGGCAGCGGCCTGTTGCTGAGCGCCCTCGGTGGAGCCGTGCTCGGGGCAGCTGGCCTGGGTTGGTGGCTGCTCAGCGAGGCGGATCGTCGCCGGCAGAGTCGCCTGCCCCAGTCCCTGCGGCTAAGAGCGCCTCGCCAGCCGGCCGCTCCTGCTGATCTTCAGCCCCGGGCTGCCTTCCAGCCCACCCCGGCGGCCACGTCGGTCGATCCCCTGCTGCAGGAGCGGGTGCAACAGCTCAACAAGGCCATCGATGAGGTGCGCCGCCAGCTGGAGCAGCTCCAGCCCTTGCCCTGATCCGGTGCCGGGTCCCATCGGTCGGTAGCTTTCCTCACAACCCGACCGCCGTCGCCATGTTGCGCTCCGCCGCCATCACCCAGGGGATCCAGAGGTCTCCAAACCGCGCCATGCTGCGGGCCGTGGGTTTCGGCGACGACGATTTCAACAAGCCGATCATCGGCATTGCCAACAGCTACAGCACCATCACCCCCTGCAACATGGGGCTCAACGACCTGGCCCGCCGTGCCGAGCAGGCGGCCCTGCTGGCCGGTGCGATGCCGCAGATGTTCGGCACGATCACCGTGAGCGATGGCATCTCGATGGGCACCGAGGGGATGAAGTATTCGCTAGTGAGCCGCGAGGTGATCGCCGATTCGATCGAGACCGCCTGCAACGCGCAGAGCATGGACGGATTGCTGGCGGTGGGCGGCTGCGACAAGAACATGCCCGGCGCCATGCTGGCGATGGCCCGCATGAACATCCCCTCGATGTTCGTGTATGGCGGCACGATCAAGCCCGGCAAGCTCGGCGCCTGCGATCTCACTGTGGTAAGCGCCTTTGAGGCGGTGGGCCAGTATAGCGGCGGCCGGATCGACGAGGCCCAGCTCACCGCGATCGAGAAGAACGCCTGTCCCGGTGCCGGCAGCTGCGGCGGCATGTTCACCGCCAACACGATGAGCGCTGCCTTCGAGGCGATGGGCCTAAGCCTGCCCTACAGCTCCACCATGGCGGCCGAAGATCCGGAGAAGGCCGACAGCGCCGCCCGTAGCGCCGAGGTGCTGGTCGAGGCGATCGCCAAGGGCATCCGCCCCCGCGACCTGATGACCCGCGAAGCGTTTGAGAACGCCATCAGCGTGATCATGGCGGTGGGGGGCTCCACCAATTCCGTGCTGCACCTGTTGGCGGTGGCCCGCACCGCCGGCGTGCCGCTCAACATCGACGATTTCGAGGCCATCCGCCAGCGGGTGCCGGTGATCTGCGACCTCAAGCCAAGCGGCCGTTACGTGACCGTGGATCTGCACCGGGCCGGCGGCATCCCCCAGGTGATGAGGCTGCTGCTCGATGCCGGCCTGCTCCACGGCGACTGCCGCACCGTGGAAGGCCGCAGCCTGCGGGAGGTGCTGGCGGAGGTGCCCTCCGAACCACCCGCCGGCCAGGACGTGATCCGTCCGCTGATCAACCCGCTCTATGCCAAGGGGCACCTTGCCATCCTCAAGGGCAACCTCGCCAGCGAGGGCAGCGTGGCGAAGATCAGTGGTGTGAAAACGCCGGTGCTCACCGGCCCGGCCCGGGTGTTCGAGAGCGAGGAGGAGGCCCTCGCCGCGATCCTCGCCAAACAGATCCGCGAAGGGGATGTGGTGGTGATCCGCTATGAGGGCCCGGTTGGCGGACCTGGCATGCGCGAGATGCTCGCTCCCACCGCCGCGATCATCGGCGAAGGCCTCGGCGACAAGGTGGCCCTGATCACCGATGGCCGCTTCTCTGGCGGCACCTACGGCATGGTGGTGGGCCACGTGGCGCCGGAGGCCGCTGTGGGCGGCACGATCGGCCTGGTGCAGGAGGGCGACAGCATCACCGTGGATGCCCAACAACTGGTGATTCAGCTCAATGTTGATGATGCCGAACTGGAGCGCCGCCGCGCCCTCTGGGTGAGGCCCGAACCCCGATACCGCACCGGTGTGCTCGGTAAATATGCCCGCCTGGTGAGCAGCAGCAGCCTGGGTGCGGTCACCGACCAAGGCTGAGCGGAGAAGCTGAGCGGAGCACTCAGAAGTCTGCGTCGAGCAGGGCCAGGAGCCTCCTGGCCAGGGCCTCCAGCGGCGCTCCATCGGCGGGACGCTCACAGCGGAGTCCCATAGCATCCATCCATACCGGGTGGTTGCCCTGCCAGAGCATGGGCAGGCTGTCATCCAGGCGCCAGGCCAGGGTGAGATGGAGGCGGGCGCTGGTCTCGCTGCCGCTGCGGAAGATCTCCAGTTCAAGATCGAGTTCCGGCAGGCGTTCCCCCTGGGCATTGCGCACCTCCAGCTCCAGGCTGCAATCGGGGTCATCCGGCCGGCTGGTGAGCACAACGCCATGACGTAGCGGTTTGCGGCACAGATCAGCCGCCGCCGCCACCAACTGGGCCAGATCGGCGTTCACCCCGGCCAACTCATCGGGCCAACCAGGCCCCAGGGGATCGGAATCGGCCCATTCCATTCTGCAGTCGCCGTACGGCGCTCACTCCCAACAGGCTGGCCGATCGGTGTCGATTCCGCAGCCCGAAGGTCAGTTCACCGCGTAGATGGCCCGCAGCTCCAGATCGATCGGCCCAGGTCGGAAGCCCGGGTTGAGCCCCCCCGCATCATCGAACTTGGAGTGGAGCAGTTGCAGGCGGGTGATGCGGGACGCATCAAGGCGCAGGGGCAGCCCCATCGGCAGCTTTTCGATCGGCTGGGCGCGCACCGAAGGCGTGAGCTGATCAAAGCCGATCCGCACGCTGCTGTAGCCCTCCAGCTCGGTGCCGAATTCATGCACCCAGCGCAGGCCCCCCGGAATCAGTTCGGTGAGACCCGCCACCCCATCGGCACAGGCCACCGCCAGCTTGTAGCGGCGGCCATGGCCAGCCAGATCAAGGCGAAGCGCAGCAAAACCAGAGAGATCCAGCGGCGGCGAAAACAGGGGGGAGCGCACGCTCACAAAGCCACCGCCCTGTTCGATCAGTTCCCCCGAGAAGTGCAGACCGGCTTGGCTCACGTTGCAGCTGCCGCTGCTCCGCCCCCCCATGATTGTGTCGTTGAGGGCATGCCAACCGACGAAGCCATCGCCGGCCACCACCAGCTTCCCTTCAGGCTGCATCACGGAACGGTCCCATCAGGCCCCATTGTGATATCGCTCAGGTCAGGCCTTCGGCGGCGGCCTGGTCCGCCAGGATCAGCACCTCCTCCTCAGGGAGCACCAGGCGCGCCGGGGTGCGATCGGCCGGTTCCTTGGGATCGAGCAGGCGGCCGAGGGCCTGACGCTTGCCGGCGCCGCTCACGAGGAACACAACCCGGCGGGCGGCTGAGAGCACCGGCGCCGTGAGGGTGATGCGGGGCAGCCCCTTGCCCTCTCCGATCGTCACCGGTCGATCCCGCACGGCAGGGGCGGCAGTTCCGGGGAACAGGGAGGCGGTGTGGCCATCGTCGCCGAGGCCCAGCAGGATCAGATCGAAGCGGGGTGGATCACCTGGACACAACGACTTGAGCAGGGTCGCGTAGGCCGTGGCACTGGCCTCAGGATCGGCCAGCTCGGTGGGCACCGGATGGAACCTGGCCCGGCTGCCCGGTTCACGGGCCAGCAACGTTTCCGCAAGCATGCGGGCGTTGCTGGAGGGATCCTCCCGGCTCACCCAGCGCTCATCACCCAGCAACACATCAACGCGATCCCAAGCCAGGTGCTCCGCTCCCAGCAGGCGATAGGCCGCCTTCGGGGTCTCGCCACCGGCCAGCGCGATCTGGGCGCGATCCCGTTCGGCCAGGGCGAGGTCGATCACGGCAGCGATCTGCTCGGCGCACTGGCGGGCCAGGTCGTCGGCACTGGAGGCCACCGAGATCCGGTAGGAGGTCATGTCAGCCATTCGGTGTGGAAACTGCCGGAGCGGTCGGTGCGCTCGTAGGTGTGGGAGCCGAAGCAATCGCGCATCGCCTGTACCAGGTTCTGGGGCAGGCGGCCACTGAAATAGCTCGTGATGTAGTCGAGGGTGCTGCTGTAGCAGGGCACGGGAATGCCCGCCGCCGCAGCACTGGCAACAACCGCCCGCAGGCCGGGCAGACGGCGGTTCACCTGATCCAGGAACCAGGGATCCACCATCAAGTTGGGAAGATCGGCCTTTGAGGTGTAGGCGTTCTGGATGCGTTGCAGGAGGCGGGCCCGGATGATGCAGCCCCCCTTCCAGATCTGACCGATCGCGGCCATGTCGAGCTTGTAGTCGTGCAGGTTGGAGGCCTCCTGGAGCAGGGCCATCCCTTGGGCATAGCTGGCGATGCAGGCCAGCACCGTGGCGTCCATCAGGGGGCCGCTGGCGGGATCGCCCAGATCCCAGGAGCCACTGGCCGTGGCGGTGAGCAGAGGCTCGGCCGCCAGCCGCTGCGGGCGCAGGGAACTGAGCACGCGTGCGTTGAGGGCCGCGTAGATCGTGGGCACGGGCACGCCCATGTTCAGGGCGCTCTCCACGGTCCACAGGCCCGTACCCTTCTGTCCGGCGGCATCCACGATGAACTCCACCAGATCACTGCCTGATTCGGGGTCCTTGGTGCGCAGACACACCTCAGTGATCTCCACCAGGAAGGAGGCCAGCTCCTCGGTGCCATTCCAAGCGGCCAGCACGTCGGCCATGGCGGTGCCATCGAGGCCCGCCAGGCGCTTCATCAGGTCGTAGGCCTCGGCCAGGATCTGCTCGATGCCGTATTCGATGCCGTTGTGCACGGTCTTCACGAAGTGGCCGGCACCGCCAGGGCCGATGTAGGTCACGCAGGGGCCGTCCTCCACCTGGGCCGCCATCTTGCGGACCAGGGACTCGATCGCGTCGTAGGCGGCCTTGGTGCCCCCGGGCATCATGCTCGGCCCCTCCAGGGCCCCCTTGGCGCCACCGGAAACCCCCATGCCGATGAAACCGAAACTCTTGCTCTCGAGCTCCTTGACGCGACGCTCGGTGTCGGTGTAGAGGGAATTCCCTCCATCGATGAGCAGATCGCCCTCCTCTAGCAGAGGCGACAGGGTGGCGATCATGTCGTCCACCGGCTGACCTGCCTTCACCATCACCAGGATGCGGCGCGGACGATCAAGAGCCGCCACGAATTCGGGTAGCGTTTCGGCTCCGATGATCTGCTTACCAGCCCCTCGGCCGGCAAGAAACTCCTGGGTTTTGGCGTAGGTGCGGTTGAACACCACACTTGAAAAGCCATTTCGCTCCGCGTTGAGGACGAGGTTCTCCCCCATCACGCCGAGACCGATCAGGCCGAAATGCGCCTTGCTCATGGGGCTGGGCAAAAATCCGTACACCCCAGTGTGGACAGGGTGGCCGGATCGTGCCGGGTGGAAGGGATCCCTGTCAGGATCAGATCACACTTCCATCGGGAATGGTTCCGTTTTTCACCACGACAACGATGCCGTTACGGATGTAGACATTGAGTTCGGGGCGATCAGCTTCTTCAACACGATCTTTGTTGATAATCGTGACATTGTCTCCAATCCTCACGTTCTTATCGAGAATCGCCCGCTTTACCGTGGTACCCCGTCCCACTCCGATCGGTATACCACCGCGCTCTCGTAGCAACAAGCGCTCTTCCATTGACTCGAAATAATCGGCCCCCATCACCAGGCTGTCCTGCAGCACCACCTCATCTTCAACTCGGGTCCGAACCCCCAGCACGCAGTGGTGAATGCTGCAGGCCTTGAGCAGAGACCCCTCGCCGATGATCGATTGGGTGACCTGGGCATCCTGCAGCTTGCTGGGGGGCAGGTATCGGGGGCGGGTATAAATGGGAAACTTTTCGTCGTAGAAGGAGAAGGCAGGATTTGGCTGTTCGGTGAGGGCCAGATTGGCCTCAAAGAAAGCACCGATGGTGCCGATGTCTTCCCAATAATCGTTGAAGAGAAAACTCTGGAGATTATCACCGCGCTCCAAGGAGGCGGGAATAATTTCCTTGCCGAAATCGGTAGCGCCTGGATTGGAGTTCAGCAGATCAAACAGGGTATCGCGGCTGAACACATAGATGCCCATTGAGGCAAGGAAGGGTCGGCGGCTGGCTTCATCAGCCGACAGCCCCAGACTCTGGGTATCCACCCGCATCGCCTCAAGTGATTGGCCCTTGGGCTTTTCCCGGAATTCCCGGATGCGGCCGTCGGCCGTGGTTCGCATCAGTCCGAATTCCTCGGCCTGGGCGGCATCGACCGGCAGGGCTCCCACGGACAGCTGGGCGCCGGTTTCGACGTGATGCTGCACGAACTTGCTGTAATCCATTCGGTACAGCTGATCGCCAGAGAGGATCAGGTAGTGGTCGACATCCCACTCCTGAAACAGCCATTGATATTTGCGCACCGCATCGGCCGTGCCCTCGAACCAGCTCGGGCTGTCCGGGGTTTGCTGGGCGGCAAGCACCTCGACAAAACCCTGACCGAAGCCGGCCGAGAGGTTGTAGCTCATCGTCAGATGACGGTTGAGCGAGGCGCTGTTGAACTGGGTTAAGACATAGATTTTATTAATCTCAGAGTTGATGCAGTTGCTGATCGGGATATCAATCAGCCTGTATTTACCTGCCAGAGGCACTGCGGGCTTCGCCCTCGTCTTGGTAAGGGGATAAAGGCGGGTTCCCGCGCCTCCTCCAAGGATGATCGCCAGTACTCTTTTCATCAATGTTCTCCTCTCACAGGCGCAGGGCAGACCGTACAGGAATGGGGTGGAATGCGGCGAGTGTCGGCGACACTTCGTAGCCGGAGGTTAGTCATCGATGGCTGGGGGGAGATCAGAGGAGAGAATCGCTGTCGGAGAGCTCGAAGAGCTCCCGCAGCACCTTCATGGCCAGGTGGCGCTGCTGGCGTGGCTGGGGTGCACGCAGATGGGTCACCGGGGTGTGGAGGATCTTGTTGATGATCCCCTTACTAAGGGCCTCGACCACCTTGCGCTCCCTGGCTGAGAGGTCGGGTCCCATGCGGCTTAGGGCCTTCTGGAGCTCCTGCTCTCGGATCTCCTCGAGCTGCAGGCGGAGTTTGTTGACCAGGGGAACGGCCTCCAGACCGTCCCACCATTCGAGAAACAGGCGGGATTCCTCCCGCAGCAGCCCCTCGGCCTCGGCGGCCATCTCGCGACGGGCCTCCTGGTTGCGGGCCACCACCTCCTGCAGGTCATCGACATCGAAGGATTCGACCCCAGCCAACTGGCTCACGTCGGAGCTGATGTTCCGGGGAACGCCGATGTCGATCAGCATCAGGCTGGACCTGCGGTTGAGGTGCTCCAGCCGGGAGGCGGTGATCACCGCCTCCTCGGCGGCGGTGCTGGTGAACACCAGGGAGCAGGTGCTGAGACAGTGGTCGAGATCCGTGAGCGGGCGGCACTGCACCGGGAGTTCGGGGAAATCGGCGGCCAGAGCCTCAGCACGGGCCACGGTGCGGTTGAGCAGCACCAAACCCCGACAGCCCTTCGACTGAAGATGCTGCAGCAGCAGCCGGGCCATGCGGCCTGCTCCGACCACGGCCACCTGCTGGTGCTCCAGGCTCACCAGCTCATCGAGGCCACGGGCCTGGCCCACCTTCAGTTGGGCCAGTTCCACGGCGGCCGAGGAGATCGACACCGCACCGGTTCCCAGGTTGGTTTCCGTGCGAACTCGCTTGCCGGTGCTGACGGCCTGGTTCAGCAGGCGATTCAGGATCGGCCCTACAGAGCGGTATTCCTGGCCGAGGCGCACCATCTTCTTCACCTGGGAGAGGATTTGCCCCTCCCCGAGCACCAAGCTGTCGAGGCCGGCCGCCACCCGCAGCAGGTGAGCCACGGCCTCCTCGTGGTGGTAGGTGAACAGATGGGGGCCGAGCTCTTCAAGGCTGAGACCGGAGACCTGGGTGAGAAAAGATCCAACCGCTTCGATCCCATCATCGGGATGGCGCAGCAGTGTGTAGATCTCAAGCCGGTTGCAGGTGCTGAGGATGGAGGCCTCCAGCACCTGTTCGTCGGAGCGGAGCCGCAGCAGCGAGGCTTCTAGGCTTTGCTCGGGGATGCTCAACCGCTCGCGGATCTCCACTGGAGCCGTGCGATGACTGAGGCCGACAACGGCTATGTGCATGGAGGCGAGCTCACGTGCAGGTGCGGAGGCATCGGAGCTGGCGATCAGCGCAGCGCGATGGTCTGGGCACCCGGTTTGATATGCACCGTATCGGTGAAGCGCGCTGTTCCGTCGAGGGTGCTGATCACCAGGGAGCTGGTGCGGATGAAATCCTTCTCAAACTTCACACCATCGAAGAGCAGGCCATCGGTGATGCCACTACCTGCAAACACCACGTTCTCCCCGGAAGCGAGTTCCTCGGCCTCATAGATCTTGTCGGGATCGCTGATTCCCATCTCCGCCAGCCGGGCGAGGTTCCCCTCACGGGTGAGCCCCTCCCATTCCTTGGTCTGGGCCACGGCCGGGTCGTAGACGAGCTGGCCCTGGAAGTGACCGCCGAGAGCCCGCATGGCTGCCGCTGAGATCACGCCTTCCGGGGCAGCACCGATGCCCATCAGGCAGTGGGTGCCGGTGCCAGCAAAACCGCAGGCGATGGCGGCCTGCACATCACCATCGGAAATCGGCTGCACCCGGGCTCCTGTGGAGCGGATCTCGGCGATCAGGTCCTTGTGGCGGGCACGGTCCATCACCACGATCACCAGGTCGCTGGCGGGTATTCCGAGTGCCTCGCTGAGAATGGCGATGTTTTCGGTGGCTGATTTGCGGATGTCCACCTTGCCCTTGGCGGCCGGAGGCGCCGCCAGCTTTTTCATGTAGAAGTCAGGGGCGTTGAACAGACCGCCGCGGTCCGAGGCCGCGAGCACGGCCATGGAGCCACGCTGATTGTTGGCGCAGAGGTTGGTGCCTTCACAGGGATCGACAGCGAAGTCGACTCCGGGTCCGGTGCCGCTACCCACTTCTTCGCCGATGTAAAGCATCGGGGCCTCATCCCGCTCACCTTCACCGATTACGATCCGCCCCTGCATCTGGATCTGGCCCATGCGCTTCCGCATGGCCTCCACGGCGGCGGCATCGGCCTCATCCTTCTGGCCCAGACCGGTGAGTTCGGCGGAGGCGATGGCGGCCTGTTCAACGACCTCAAGAATTTCCTGGATGAGAGTGCGATCCACAGCGGTCCGGCGGTTGGTTAGTGGGTAGGGGCGCAGGGCGAACCAGGCGAGAAGGCGACTGGTTGGATGCCCGGTCGGTGGTTCCTTGGTGGAGCGGGGCCAGGGGCCGCCGAATCCGCTCAGGTCCCTGACAACTGCAGGACCTCCCGGTCCCAGAGCGGCGTCATCGTATCAGCGAGCACGGTGCGACCAGCCCGTACAATCGCGCCACCTGTAACCCCGCGGCCATCATGAGCACCAAGCCTCTGGTGATTTCCCCCTCGATTCTCTCGGCCGATTTCTCCCGGCTGGGCGAGGACGTGCGGGCTGTGGATGCCGCTGGGGCTGATTGGATCCATGTGGACGTGATGGACGGACGCTTCGTGCCCAACATCACGATCGGGCCTTTGATCGTAGAGGCCCTGCGCCCGGTGACCACCAAGCCATTGGACGTGCATCTGATGATCGTGGAACCGGAGAGGTATGTGGCGGATTTCGCCAAGGCCGGCGCCGATATCATCTCGGTGCAAGTGGAAGCTTGCCCGCATCTGCACCGCAATCTCAGCCAGATCAAGGACCTGGGCAAGCTTGCCGGGGCTGTCCTCAACCCCAGCACATCGCTGAGCAGCCTGGAGTACTGCCTGGAACTGTGCGATCTGGTGCTGATCATGAGCGTGAACCCCGGCTTTGGAGGCCAGAGTTTTATCCCCTCCCAGGTGGACAAGATCCGCGACCTGCGCCGGATGTGTGATGAGCGGGGCTTGGATCCCTGGATCGAAGTGGATGGTGGTATTAAAGGAGGCAATGCTTGGCAGGTGATCGAGGCCGGTGCGAACGCCATTGTGAGCGGTTCGGGGGTTTTCGGTCAGGCTGATTATGCCGCCGCCATTGAAGGGATCCGCAAAAGCAAGCGTCCTGACTGATGGTTCGCTATCAAATTGAAGGCATCTTCTCTGTTAATCAAGAGTCTTACCAATTAAAAGCCCCGCATGCTCACGGGGCTTTTTCATTCTCTGAAGAAATTAAGAAAAGACTCAAGTGGACCGGTTGATCCTGCGGCGAATTTTCCGACTCCATCCGAAAGCTCCGGCAGCGCCTATCAAGGGAAGTGGAGCAGGGGTTTGAAGAGTAGGTGAAGTTTCAAATGAAAGATTCAAGGTAATGAAGCCTTTTTCTAGCAGAAATGAACTTTCTGTTGGCATAAAATCTGGATTATTAAGATCAAGAAGTAAGCTTGGGCCTGGCACTGCACCTTGCTGGGTAGAGGCTGTTGTATTCAACTTAAAGCCTGAAATGAGAACATCAACGTCATCCATTGGCATCCTAACGGGAGAAGGCTCGTCGCCCCATGTTGCTGCCGCAACATAATCAAAATTTTGCTTTAGCTTGGGTCCGTCAGCGATATCATACCAGCAGAAATATGGCAAAGAGTCGTCACATGATAAACTTTTTGATAGGTCTTGGCTCCAAACAAGCTTGGGACTGAGAGAATCAGAAAAATTCCAAATTCCCACAGAGTGATCATCTTCAGATTTCCGATGAATTCCACCTTGCTTTGGTTTGTATATTCCTAAACGTACAAGCTTTCGATCAAAATCAGTAGTGAAATGATAACCTAGAACATAGGGGGGGCTGTCTACTTTTCCTTCGGTTGGTGGCTTATTGAACCCGATAGCCGGACCCGTTTCAGGCAATGCCTTAGCAGAAGGGACTTGAGAGAAAACGAGCACCGAGGCAGATCCTGCAACACCCAATGCCGCATTCTTAAGGGAACGGGAAAATCTTGAAGTGATGGAAGTCTTTAAATTAACCACTTTAAACTAAAGCAAGATCAGTCCTAAAGGTACCTCGAAAATTCGAGTTCCAGCGGGATGCAGCAATTGAGGCTCATTCCCGCATCAGCCCTAGCTTGGGAAATAAGTCTTTCGATAGCTGATTTTTCGAGCTGCCCTCAAGCACTCATATGAAGGATGACCGAGGAGGCGGAATTATATCCGCAATCCCAGACATTATTGGCAAACTCAGGCGTCTCCGAAGAACCAGCCATAGCTATGGAGGCCGATCCCTAGCAAATTCACTCCGATGTAGCACACGGCGATGACCACCAAGCCAATCGCCGCCACCACCGCCGGGCGGCGTCCCTGCCAACCGCGGATCAGGCGGGTGTGAAGATAGGCGGCATACACCAGCCAGCAGATCAGGGCCCAGGTCTCCTTGGGATCCCAGCTCCACCAGCTGCCCCAGGCTTCATTGGCCCACACGGCTCCACTCACCAGGCCCACGGAGAGCAGCAGAAAACCCACCGTGATCGTGCGATAGCTAAGACTGTCGAGCTGTTCGCTGAGACGGAAGTGGCCGGTGGTCAGTTCAAGCTCGCCCCCCCCGGCGGCGGCAGCAGTCGCCTGCCGATAACCGCCGCTGCCGATCGAACTGCTGCGTAATTCCAGCTCGCCCTCGCGGTCGACGAGCAGAACGGCCACCGACAACAGCGAACCCACCAACAGGGCCGCATAGCTGAGCATGATCACACTCACGTGCATCACCAGCCAACTGGATCGCAGGGCCGGCACCAGGGGTGAGGCCTCCTGCAGCCGTTCCGGCAGGGCAAAACTGGCAAAAGCCACACAGCCCAAGGCCATCGGTGTGGCCGCCGCCGGCACGAGGGGACTGGGCCAACTGCGCTCCACCAGCAGTTGCACCAGCGTGCAGCCCCAGGCCAGGAAACAGAGGGATTCGAAGAGGTTGCTGATCGGGAAATGGCCTGACTCCCACCAGCGCAGCACCAACTGGGCCGTCAGGCAGAGATTGGCAGCCGCCACCAGCAGGCGCACCCAGGGGCTGTTGCGGTCGCCACTCAGGGCCCAGAAGGAGAGGGGCAGCACCAAGAGCAGCAGACCAAAGGCGAGGAGCCCAAGGGCCAGGACCGGATCGTTCACCACATAAACTCAACTGCTGCTCACTCTGCCGCGTGACCGAGGCTGCGGCGAAGCTCCGCAGGGCGGGTCACCGGCTGGCCACCCGCAGCAGATGGAGGCCTCCCGCCATGCCGATCAGCACGGGGGACCAGGCGGCCAGAAGCGGAACCAGGGTTCCGGAAATGCCGAGCGAGCTGAAGATGAAGGACATCAGGTAATAGCCAAAAATCAGCAGCACACTGATCCCGAATCCCTGGCTGCGGCTGGTTCGGTTGTAGGGTCTCACCCCAAGGCTGCTGCCGATTAGGCCGAACACCAGGCAGATCGCCGGAAAAGCAAACTTCTCTTGGATCCGCACCCGCATGCGGCGGGCCTCTTTGGCGTTGCCGGCTTCCTCATAGAGCCTCTCTGCTCGGCGAGCCTGGCCCACGGTCATGGCACCGGGATCGGTGGGAATCTTGGCCACATCCACGGGATTGCGGCTCAGTGGATAGAGATAGCGGTCAAACTGAGCCGAGGTGGTGGTGCCCGAAGCATCATCGAGATTCACGATATGTCCGTTACTGAATTCCCACATGCCCTGGGATTCATTCCAGCGCCCACTTTCAGCTGTGAGCATCTGCCGCTGGCCTCCTCTGGAAAAATCAATCACGGTGACATCCAGCATCTGTCCCTGTAAATACTTACGCGAATAGAAGAGATGGGTGAGCTGCTTGATGCTCTCTCCTTCGAGTTGCTTGATGCGTCCAAAGCGAGAATACAGAACATTGTTGCCTGTTTCGGTGGTGAGAGCCTTGCCGAGGGCCACCTCCAACGTGTTGGTGGCGGCGAGATTGGCCTTCGGCACGATCAGGTCGTTGAACAGGAAGGTGAGCAGGCTCATCAGCAGCGATAACACGAGGGCCGGCAGCACCATGCGGCTGGTGGAAACTCCCACGCTGCGTAGGGCCGTGAGTTCACTGTTTCCAGAAAGACTGCTATAGGCCAACAGGGTGGCCATCAAGGTGGCCATCGGAAAGGCGAGCACCAAAAAACCCGGCAAGCGCAGGAGCAGCACCTGCATGGCCGCCAACAGAGGCAGACCCGACTCGGCAACCCGTCGCACAAGCTCGAACACCACCCCCACCGAAAGAGAAACGGCGGTGAAGGCGGCGATCCCGAACAGCAACGGGCCCAGCAACTCGTTGACCAACCAGCGATCCATCAAGGGAATCCGGTTCCATCGCACCTGAGAGGCCAACCGCTCCATGGGAATGGAGCGTTGCAGTTTCTGGAGACGGGTGAAGGCAGTCAAAGCTGGAAAGCCTCGCCGAGATAATGGCGCCGCACCAGCGGATCCCTGGCCATGGCTTCGGAGCTACCGGAGGCCAGGATCCTGCCCTCGGTGAGGATGTAGGCGCGATCGGTGATCGCCAGAGTCTCCCGCACGTTGTGGTCGGTGATCAGCACACCCATGCCCCGGGTGCGCAGACCATCGATGAGGGCCTGAAGATCGGCCACCGCCAGGGGATCGACACCAGCAAAGGGTTCATCGAGCAGCAGATAGCGGGGGCCCCTCTCTCCCACGGCCAGGGCACGGGCAACCTCACAGCGGCGGCGTTCTCCGCCGGATAACTGATAACCCTTGCGGTGCTGAAAAGGCATCAGGTGGAAATCCTGGATGAGGCTGTCCAGCCGCTCTCGCCTCAAGGAGGTGGGCGTGCCGCTTTCCTGCAGGGCCAGCTGGAGGTTCTCACGCACCGTCAGGGAGCGGAACACACTGGCCTCCTGGGGGAGATAGCCGATTCCGAGACGGGCTCGCTTCGGCATCGGCAATCGGGTGACCGAGAGACCATCGAGGCGAACATCACCTCGGTCGGGCCGCAACAGACCGGTGGTGATGTTGAAGGTGGTGGTCTTGCCGGCGCCATTGGGCCCGAGCAGGCCTACGACTTCACCTGGATGAAGCTCCACACTCACCCCATTCACGAGAGTGCGGCCCCCGAGGGTGATCCCCACCTGATCCAGATTCAGGCTCATGGCATCGGCGGGCGGGCTGCCGGAGCGGAGGGCGATTGAAGCCGGATCTTGCTGAGCACTTGCCGGCCCGAAGCTGGTTCGGCCTGGAGCCGCTCGCTGCTGAGCAAATACACCAGACGTTCGGCCCTGATTCGCTGACCGTCGGCATCCACCACCTCCACATCACCACTAAGCACCAGGCGCTCTTCCTTTGAGAAAAACTGGG
>Ga0194055_10000425_pt1 | contig 33970 bp, 33 predicted proteins | sample SepL449m_MetaG_FD_155482 | JGI IMG/M metagenome (GOLD analysis project Ga0194055, IMG submission 155482) | Anoxic zone freshwater microbial communities from boreal shield lake in IISD Experimental Lakes Area, Ontario, Canada - Sep2016-L442-9m | ecosystem: Environmental > Aquatic > Freshwater >... | reverse complement strand
AAGCGCGGAACAAAACATTATAAAAAACGCAGTAATACTAGAAAACGATAAAATAAGTAAAAGAAAAGTTAAGCGCAAATTAAATTAAACTGTATTTTGACATATATATTGTTATAATATATATATCAATGAGTAAAAAATGTCCTCCAGGAGTAATATGTCTAGAAAATGCAACCATGATATTTTTAGTAATAATAATTGCAGTTGTATTCTACTTTGTTTATAGAAGTTTAAATAATGACGCAAACGACAATTATAAACCGACTGAAAAAATTATAATTAAACAGGAGCAGAATTCCCCTTCGGGTGGTTATGGATTCTTTACGCGTCCAAACTACGGCTATAACAATTTGCCAGGAGATGTTTTAATGAATCCATATGTTCCCCCATTAAGAGATGAGAGATATTTAGTGCCAAATATCACATACACGCCTCCAGGAACTGTTCCTATAAACGTTTCTACAAATATTGGCGCAGTTGATACTAGTTATCGTCAAATTGGAATTTTAACACCGCTTAACGGTGGTGGAAAAATTCTTCCATTAATGGGACGCCCATTATTTGTAAGTCGCTATAAATGGCAATATTATACAATGAGCGACCAGAATAACAGTGTCAAGTTGCCAATAGTTAGAAATGGTCGCAGCTGCACAAATGAATATGGTTGTGATGAATTATACAACGGCGACACTGTGTATGTAGAGGGTTACAATCAAGCGTTTAAAATAACTAAATATGACAATGATACCATAAAATATATTCCTTTCATTTAGAAGTATGAAAACATCTTTTTAACCAAGGCAACGTCTATTTCTTCTGACAAAACACGTTGCGTTATGTATTCAATGAGTGCATTTCTATGTTCATCCATTTTTTGTAAATGTAGAGCTCTTATTTTCTCCCTATTGAATTCTCCCGATGCAAGTTTATTTCGCGCCATTTGACATGCACTATAAATATTGTCCTCATCATTATCGCATATAACCGAGTTATATTCGTTATACCAAATATCTCTGCCACCGCTACTTTTAATGCTAATAACTGGTAATCCTGATAATAAATACTTAGATGAGGCAAAACACGCTCCCTCGCTTTCTGAAAATATCCCACCAATTTGCGATTGATTATAAAATGTGTTTATTTGAACTTTATTTAATAGTTTATATTCTCCATTTACAAAATTTGCTAATTTCCCGTAGCTTGGAATAACCTTATCTTCAGACCGTTTAATTGACTGTTTAAAATATCCAATATGCAAAACGTTTTCAACTTTTTTAGCCTTTTCTACATTCTTATACTCGTGAAAAGCGCTATCTATTACCAAGTCGTAAAATTTTGGCAAGTTTCCTAGAATTTTAAATTTGTTTTCATCTAAAAATGCATTATGATTACAAAATATAACATCACTCTTGGTTCTAGTTTCAAAAAACGTCTTTTCTTCTATTGAATTTGCTAGTATTACAATGTTATAAAGCGGATTCATGTTTGCAATTGAAACGGCCTTATCAGTTTTATACCATGATGTTAAAATAAATATATATCCATTTTTATCAAAAAATGTTTCATCTAAAATGTAATTTTTTATATTTTCATCATAATCAAATAAAATATATATTGGTCTTGAATAATTGTTGATAATTATCATTTACTATATGCAAATAATAATTTATTTTATGCGCTTTCAGCCAAAGTTTCATTTGCATTTGCGACTGCATTAAAAGAATCTTTATTTAAGCCGGAACCTGAACCAGACGAATTTCCAAATGAGCTATTTTTAAGTTTTTGTGCAATTTTTTCTGAAATATAATCCGCCAATTTATCCAATGATTCGGCAACAATAGAAATATCATTTCCCATTGGGGCTTTTTCAGTTATAGATGGTTGATTTTCTTGTTCTTGTGCTTGTTTTCCTTCACTTCCTTCATCAGTTCCAACAGCAGCATCAAAACCAGCAGCAGCGTCAGAACCAGCAGCAGCGTCAGAACCAGCAGCAGCGTCAGAACCAGCAGCAGCGTCAGAACCAGCAGCAGCATCAGAACCAGCAGCAGCATCAGAACCAGCAGCAGCTGTAGCATCGTCTAAATTATTACTCAAATTAACTGCTTCTGGAGACCCTTCTGCCGATACTGGTGGAGGCAATGCAGTGCCACTTCCAGGACCTTCACCTGGGTCTTCTTCTTCGCCAACAGGCTCTTCGCCATCCGCTTGTGATACATTACTTCCAACAGCCTCTTCGCCATCCGCTTGTGATACATTACTTCCAACAGGCTCTTCTACATCGGTTGTAGGGACAATATTCGCAGGGGTTTCACCCACTACATCGGTTGTAGGGACAATATTCGCAGGGGTTTCACCCACTACATCGGTTGTAGGGACAATATTCGCAGGGGTTTCACCCACTACATCGGTTGTAGGTTCTCCCACTAGATTAGGGGTTTCATCAGATTTAGCTTCCGTCTCTACGGGTTGTCCGCCCTTATATTTTTTTAAACTTTTATTATGCAGATTAAATGCCTTTCTCTTTCTAAATGTTTTGGATTTGTGAGTTTTACCACCCTTTTTATATCGCTTTAAACTTTGCTTTTTTTTGTTCTGGATCTTTGATATTTTACCTTTAGTTAATTTCATGCTATCTATATAAATAAAATAATATTTTTATTTATATAGTTATATTAATGAGCACTCAACCAAAAACAACACCTATGAATATATCCCCACAAAATATTGCTGGAACATGCAACTATAAATGTGCTTTTTCATTTGATTATCCTGTAAGCAGTTGCACAGCAACAAATGGTGGAAATAATATAACATTATCTTATACCGATTCTACGTCACCTGTAACATTTAATAAAACAAAATATAATATAGCTTCGTGCTACATATATAGTCCATCTTTACATTCATATAATAATATGCAAGCTGATGCAGAACTATTCATTATGCATACTCCAACATCAGGAGGTCAAGGATTACTGGTTTGCATACCAATATCCACAAATGGCACTTCTAATGCGGCATCAAATACTATTGGAGAAATAATTTCTGCCATGTCCAAGGGGGCTCCTTCTCAGGGTGGAAGTATTAGTCAAGGCATTACAGATTTTACACTAAATGATTTCATACCAATGAAGGAATTCTATAATTACTCTGGAAATGGATTAGATTTTGTTGCATTTGGCATGCAAAATGCAATCTATATATCACAAAGTAATTTAGATGCAATGAATAAAATTATCACACCTTTAGACATAGTTGTTTTTCCAAGCGGGCCAAGTCTATTTGTTAATCCAGATGGGCCAACAAAAGGAGCTGGTGTAAATGGAAGTGATATATACATAGATTGCCAACCCACAAATGCGTCAGACGAAGAAACAAACGAAGTTGTTAGTATTAAAGCAAACACTGATTTTGATGCCGGAACTACATTGTTCAGTATTATTCGTAATCCAATTTTTTTAATATTATTATTCGCATTTGTATTTGTTATTGTTCTTATGCTTATTCATAAAGGTCTTGAAGTTTTAACGGGTGGAAGTGCTGATGGTGATGTTACCGGTTCTTCTTCTTCTTCTTCTTCTTCTTCTTCTTCTTAAAAATAATTTTACGATTATTATATTGTAAAATTATTTAACACATTATACGGGTTTAGATGACACCTTCGTAATTAATGGGTGCAGCATCATAAGTATCATCCAAGACAGGAGAAAAAGATGGCTGTGTTGAAGAATCGTTGTTATCTCTTATGGGCGCCATTTTTTTCACAACTTCCTGCTCTAAAGTATAAGGAAATTGATTCATTGCATTTAACTGCGTTTCCTTTTTAACTTCAGTTGGAACATAGTGATCAAGCGCATATGTGCCAGTTGTCATTGAAGAACGTCTAATTAATTCAAATGCAACAAGAAATCCTAGAACACCTAAAATTGGATTTGCAAATGAAAATAGCACAAGAGCAATTACAGCAACAATAACCTTGCCATAAATGGTATCAATTACGCCTGCAACAGAGTCAGGCATCTTGTATCCCATGATTAAATAAATAATGAACAATATGCACAAGACTACTTGTCCCATGTTTTCCTTTTTAAATAAGTCTGAAAAACTATCCATATATCATATTAATAGATTTTATTCTATTCATCCTCTTTAAAATCATTAACTAAATCATATAAAAATTGAACACTTAATAATATATCTAAAAGATGTATAATACAATTATGGATAATTCAAAAATGCTAAACACTTATCTTGGTCAAAAAGGATACACTATTTATAAGAAAGATTTAACAGTGGAACAACAGAAATTTATTAAAACCGAACTAACCGCTAAACCATATACTCCTGGAACGCCCGGTGCTGGAACTCAAACAAATACATTTCCCGTGTATCGCGAGTCTGGTAATAAATTTTATATTCCGAGATATTTTGGTGAGACCCATTTTGGAGTGGCAGCAGAATCAAAAATTCCTGAAGGAGATGATATTTCCATAAAATTTGCAGGAGACTTGCGCGATAATCAAAAGCCTGTTGTAAAAACTTATATTGATCATGTTATAAAAAATGGTAATACTGGTGGCGGGCTTCTAGAGCTTCCATGTGCTTACGGAAAATGCTTAGGAATAGACACAGAAATTTTAATGTATGATGGAACTATTAAAAAGGTTCAAGATGTTATAGAGGGAGATTTATTAATGGGTGATGATTCTACCCCAAGAAAAGTTTTATCATTAGCTAGAGGAAAGGAACAAATGTATAAAGTTGAACCTCAAAAAGGTGAAGGATATATTGTAAATGAAAGTCATATTTTATCTTTAAAATGTGCAACAAATTGTAGTAAGGCTCTACAAAAAGGAACGGTTCTTGACATTTCTGTGCTAGATTATTTAAACTTGCCTAAAAGTTTTCACGGAAGAGGTGGTGTATTATATGGTTATAGAGTTCCATTAGAGTTTCCAGAAATACTTTTGCCATTTGACCCATATATGATGGGGTATTGGTTGGGAGATGGAAGCTCAAGAGCAACTAAAATCTCATGTCAAGATTCTACCGTTTTGCATTATTTTGCGCATAATTTAAAAAGTTATAATTTATCTTTAATTTATGCGTCTCAATATGATTATGGTATTTGCGGAAACCACACCATTAAAAATAATATAATGTTAAATACACTAAGGGATTTAAATCTAATTAAAAATAAACATATTCCATTAATTTATAAATGCAATTCAAGAGAAAACAGATTAAAATTGTTGGCAGGATTAATTGATAGTGATGGACATTTAATTAAAAATGGTGGCTTTGAATTTACTCAAAAAAATGAAAAATTAATGGATGATGTTATTTACTTGGCTAGAAGTTTGGGATTTTCTTGCAATAAAAAGGTCAAAAAAACTTCATGGACTTATAAAGGAGAAAAGAAATATGGAACCGCTTTTAGAATTAGTATAAATGGAAAAGGTCTAGAAGAAATTCCTACTATAATTCCAAGAAAGAAATCTCCTCCTAGAAGACAAATTAAAGATGTTTTAAATTACCGTATCAAATTAATAAAATTAGAAGTAGATGATTATTATGGTTTTGAAATTGATGGAAATAGACGATTTGTATTAGGAGATTTTACTGTTACACACAATACAGTTTTAGCACTGAATATCATAACGCAATTAAAAAAGAAGACCCTAATAATTGTGCATAAAGAATTTTTGATGAATCAGTGGATAGAACGCATTCAACAATTTCTTCCTGGGGCGCGAGTTGGTAAGATTCAGGGGCAGATTGTGGATATTGCAGACAAAGATATTGTTATTGGTATGTTGCAGTCGCTTTCTATGAAGGATTACCACGAATCCACATTTCAGAGTTTTGGCTTGACTATTATTGACGAGGTGCATCACATTTCAAGTGAGGTATTCTCATGCGCTCTTTTCAAACTTGTTACAAAATATACACTCGGATTATCTGCCACAATGAACCGCAAGGACGGCACTACAAAGGTATTTAAAATGTTTTTGGGAGAAGTCGTTTTTAAAGGAACGAGAGACGAAGAACATGCTGTTATAGTTCGCGGAATTGAATATACTAGCAATGATACAGAATTCAAAAAGGTGGCGACTGATTTCAGAGGGAACGTCCAATATAGCACGATGATTTCTAAGCTGTGTGCATTCAATCATAGAAGTGAATTTATATTGCGCGTTCTGGGAGATATGATAAAAGAGAATCCTGCACAACAAATTATGATTCTTGCTCACAACCGGAATTTACTGACATACTTTTATGATGCAATTAAAGCGCGAAATATTGCGAGCGTTGGATATTATGTTGGTGGGATGAAAGAAGCCGCGCTCAAAGAAAGCGAGAGCAAGAAAATTGTCGTTGCGTCATATGCTCTCGCTGCGGAAGGTTTAGACATAAAAACCCTTACCACACTCATCATGGCAACACCAAAAACAGATATTGAACAATCAGTTGGAAGAATTTTGAGAGAACGCCATGGAAATCCTGTTGTGGTTGATATTATTGATGAGCATCAACCTTTTAGAAATCAATGGACTAAAAGGAAAGCATTTTATAAAAAACAAAATTATAAAATAATTCAAACTTCTAATGCAGAATATGATCCAGACACGCGCTTTTGGACCCATGTATCGTGTTCAAAAACAAAGGGAAAAGAAAAACCATGTGCCAAATCAGACGAAGCACTTCTAGAAACATGTTTTATCAAGATTCCAAAGAAATAAAAAGTGAATTTGGCTCAACCTTTATCAAAGGTTGATTTACATCTGAAAACCTTTTCCAGTAAAATGGTTGTAATTATCCACGCAGTTATTGGTTACTTGGTAAGGAACTGGATTTGCTAAAGCATTATCCGCCGGCGCTAGATGGCCACCGGTTGAGTAAGAAGGAGTGTATGCAACATTACTCATCCACTGGCTGTAACCACCTCGCTGCCTTTTAGTTCCACGATGTCTGCGGCTAACATTCTTTTTGGATTTCTTACCACGCATACCATTGCTTTTTCTTTTTCTCATACGGAGAATAGACGACAATTTTCGTTTAATTGACCCTAAAGTCATTTTTCTGCTTTTTCCGCCTTTCATCTTCTTATACTTATTAGCAATATTTTTAATTTTTTTACGAAGAGTTCTTGTTTTATGTCTAGATCCACCTTTCAACGCACTTGCAGCAGCAGCTTGTGCATTATTTGATACTCCCGACAAACCCCATTGACGGTTTGTTTCATTTGAACCAAACGACCTGGGATCATTTGAATTTGTAACATTTACATATTTTGGATCAACATTACTTAATGGGGCAGGAACATTTTTAAAAGGAAATGGAGACCATGAAGAATTAACTGCCATTGATGCCATATTTATATATGACAATATTATTTTTTGTTACACAACAATTTGGTTTAACTTTTCAAAACTTTATAAATACTAATTTTATACAATGAAATTCTGTTTGGAGTATATTTGGATAGACAATGTGAATGATTTACGATCAAAAAATAAAATTTTATCCATAGATAAAGAAGAATTATTCAATACCGACATTCCTTTCTGGAATTTTGACGGTTCTTCTACCCATCAAGCAACTGGAAAAGAATCCGATATTATTCTTAAACCTGTGAGAATGTATAACAATCCCTTTATTGATTATGTAAAGTCATATTTAGTAATGTGTGAATGTTACAACAAGGATTTGACACCGCATCAAACAAATAACCGACATACATGTAGAAATACATCAGAAAAGTATTCAAAAAAAGAGGGCTTATTTGGAATTGAGCAAGAATATACTTTATTTGAGCGCAATAAAAATAATTTATCTGCAGATGGCTGTAATTTACCTTATAAATGGAAAGAGCATAATAATCCTGAAATTGGAAAACAAAATCCATATTATTGTTCTATTGGTGGTGACAGAAATTTTGGAAGAGAAATATCAAACGAGCATTTAAAATTTTGTTTAAAGGCAGACATAGATATTTGTGGAACAAATGCAGAAGTAATGGCTTCTCAATGGGAATACCAAATTGGTGTTTGCGATGCACTAAAAGTATCCGACGACTTGTGGGTTTCTAGATATATTTTGCAAAAAATTACTGAAAAATATGACTGTTATGCAACATTCCACCCGAAACCTTACACAGGCGATTGGAATGGAACTGGCGGCCATACTAATTTTTCAACCAAGGAGATGAGAGAAGCGGATGGGATTGAACATATTTATGAAGCATGTGAAAAACTTAAATTAAAACATGCAGAGCATATTAGCGTGTATGGAAAGCACAATGAAATGAGATTAAGCGGACATCATGAAACCAGCAGTATTAATGATTTTTCGTATGGTGTTGGAAATAGAGGGTGTTCTATTCGCATTCCTATCAATGTATATAATGATAAATGCGGCTACTTGGAAGACCGAAGACCTGCGAGCAATTTAGACCCATATTTAGTTACTGAAATAATGTTAAAAACTATCTGCAAATAGTTTGCTACTAATTGTAACGCGACAGTTCGTTCTTTGTTATGATTTTATCATTATTTGAAGCTACCCGAATAGGCGTCCATTTTTTGAATTTTGAATTCCATATACAAATCATATTTAATGCTCTATCTAAAAAGACAAACTTATCCGGACTGTCGTTTTCAAATTCTTCTTCTTCGTCGCTTTCTTCTAATGCATCTAAATTTGCATTTTCTTTTATATTTCTAAATAACTTATTCATCATGACGCTTGTTTTGTAATCGGGAATATATGCATAATCAAATACATTATCTGAACTATTGTTGTCATAATAATGCAATTGATATATATCATTTTGTATGTCGGGTCTTATTTTAAATACTATTTTTCTCTTGTATTCATTATTATAGCCCATTTTTGGAGCATAAGTTGGCTCAAACCCTGAAGATTTTGTGTATAATAGGTTATCATTTTTTGAATCGGAATTTCTAATAAACCTAATATATTTTATTTTGTAAGGCAACAAATCCACTACGCGAATTAGTTCTTCGTATGAATTGCAAATAATGGGCAATCCAAAAATCACATTGCTCTCAAAATAAGACAATTGCTTTATTTCAGATGCATAAATAGACTTGAATATTTCTAATTTATCAAAAAAGGGACTGTTTGAAACATCGGCTCCTTTATAAAAATAAATATCTTCAGAAGAAAAATATTTTGTATTCTTGCATTTAAACATTGTTCCGTAAATAACAGTCCCATAAGACAGTTCTTGGTGAAAACATACACTAATAATATCTATTTTGCTGATCTTTTTATTCTCGCTGATTTCAAGTAAAACACACACATTCTGTGTTTTAAAAGTTGTAAACCAAGCAAAACACTTGCGACCATCTGGAATTGCCAAGACAAAATTTGAATTATAAACCTTCTTATGCACAATTGTTTCATAAGAAAGTTCTACGTGTGGAAAACTTTTTAGTAGCAAGTTTTGGTCTGTTTCTGATAATCCCATTATATAATAAATACATGTTATATTATCTTTAATATGTATTTGGCATTATTTCTCACTTAATAATTTGCAAATCCTGAAGAAGAAGACGAAGAAAACGAATCCAAAGAAGAGATCGTTGATGTTCCAGAATCTTCTTTAATTTTATTCTTCAAAAAACTTTTCAATTCATCTTTCATAGATTTAACATCAGGAACTGGTGATGCACCCGGTTTAAAGATTCCGATTTCTGGGGGCAATAAACTATCTGTATAGTCTCTTGCTGACATTGTATTATACATGTGCTCATACTTTTGAGCGGGTGCATTGACTAAATCCTTAACTTTTGGCACAGTGAGTGTGCTTTTAAAAAAAATGATTAAATTATGAACTAAAAATATTAGAATAATAGAAATAATCGTAATTTGTAATGTCCAAAACAGCATATAATATTGCGATATTACTTTAACATGGATAAAAACACATTAAGTTCTTTTTTAACCAAAACATTATCAAAAGATTCATTTGCTAAAAAATAAAAATTAGTTGGTGTAAAATTTGAATATCTATCTTTTGTTTGACTGGAAGCCATTATAGAATTTGTATTTTCATAGAATCCTTCTATAACAAGCCTCAAAAAAGTTTTTTTCTCCAATAATTCTTGACAATAATAAAACCTTACTACCTCAATAATTATGTGATCAAACGGTATCTGAGAAAAAACTAACTCTTTTTCAAAATAACTATTATCAAATAGCAATTTATAACCTTCAAAATCGTGTGCAACTATTTCCTTATCTACTGGTTTAAGTTTATATAATTTATTATTTTCTATATTAAATAATCCATCTGGCGATACCAATTCAATAATAGTTTCTTGGTTCCTAAAACACACTTCTAAATTAGAAAACTTTTTCCTTAATAAAACCGGATCATATTCTTTAATATATATTTTGGTAGATGCCATCCTAAATATTTATTAATATGTGAAACTATTTAAACCTATTCGCAATTGATTAATTATACATTGATATGACACAAAATATATCGGTAGTTATTGTTGAAAAAACGGGCACTTTAAAATCACTAACAATTAAAGATTATAAGGAGGAAGAATTATATAAGAAATGCGGCTTTAAAAAGCCTGATGGGTTTTCAAAACAAACAGAATGGGGTATTAAATTGGAAGGAAAAAAATTCATTGTTGCGGTATATGCAAAGTCCGATGGAAAAGCCAATTCTGAAAATAAATATGATTTTCCACCACCTGTAGATACCACTCTATTTTTTGGAAGTTGTGCGCTTGTCTGTAGTATTAAGAAGGATGATGGCACTTGGGAAATTATTTCATTGTCTTTGGAGCAATGGGAGAAAATGTATGAGAAATTGTTTGGTGGATTTGAAGATTTGGCTGCTACATGCGCGGAAGATGAGAATGAAGAGGATGAGCTTGCTAATGTTCCTGCATCAAAAAAGACAAAGCAAGGTTATTTGAAGGATGGTTTTGTTGTTGATAGCGAAAGCAGTGATGAAAAGGACGATTTTGGCAGTGAAGATGAAGATGAAGATGAAGATGAAGAAGAAACCTCAGAAGAAGTTGATGATGGGTTGGAATTGGAAGACATTGGTTCTGAATTAAGTGAAGAAGAGTATGAATCAAGTAGCGATGATGAAACTGAAAATAAATAGAATCCTTCACTAACGTTATGGATTCCAGTCGCTCACCTTCGCTATCGCTCCGGCTCGCTCCAAATATATGCGGTATGTATGTATTATTAATTATTATTTACAAGATAAAAATAAAATTGATTAAGATTTAAATATATAAATTATTTATATCTTATACCTAAGGCAATGCGCAAGATTGATAATCCAGAGACTTTTAGAAAAAATATTCGCAGTAAATTCCAAGAGCTTCTTGAAAATGAAAAGAAGGCTATTAATTTGGAAAAGGGTATTTATAATTATGCGTTGAAGGAGGCAACAAATCGCAAGGTTGTTAAAAAGTGGGATAATCCTTATTATATACAAATTTATTTGGATCGGATGCGAAGCATCTATTTGAATCTTATTAAGCCAGCGTTACTCCAAAATGTAAAGGAGGGGACAGTTACAGTAAAAACTCTAGCATTCATGACTCATCAGGAGATGCAACCTGACAAATGGGATGCTCTTATTCAGGCAAAAATTAAAAAGGATAAATCTAAGTATGATGTGCAACAGGAGGCAATGACAGATACATTCAAGTGTCGTAAATGTCATTCAAAAAAGTGTTCTTATTATCAAATGCAAACGCGCTCAGCTGATGAGCCCATGACAACATTTGTTACATGCATTGAGTGTGCAAATAGATGGAAGTGTTAAAATGGGATTTTACTTTTCCACAGTTTTGTCAATAACCACCTCTTTTGCAACATTTCTAACTATTTTATTATGCTTTTTATCATCATCTTCCAATGTTGAACCTCCCATTGATTCGCACAATATGTGTTGATATTCCAAATGTTTCTTTGTATCCGTGTCTTCGGCGGTAGGATTTTCCGCCCTCCATTGTGGAAGCTGTTTTATATTTTTATTTTCAATGCCTTTTATTGCTTTTTTTATTTTAATATTTTCCCCATTCTCCTTTTCCCACGCATCCTTGTCTTTTACGTATAACGTTTCTCTCTTCAAGTCGCTGCAATGAATTGGACGCTTGAAAATATCTAATTCTTTCAGATTCCGAATGAAGATTTTACTCATTCCTTCTGTGTATCCAACTCGGCCAATCATATCCAAGTCCGACAACTGTAGCTTAATTGTATTGACAAAATCCATAATATTAAGTGCATCTTTACATTGTTCATTCAGGAAGAATTGTAGATTGAAATTATTCGTATTGTTACTGTTAGTGGTGTTATTGTTGTTGGTTGTATTTCCACCTACCTTACCAACAAGCTCTAACATATTTTTATTTTGATCTGCAAGTAAATCCTTAAATTCTTGATTTTGTTTTATAAGTTCCATATTTTGATTTAACAGCAGTATAACCAGGTCATTTTGTTGTGGTAATAATTCTGATTTGGTTTCCACACATTTTTTTTTATGTCTCCACAATCCAGACGCATCTTTATAAATTTTTCCACATGCGCACTCGTGTGGGTTTTTTGGGGTAATTTCTATTGACAAACATTGCGAAACGTTGCATATGTGTTTTTTGGTCTGCAAATGTCTTGAAAAATCTTTTTTATTAGACGTAATAAAGTCACACTTTTCACATGAGAAAAACCAAGGGTTATTTGGGCTAAAATTTTTGCTAATTATTGACATATATAAGCAATAGAAAAAACCCCTAAACCTTTTTTTTTAAAAAACATTAAAATTTATCGTAACAACATTTTCTAAAAATAATTTGAAATTTAGAGCATTATGGTCTAAAGTGGTTCTGAAAACAGCGATTTCCAAGATTCCTTTCCGTTTTCAAAAAAAGGACATTTTTTTTGTCCTTTTTTGATTTTCACGAATACTTTTGACCCCCCGAAATCTGCATTCTTCTCTAAGCCCTTTTGGGAATATATATTATAATTTCTATTTAAAGAATCCAAGAATAATTGCACTTTATATAAAGATGAATCCTTCAGAATCCTTCACTAACGTTACGGATTCCAGTCGCTCACCTTCGCTATCGCTCCGGCTCGCTTCACTAACGTTACGGATTCCAGTCGCTCACCTTCGCTATCGCTCCGGCTCGCTTCAATCATGTAACTAGAAAAAATAGTATATAAAAAATAAAAAAGGAAATATTGCAAAAAAATACAAATTATTTTTCATTTTTTGAATAATCATTTGTAAAAAAAATCGTCGCTCAAACCGATGAACCCTTGAACGTCGTTCTTTTTCATCAACATCTTCTGCATAAATAATATCTAACAGTTTATCGTCTGGGAATTTTGAATCTACTTTACGCAAAAACATGGTATAACGATTTTTATCTAAAAAAGTAGTAATAAAATTCATATCAGTTTTATTGCCTTCTTTAAAAATATGCGGGCTTGTTGCACTCGTCATTCTTGACCAATCTGCCGCATGTGTGACTTGCTGTTTTACATTAGTCAATTGATTAAAACTGTATAACATTATAGCAAATATGCTCTCATTGGCAACCTCACCATTGCATATTACGCTAAAAATACCATTATTAATATTGGAATATACAATACTTTTCTTGACGTCTTCTCTCTTCATAACAAACCAAGGGTCATTTGCTAGATGATATTCTTCCTTTAACCTGCATAAATTTGCTCGTTTGCAGAAATTAACATTCCACCATGCATTTTTCCAGCTCACAATACTTTTTGAATAATTTTCAAAAAAAAGTTCTCTGAATTTTAAAGGAGAGATAATGGGAACACAGGAATCGGTTAAAAAACAAAACCATTGATTCTCTATATCATGGTTTATTGCAAATGACATTAACGCTAAATATGCGGGAACAATATGCATATAATCTGTTTTAGCAATATATTTTGGATGTATTGCGTGTTTTTTAATCCATTCCGATTTTATTTCTGAATAATTCTTATAGTGAAAATATACATTGATTATATCCTTATTTGGCTCTATCCAGTCTAACCATATTTGTTCTTTATTAACAATATGAGAATAACTAATAATAAAACATAATGCTATTTTCATATGATATAAATATGAAAAAAATATATATAATAAACGATTACATAAAATTACAGAAAATTACATAAAATTACAGAAAATTACATAAAATTACAGAAAATTACATTACACATCCAGAATCCTTCAGAATCCTTCAGAATCTTTCAGAATCCTTCGCTATCGCTCCGGCTCGCTCCAAAGACCATGTCTTAATTTCTTCAGTTGTCATCCCTTCAAATATATTTCCTGAAATATATTTTGGAACATTATCTTCAGAATCCTTCACTAACGTTACGGATTCTAGTTGCTCACCTTCGCTATCGCTCAGGCTCGCTCCAATCTCTTCTTCCTTAGGACCAAAAACCAAATCAAAGTCTTCATTAGTTTTATATCTATATTTGAAAAGAGCTTTTAACATGCATAACATATCTTTGCCAGTGTTATCCCCAGAGAATACACTAGGAAGTCTTTCATATGCAACATATCCCAAAAACCCATTAGAAAACCTCAATAATTTATATAATTCACTAATAGTGAATGTGTTAATTTCAGCCAATAACTCTGATTCGTATAAAATATTTTGACTTTTATTATAAAAAGGACCTTCCATATCTTTTTTCCAAATTTCCCACCCTAATCTTTTACGAATTGCCAAGAATAATACAATAGAATTTGTCATAACATCTATAAAAGTGAAATGTCCATTGTTTAATGCAAGTTCTTCAGGTGATTTATTTATAATATATTGATAAATTTTTGGATGGTTATCCAAATATTCAATGATTTGCTCAAATGAAAGTGTTTCTTCTGCTTGGGACATTTGTAATAATATTATAATTATAATAATATTATTAAATCTTTTCAATTTTTTTATTGCTGAATAATATATGTTTGGTCAATATATAAAGCTAATAACATTGGAAATTGCCAAGTATTGAATAACCGTTTTTTAGATGAATCATTAAATAAAACAGCTCTAATAAAAATATAAAAACTGAATAAAAGTGTTAATAATAACAATAATTGAAAAATTTCATTAAAATAATCGGTCATACTAATTTATAATTATTACAAATATTATATTTTTATTTTTTTTCATTTACAATGCCTATTTATTTGAAATAATTACACATTCAGAATCACTTCGTAGAGGATTCGTTAAAATGACACAATTTCCAAATCCTTCAAATTCCAATACTCACACCCTCCACCAGGAGTAGGGCGTCTAACAATGAATGGAATGCGTTTTTGTGCAAGTTCCATTTCTGCAACTAAATAACCATCAATTACATTTTCTGGGACCTTAACAAATGCCGTTGCACCAGAGTTAATCTGCTTTGCACGTTGTCCAAGAATTCGTGTTCGTTCATACTTTGTCAAGAATGGAATAGTCTTATGAAGATTATCAATAATATTATTATTCTTATCGCGAACAACACGTGTCAAAACACTTATTTCATCATAATTATTTGCGCTGCATTCCGGATGAAAATCTAAAATATAATTTTTATTAATTTCTGAATTGAATTTTTGTAAATATAAACTATTAATATCGTCATCATCGTCATCATCATTATTCCCGTCCGCACCTCCACCAAGTTGGGGAATTGTTGCGGTTGGTTCGTCATCGTCGCTATTAGCACCATCCACTTCCGGATCTTCCTCGTCGTCTTCATCTGGATTACTTTTTTCATCAGCATCTGCGACATCTTCTTCTTCCTCTTCTTCTTGGTCCGGGTCATCCTCATTTTCTATTTCATCTTCCGTGTCCGAATCCGATTCAGAATCAGAATATAATGGTTCTTTTTCATCTTCGTGAATCATGCTTTGATATATTAACTAAAGATACTTTTAAATATATTAAATCAATTTTTATTATTAAATGATTTAATAAGAAGGCTTGCCTTATAATTAAAAAAACAATTTATTCATAATAATCTTATTTATTTTGTAATCTGGAATTAGTAGCGTGCAAAGGGAATTAATTTTGTTCATCGGTTTTCCAAACAGTGTCGCAACACGAACAAAGATAAATATATTTCATATTGACGTCATCATACCGAATGTATATGATTTCTCTGGGTTTTTCTTGAGTATTTGTTTCGCAATCCGCATTTGGACACAAAATTTTAGTAACTCGTGGTAAAGTTGGATCCAATTTTGTATATTTATTGATTATATGCGAAAATTTTTGCTCTCCTTGTGATATCTGCAATTTTGAAACAGACACGTTATCTACATCTAAATTTGTGTCTTCATTACCACAATTTCTACAATAATATACCAATTTATTTGTGTTTTCGCTATCAATGCGAATATAATACATATTTTGACATGAACTGCAGAAATGCATATTTGACTATATAATATACTCTAACATTATTTATTTAATTCAATTTTATTTTAATCTTTTATTTTAATCTTTTATTATATTCTGCTACTAGTTTCTATAAATGTTGTTAATAATTTTGGATAATTAATTAAAACATTCATGTTATACAAGTTTGTCGTTATAATTTCAGACTTTGTATTATCTTGAGCTTTGCCTTCTAAATATTTTTGCACAGCTTCTTTATTTTTCAAAAAATTCTCCTTGATAATTGAATAGAAAATATCAAATTTTTCTGGATATACACCAGTGGTTTTATTCACCATTTTTAAAATAGCAATTTCAATATTTTTATACTGTATTATTTTTGTGTAACTATTAAAATCTACATGAGTGCTGGTAACACTGGGTTCATTTAACAGTGGATTTTCGCACAATAATGTGCATAATGTTAGCAATAATGTAGATATTGTTTGACACGACGTCCATTGTTCTCCGCGCCATGTATTCAAAATGGAGACGCAAACCTTACCGCATTTATAGAGATTCGGATTAAACCGAATATTATCACCATTTGTGCAATAAATAACATGAGGAGGACTATGTGGGTAATTTGCTGGATATTGAATTTCAAAAAAATAGTTCCCGCCAAAATATGGAGTATCAGAAGGACCGATAATTAATGCATATCCTTTTAACATATCTTCATCATCATGCGTATAATAAATCCCATTTTCTGTTAATGGATTTTTCATGATATTTCTAACATCGTGCAATAACCGCGAAATAGTATCTCTTGTAAGGATCATTGTTTTCTCAGATGACATTGTATAATTATATGGAAATATATCTATATTTATTTTTGCAATAATACTATTTGGTGGTTTCGGATTTTTTTATATGTCGAGCTTTTAATTTAATTAAAAAAAATGAAATAGAAAAATATCCATATATAATACCAATATACTACAATGGACACTCAACAAACTCAATTTAAAGATTTAAATGAATTCCTTGCAAAGCATAACGCTAACTCGGAAAAGAGGGAGGGTGTAAATATTTCATTAACTCACACAAGAATCCCAGACAAAGCGCTTGGTATTTATGGCGGTTCATATATTATCCCAAAAGAAATGGAGCCAATGTTCTGGCACCTTTATTATGGTGCAGTTTTCACAAATAAAAAATTGGAATATTTAACAGAAAAACAATTAGAAACAGATTGTCCAATTTTGCTTGATTTTGATTTCAGATATAATTACGATGTTGAAACTAGACAGCATACCAAGGAGCATATTATTGATATTATAAATTTGGTCTATCTGGAGCTACTTAAGGAATTCTTCGTTTTTGAGGAAAATAAACCGTTTCCAATTTATGTTTTTGAAAAACCAGACGTGAATCGGTTAGCCGATAAAAGTTTGACCAAGGATGGGGTTCATATAATTATCGGTTTAAAAATGGAACATTCATTGCAGATGCTATTGCGTAAGAAAGTTTTGGAAAAGATTGGCGAAATTTGGGACCTTCCATTGATTAATGGGTGGGATGCTGTTTTGGATGAGGGAATCAGCAAAGGCACTACAAATTGGCAGGTATTTGGATCAAGAAAACCGGCAAATATGGCTTACGAGATGACGCAGTATTACATAATTACGTATGATTCTGCAGACGGAGAATTCATGATGGAAGAAAAGGATTGCAAAATAGATTTCAATTTGGCGCGAGATTTACACAAATTATCTGCAAGATATTCTGAGAATCCTGCATTTGAAATAAATCCAAAAATAAAGGACGAATATGAAGAAATGAAAACTCAAATTAAACCAAAAAGAGTAAATAGCACAAATACAAAATTCAGATTACTCGTGAGTAATGATAATGGTGAAGAAGGAGAATCCATTTCGCTGGAGGATATAAAAACTAAGGAAATTTTAGAACGTGCTGTAGATAATTTATTCAAGGACATGAATCTGAGCGAGTATCATCTTAAAGAAATACACGAATATACACAGATTTTGCCGGAAAAGTATTATCAGCCTGGTTCCCACAATCTGAATACAATGGTCGCATTTGGTCTAAAACACACAGACGAACGTTTATTCTTATCTTGGGTGATGTTGAGATCAAAAGCAAGCGATTTCAACTATAGCAGTATTCCTGATTTATATGTGCGATGGAAGAAAGATTTCAAGGTCAGACCAGATGGGATTACGAAACGTTCTATTTTGTATTGGGCAAAGCAAGATGCATTTGAGGAATATAAAAAAGTGAAGTATAATACAGTGCAACATTTCTTGGAAGAAACATTATCTACCCCCACAGATTACGATTTTGCGATGGTTTTGCATCAAATGTTCAAGGACAAATATATTTGCAGCAGCATAACAAATAAAACCTGGTATGTTTTCAGACATCATCATTGGGAAAGAGATTTGGGACATTCGCTGAGATTATCAATTTCCAGAGAAATGTATAATTTATACCAAGATCAACAAAAGGTATATATCGGTCAAATGACAGCATTTGATTCAACTGATGAGCGATATGACCAATTCAAGAAAAAAATTAGACATGTTTCTGAATTATCCATTAAATTGAAGAAGACTGCCGATAAGAGCAACATTTTTAGGGAGGCCGCTGAAATCTTCTATGATGAGGAATTTGTCAAGAAGATGGATGAGAACAGATATCTTCTATGTTTTACAAATGGCGTTGTTGATTTGAAGACTAAGATTTTCCGCGATGGATATCCTCAAGATTACATTACAAAGACAACTAATATTACATACACGCCGTTTAATCCTGATAAACACAATGGTATTGCAAATCAGATTATGACATTTATGGAACAGCTATTTCCAGTTGCTTCGCTCAATAAATATATGTGGGACCATCTCGCGTCTGTGCTTATTGGCGAAAATATTAACCAAACATTTAATATCTACCGTGGAAATGGTTCAAATGGAAAATCGTTATTGACAGATCTGATGACATTAACTCTTGGTGAATACGCCGGAACGGTTCCTGTGACACTTGTTACGGAAAGACGCGTTGGAGTTGGTGGAACATCATCGGAGATTATGCAATTGAAAGGCGTGCGTTATGCAGTTATGCAAGAGCCTTCAAAAGATGCCAAGATCAACGAGGGTATGATGAAACAACTTACGGGCGATTCATCAATGACTGCTCGTGCATTATATTGCGAGTCAGAAAAATTCAGTATTCAGTTTCATTTGGTTGTATGCACAAATACGTTGTTTGAAATTGTCAGTAATGATGATGGAACTTGGAGACGTATTCGGTTGTGCGATTTCATGTCAAAGTTTGTGAATCCGGAAGATCCTAAGGATGATACGGAACATCAATTCCCCAAGGACCCTATTTTGAAGGAGAAACTGCCATCGTGGGCGCCAGTGTTTGCAAGTATGCTTGTAAAGCGCGCGTTTGAGAACCAAGGAATTGTAGAAAATTGTGATATTGTCATGTCTGCGTCTAATAAATACCGCAAGGGCCAAGACCATATTGCAGGATTTGTGAGTGAAATGGTTGTCAGAAAGGAAGGTGAGAAGATTGCACGCGGAGAATTGGTTCTTCAATTCAAGCAATGGTATGAGAATACTCAGGGCAATAAGGGTAGAGTGAAGGGTGTTGAGTTGTATGAATACATGGACAAGAAATTTGGAACAGGTAAAAAAGATGGTTGGTCAAATGTGCAAATTTTGTATCCAGACAAAGAAGATGCCATCTCTGAATTGCAAAATAATCATTAAACAATAAAAACAGAAAAAGAAAAATAAAAAGAAAAATAAAAATAAAAATAAAAATAAAAATAAAAATAACGAATAAATTATTTTTATTTTTTAATGTATAGTTGTATAAGCATTTTTGGGCAATAAACTATAAATTTGCATGATAAAACTAATGACAAACATAACAATATAATTTATTACAAAAGGATACAAAATAAGTGCAACAAGTATTCCAAATTTTGCCATAAAACTATAATTACTTCCAGCCAAAAGCATGCCCAAAATAAAAATAAAAACGAGAAACACGTATATCCATTTAAATAATATATACCAACTATTTAATTTGTCATATCCCTGGCCTTTATAATAAGCTTTACGGTCATTTGTAATTACATCCGTATTTAACTCATTAATTTGCATTTGCAACTCGTAATTTTCTTCCAAATACTTGCCGTATAAATCATACAATTTTTGATAAGTTGTGTCCAAACTATTGTAAGTAGTAGTTAAATCTGTTGCCGCCCCAACAGCACTCTGAAATGTTGTTGTTGTAGAACTAACTAAAGCAGATGCTTGTTGAGAGACAGAATTTGCTCTAACTGCATTATATCCTGAGGTTCCTTGGGTATAAGTATAATAATTTTGTTCGGCTTGTTGCAACTGAATTGGTGCGGTTTGAACATTTGCTTGCGCATCTAAATAATCTTGACGTAATATTTCTGTTTTTTGTGTTTTCTGACAATCTGGACCACATGTTAGCGCACTAGTAGATTGTGTAATTAGTTGATTAATTTGATCAGTAGTTTGTTGTTGTTGTGCTGCTAAGGTATTTAATTGAGATTGATTGCCTGACATGGTTGTTATATTATATTATTATTAGATTTTTAATAATATAATTTAAAATGAGAAACTATAGAATTTTTTTCAAAGGCCTGACAAAGAACTATATACAGACGCTACACTTTGCGTTGCGGTTGATGTTAATCCAGAAGCAGCACTGGTTAATCCAGAAGCAGCACTGGAAGCAGCACTTGCAGCAGCACTGGTTAATCCAGAAGCATCAGTTGAACTAACGGATTGACTTGGATTATATGGATCAACCCCCGCAGGTAAATTTTCATTCGCCACGCATTTATTTATTGGTGAAGGAACATAGGTGTAACCATCTTCGCAACATTCCTGAGCAACACAACTGGCGCCAATTGTGAACCATGGGTTTTTCCCGGTTGAATCGCCGGTATCTACAGTGGGGGAAGATGGAGGATTTTGACCCCACCAAATGTATTCTTGATAGTTCATGTTATCATGAGACATTGAATATATCAATTTTACTCCAATTGCAACTATAGCCCACACTGCTATAATAATTATTAATAGACTATAAATAGTGCGAGGAATAATATTCATATTTGCTAAAATTGTGAGTAAAATAATTGGAATGCAAAAATACACAACAGTCTTCATAATACTAGTGTGGTTTGCATATTTTTCGCCATAATAAGTATTGATTTCAACTAACCTTAATTTGTTATTTCTTTCTTCATCAACAATTTTAAGTTTAATTTTAGCCTCATTTAATTCAGTTTCAACAACATTAAGAGCACTTAGTTGATGTGTAATTACATTACTAGCAGAGGACACACCCCCTTGATAAAATAAATTCATGTTATTCAAATTTGCAAATGATTTAATTCTCATTTCAGACACTTTATTAATTTGATCTACAATAGTTGTTTTATCGTCAGCCGTTAATGTATTATTTGCAATGCCCTTTTCTAAAGTATTGAATAAATCAAGTTCTATATTTTGAAGATTTTGAATGTCTCCTATTAATTCTGTGCTATTTTCTTCTATTGGATTTCCCATTATATATAGAATATATCAAGATAATATATTCAATATACTTTTAGTAAAGTATAACAAAATATTTCTGCAATATTATGTTATAGTTTTTGTTGAGCAAAATGTAAAATGAGTTTATAAGTTTATAAGTTTATTCAGAATCCTTCACTAACGTTCTCACTTCGTAGAGGATTCCAGTCGCTCACCTTTGCTATTGCTCCAAGTTTATCGGTTATTTGTTTCTTCGGATTAATGTGACAGTAACAATAATAACTGATATTGCTAAAACGCTCCATAAAATATAACTATAGTTTTCATGTGTTGCAACTATATTACTATCGGTCAAAATACCATTAATATTTTTAACCTCGGTGGATTTATATTGAGAAAATTTACTATTATATTGTGTATATTGTTGTAGCATATCATCCAATGATGCTTTATTAATACCGGTTTGTTCAATAATATTAGAATCTAAACTTTCTAAATAATTAATGAGCAAAATTATACGCGCCGACATAATTTCAAGTTGAGCCCCCAAATCGCTAGCAGAACTTTGATCCGCCTGAATTGCAGATCCCAACCCACATTTTGTTGTCGGAGACATTTTATCAGCAGTTTGAGTATAATCTTTCCACTGAACACTATTTATATTTATAATATCGTTTGAACAGCTATCATCAAGACCATTAATAACTGGAGCATTACTGACCACATTAAACATAGTAGATGGATATTCTGACAGTAACCCAGAATCATTTACATGACCAACTTTTCCCATATTTTCTGGATATCCGATTGATGTTACTTCATATACAGCATTTACTAAATTATTTCCATAAGCTTTACCATCAGTTAAATTAATTGTTGGAGTGGATGCTCCATATTTTGTTGATTCTGGCAAACTATTGCTAACATAACATTTTGATGTTCCAGCTGTGCCATTTTGCAGTCCATAATATTTATACCCGCCCTGAATAGCAAATTGCTGGCATGTATCAACTGAAAAGTTTGTAGCACCATCATGAACATTAGCCATTGCCGGAATTGTTGCATTATCATTATAACAACCAATATATGTCCCGCTAGATTGCACTTGATAGATAGCATTTGCCCATCCTCCACCAACAATTTGCCCCTGACCATCCACTCCTTGGCTTCCACTTTGTCCATATTGAGAAGCCGCTGTAAAATCATTACTTAATGCACATTGCGCAGCCCCGTCACTTCCCCCGCTATACCATTGCAATGCAAATAATGGATACGTGCCAGAAATTGCTGCCTGTTTGCACGATTCGTATGTATATGTGCGAGACCCGCCATTTGCAAAAGTTGGCATTGCACGATTGGGATTATCTCCATAAGTTCCAACAAACTGTGCATCAGGAACTTGATATATTGCATTTGTTAAATTGCCACCATATAGATTGCCGTCGCTTCCTAGAATGCAATTTGCCCCAGCAACCCCATATTTTTCTGCTTGACTTAATGTGCTACTGGTTGAACATGATGCTTTTTGTGTAGTAACATTTACACCTTGCAAACCAAAGACATTTTTACCTGTATTAATAGCTTCCTGTTGGCATTCTGCAAATGTATATCCAGCGGTTTTAGATGTTAATTTGTTCATTGCTGGTGTAGCCGCATTATCAGCATAAGCCCCAATATAATTTGATGCGGGGTTTGCAACAACTTGATTAACAAATACATTTTTTCCCTTTGTTGCATCTGTTACACGGGGTGTATTTAAAAAAGTATTTGTAGTTGTCATTAATTGAGTATTTGCGGTTTGATATCGTCCTAAAAGGCCTGTAAATTGAGTTTGAAGTTGTTGTAATTCTTGAGCAGCATTTTGAACCACGTTTGCTTGGTTTATTAAGTTTTCTGATTTTTCAATATTAGAACCTGATTCAAATCCCTCTAATAACTTTTTGTGTTTTTTTGCTACACTATTAATAATTTTATTTTGATATTTTTTAAATTTTGCACCTTGTCTTAAAGTTTCAGATGTATTATTTTGAGAGTCAGTTGTCATTAATATAAATATATACAAAAAAAATATATTTATAATAAAATTTTAAAATGAATTTATATAGAAGGGATTAATTCGGATTTTATCATTAATACAATGACAATTAAAATTAACCATATCGCATATGCTGCCGGATTATTTAAATGAAGTGTTGCTAATGTTATGCAAATAAAAATACTAGTCCATGATATAATACTAATTAAATTTCCTTTTGAATCAGGGAATGCTATAAATTTAATAACCAACATAATGGATATTATGCATATAATTAACCACAAATAATAAGAGGAATTTTGTTGATCTATTGCGATAGTCTGATCCATATTACTTTTATCTATATCGTTGTATTCATCAAGCAAGTTTTTAATTTTAATTTTTTCTTCCATTAATAATGAATTTTGTGTTGATAAATCATCCCCATTAGTGGATAATGTTTCCATCTGATCGCTCACTTGTGAATTCATTTCATTGTATAAAGCGGTAATTTGACCATTTATTACAATTAATTGATTATTCAATGTTTCTAAATTAATAATTTTTGCTCTAATATTTGTAATTATTGCATTGTCACTAGTTGCTCCTGGCGTTAATAAACTATTACCACTTCGTAATTTGCAAATCATGTCAATTGAATTAAATGATGCACCCGTGCATAATGTATTTGCACTACACGCGGCTTCACACACAGATATAGAGCTATTTGGTGTATTGGAAATGCTTTCAGTTCCTGAATAAGTTTGTCCAGGCAAAACAACATAGCTATTAGACAGAGGATTTGTTGATTGATCTTGCAATGCGCTAATATAAGTAGTATAAGCAGATTCATATTCGGTTAATTTTGTTCTATATTGCCCTTCTAATGCCTCTAGTTGAATAAGATATGAATTAATACTAGTGTCGCCGCCCATTATTTATATATTATTATAATATAAGAAAACATTATGTTCTGTATCTTTTCATAAAAGAATAAACTAAGTAAAATGAAAGAGAAACTGTGGTTGTTCCTAAAATTATTTTAAAAATGTCGTTGTTGTTGTTGTTGTTGTTGTTGTTGTTGTTGTTGTCGTTGGTGTCATTATTGTCATTGTCTGAATCATCAGGATAACTATGTTTCAAAAAAGTAGAAAATTGCTTATTTATTGCATTTGTTACGACTAATTTTAATTTATTATTAGGAACTTTGTATTTATCTTCTATTTTCTGTATTGATTTTTTGATTGATTCGTGAAGAACATATTTATTTTCCATCGGATATTTAAATTTTTTTATTGCGTATGTTGCGACATTTGGTTTAACTGGATGGTTATTATTATTTTTATATATATATCTGAATATATCATACATTTTATATATTTATATTTTACATATAGAAAATGTATTTAAAATTATACTGCAAATTGAGGTTGGGTTTGTTTTGGAATAGAATATACTTTAAATAAAATTAGAAGAATTAAAAAAATACCAATCGCCAATGCAATATTAGACAATCGTTGCATTTTATACAAATCGGTTGATTCTCCAATTAACAAATCGGAACCATTTCCACTAGATGTTATTTGAGATAATTTTGATTTTAAGTCCGTATTTTTTGTTTTTTCGGTATTTATTTTTGTATTTAAATCGGCTATTAGCCCATTTAATGTGTCTATATTTTGCTGAATATTATTTGTTGCAATAAAAACATCTGCTTGAAGAGATTCTATAATTGCTGTATTATTTGCATATATGTTTGCGTGTTCATTATATTCTGGATACATTTTGTAGTTTATGTATGAATTAGAAAAATCATCTAAAACGGAATAAAATTTATCTGTGTATGTATTTAATTTATTAATAATCTGATCTGGACTATCCATTATATATATATTTAGAATTTATAATAATAGATAGCCTATTTCCTTTTAACAATTTTAATTATTTAAACACAAATTCTATAATAATAACTCTTAATAGCGGTTTTGCTCGGGCGAATAATTTCGCAAACCTGGCCAGGACGAATTCCAATGATTTGTGCAACTGGGTCAAATCGGGAAATATCTGGAAATTGTGTATCGTCCATAATGTTGTATCTATCCTTTACAACAGCAACTTCATCATTGTTCAAAACTCTGTGAGATGGAACCAAAATGTGATCAAGAATATTGAACTGCAAACGTTTAATACTTTGAATAACAATTAGAATCCCATCTTGTTCCCAGATATGTTTCAACAAATTAGTCATAGTTTCATTCATATCATCTTTAATAATAATCATTAGTGTATCACTCTTGGTTAAAATTTCCTCTAAATTAAACAAATCATCAATAATTTCTTGGATATTCTGAGGTCTTAGAGTTTTTGCTAAATAGTATCTAATGTAAATTTTATTCTTTCTTTTTGTGGTAGGGTTTTCCTCCTTTTTTTCTAAAAGCATATCTAATTGCTTATTTTGAAGCATAGAATTTACTTCATTTACGCTAAAATTCTCATAATCATCAACAGCATAATTTTGTTTTGACATCAAATCTAGAACTGTCTTTCTAGATTTATAAACTAATGATACTAATCCGCTTGAGTTCTGAGTCGCCATTATAATTATACTACACATTATCATTTTAATTTTAATTCAATTTTATTTATTATTAAATAATTCAAAATAATAAATAACACAAACGCGTGCATATTTTGCACCTATAATTTGATTTGTTTTGTTTCTCCAGAGGTTGTCTCTTGGTCAGCTCCTTTAAATGTAACTGATTTTGTTTGACTAGATGATTCGCCGCTATCGGAATCTTTTTCTTTTTCTTCGTCTGATTTTTTCTCTTCTGGAACCTTTAAAATGGATGTAATATCTTTTTCAGAAATCGGATTCACCGACGGCGACAGTTTTTCTTTTTCTGGTATTTCTTCTTCACCTTTTTCGGTTTTTGCTTTCTTTTCAGCAACCATTTTCATCAACATTATTTTATCTCTTTCGGGTAGAGTATCAAATTGAGCTTTAACTTCTGCATTTTTAATTTTTATACCAGTAATTGGGGGTTCTTCTTCTGACAAAGGAAGTCTAGACTTTTTGGGAGGAGGTTCATCTGGGGTATGTGGGCTATTAGGGTTATATGCTGGACTGCCAGGTGCATATTCTGGTGAAGTGGGATCATATTTTGGTGAATTTGGGTCATATGCTGGTGAAGTGGGTTCATATTGTGGTGAATTGGGATTATATTGTGGTGAATTAGGATTATATTGTGGGCTATTAGGATTATACTCTGGACTAGAATATGGAGGAACATATGCAGGACTTCCAGTGGCATACTGAGGACTTTCTTCAGAAGATGGTCGGCTTGGTGCAAATTCTGCGCTGGGCGTAGAAAGTCTTTGTGTTCCGGGTTGTTGTTGCAGTTTTTCAGAAATATCGCTATTATAACGCATAAAAGTATGACTTATCTTTTCACTATTATCTTTTAATAATTTATTGATGTTATTAGAATACGACATATTAACTAGTTGGTCTATATTGTCTTCAGTTATAATGCGCATTTGAATATTCATAGTTTGCAATTCTTGTATTAACAGTTTCAAAGCATAAGGAATGCGAACAATGCTAAATGAACGCCCAAATCTGCTAACATTTTCAATATTAGTTTTTCCATCCAATGTCGTGTTGAACTTGATTGGACCATCTGCAAATGGACTCAAAAACAGATTCAATGAGCTATTATAAATTGCAATTCCACCCGTTTTATTGCATACCGCCATGTAATATTCATCTCCGCGAATCATAAAAGATTCATTCAAGAACGCTGATGCTCCGTGTGCTAAAATTCCATCGCGTTCCATCTCGCCTATACGAAGACCTCCATCGTTTGCCCTACCTTGCACTGTTTGACGAGTAAGCATTGTTCTTGGTCCCAATGCGCGATAATTGATTTTATCCTTGACCATGTGTTTCAAACGCATATAATAAGTGGGACCAACATAAATGTCAGAATAAATTTGGTCACCCGTCATTCCATTATATAAAATCTGATTGCCACTTGAATGAAACCCAGCTTTCACCAACATGGACCCATAAACACCAACATGGGGACCCTTTGTTTGAAACGCAGTGCAGTCTCCAAATCCGCCGTATGCTGTGCATGCTTTTCCAAATAAACTCTCAACTAGCTGACCAATTGTCATGCGAGAAGGCAATGCATGCGGGTTAATAATTAAATCGGGGCGAATGCCATCGCTTGTAAAAGGCATATCCTCTTCTGGGATAATTAACCCTAGTGTTCCCTTTTGCCCAGCTCTTGATGCCATTTTATCGCCGATTGCGGGAATACGTTCTTCCCGAATCCGAATTTTTGCAATACGTGTTCCTTCTTCGCCTTCAGTAATAAATGATTTATCCACGTAACCAAGCTGTCCCTTCTTGGGAAAGACAGATGAATCCGCAACGGCATCAGAATCAATTGAATTAGATGTGACTTTTCCTATAATGACTGTTTTATCATCTAATGCAGTATCTTCTTTAATTATTCCCCATTTATCTAATTTACTATAATCATATCCAGGTTTAAGACCCACAACATTTTTGGTTTGAACATCCGCAAAGTAAGAATTGGATGTTGAACCAGAGATTTTAGATGTCTCTTCTCTCGCTTCATACATGGAATAATAAGTTGTTCTGAAGATTCCGCGAGCAACTGAACCAGCATTTATCAAAATTGCATCCTCCACATTATACCCGGTGTAAGACATGATTGCGACAATAGCATTTACACCATACGGCATTTCTTCTTTATTAACGTATTCCAAATATTTTGATTTTATTAATGGAATTTGACCCGAATTCAAAATAACACCCATCTTATCTATACGAGATTGAAAATTAGAATGATATACCGACACGGCTTGTTTGCTTTGACCGCATGAAAATGAATTACGGGGTAATGGATTGTTTTCGGGGTAAATAATCAGGTTGCCCATAACACCTAATATTAGCGATGGATCTATTTCAATATTTGTATAGTATTTGTTCTTTTTAAGATCATCTGTTTTTGTTGCAACCAAAAGACCTTCTTCCTCAGATGTATCTACATATTCAATCGCCGACTTATTTTGTTCAAATGTCTTTTCAATGTGTTCAAGACTCTTAAGGTCTGGATATAATTCGTCTATATCGTAAATTATATTTTTCTTGATACTAAAATTATCAACGGCTTTTTTATGAAATCCACCAACAGCTTGTTCCCATGTATAGTCATTACTATTTATTTTTTCAATGATTTCGGGTCTGTCATAACTCACTTTATTTGTAGTTTTATCAATATAATATATTGGTCTGCTCAACCTACCCGAATCTGTATATATATAAATTTCATTGCTTTCATAACTAAATGAGATGCTTGTGAATGCTGGAATCAACCCATTGCGTCTAAACATTTTAAATGTAGCGACAGTTTCTATAGGATTGTCAATAGCGCCAACCCATACACCATTTACAAAAATCTTGGTGGAATTGCCGAGCATTTTTGAACTACATTCTTCCAAAATTCGCATTGTTGTTTTTGCACGCAACCATTTAATCATTGGAATGCGGGATGCTCCGCTGGTAACAAATGTGCTTATAGCCATATGTTTATGCAGACCAATATTACCACCATCCGGTGTATCTACTGGATCAATATATCCCCATTGACTAGAATGCAATAAACGAGGCCCAACAACTTTGGCACTTGCATCTAATGGTAGGCTAAATTTACGTAATTGAGAGATGAAAGTATTCCATGAAAGGCGATTCAAATCTTGCACAACCCCAATTCTTTTTGTATGCGTTTCTGCTCCCCAATTTCCCTTAAATGCTCGTCTAAACCCGCTTTCAACTGTTCTCTCTTTAAAGAACTCCTTGACATTGTTTTCAACTAGTAATGGAAAATTATCATCAACGTATTTTCCTTTGTGATAGTAATGCTCAGAATCAATTTTCAAAGAAATCTCTCTTTTTTGTATCAAAAAATACTCCCTAAAAAGGTCATAGATGAGAGAACCCGAAAGCTCAATTCTTTTGAATCGGAAATTATCTCGGTCTGTTGGCTTATCTTCTTTTGTAAAAACACGCAACATGCGATTCACCATATACCCAACAAAATATGCCTTTTCTAAAAAGTTTTGCTCTCCAATATGTGGTAAAAAAAAATTCATTAGAATATCTAATGTTCCCGATATTGTTCTTCGTTTTGTGAAAGATGCAATATATCTGAGGGCAGTTTCTTGATTGAATATTTTATTTGCATCATGAACTGATGGTATAAATAAATCAATATAAGTCTCATTTTTATCCAAATCTAACAGGCAGTATTCAATAATACTTTTGTCTGAAATAACTCCTAATGCGCGCATTAAAATAAACAGAGGGACTGGTTTTTTAACATTTGGAACTAAAACAACAATTTGATTATTGGATAATTTTGTGCTGGGAGACACAATTTTAACAGCAGTTGTGCGAACAGGTTTTGACGCATCCTCCGAGACTGAACGAATTTCTGCAGAATGACTGTATGTGTCGTCAGGTTTATTTGCACGTATATAAAGCATATTGTCGGCAAATTTTTCCTGACAAATAATGGATTTTTCTTTTCCGTCAATAATAAAATAACCTCCATAATCATTGCGACATTCTCCCATGTTAAATCTCACATCTCTTGATAGTGATTTCAAAATGCACAATCTAGATTGAAGCATGACTGGAAAACGTCCTAGATATATTTGTTCCAATATTTTGGTTACTACTTTTCTCTCGTCATTTAAATAATATATATAATCAACTTCAACATCGTAGTGAATTGTAATTCCGTAAGTCATGTTACGTAATCGTGCGTCATTTGGATACATATAATGCGAGTAATTATCATCATAAATAATTGGCTTTCCAAAATATATTTTTTCCCCATCTTTTCCACCTAAATACATTAGACATTCATTTCGTTTGTCTTGACCTTCTTCTTCTCTTTCAATATACCGGATTGGATTATTTTCACGAAATATACTATTAATGCCATTATCAAAAAAATCATTATAAGACTCTAAATGGTGCGTGACTAAATTTTGTGGATTATCTTTAAAATATTTATCAATCAATTTCCATGATACAGCTTCCATTGATATTATATAAATAGTCATATTTTTTTATAATATTATTTGCATTAATAATATAAAATGTAATAACTCGTATAAATATCTTTGTAACCATAATTATACTTGTTTTTTGTATTGTTAGTATTTTGTATGTTTCTTTGTAAATTTCTTTGCAGTCTTTTCCTTATGTTTTATTGTCATGGCGCGTTTATAAGATTTTGTTATTGTAAATAATGTCCATGGTTGGGTTGGTCTATCGTGCAAATATGGTTTTAAAAACGCCCATTGTCTTCGTTTATTGCAGAATTCGTCTGCTATGAAAGGTGTGCCACACGAGCTTCCAAATCTAGCCATAAATGACATATTTTGTATCATTTTTGTATCTGCAGCAGTTCCATCAATTGCTCCACGTGGTTGATAAGGTTTAGGCCTGCTAGGATCTGACATATATTCGCGGGCGTCTAAGTCATAATGAGCGCACACAGTTCTTGAACAAAGGGTTTCTTTTTCCAGATATACGTCATAATGGTCAGCTATTAATTTTAATGCAAGGTTAATATTTAATTTTCCTTTATTTTCATCCATTAAATCTCCTAGACGAACACGTCGTGCCCCTTGATGTCTTCTAATATCATAAAAACCAGTATCACTGCATTCTTTATTACGAATTAACGGGTCATAAGCGGCGTTGAACCCAATAAAATATCCATTTGTGGTTCTCTCAACATTATGATATTTTAACCCTAATTCTATTCTTAAGATTTCATTTTTGTTTGTATCTCCAAATAACCACGAGTTTGCATAATCGCCCGAATTACCATCCAAAAGTATTTTAACATAATCATCCATGGTATCTCCATATTGCATAGATTTGCGAATACGAAATGCAATGGGGTAATTGTTTTCATATGCATTAAATCCTCCAATGGTTGTTTCTGTTCCAATTATACCAGCATCAGTTACAAAAAAATCAGTCCCGCTCCAAATCCAACAAGGTGAAGTTTGCATGACAATCCTATGCCCATTGCTTGGATTCATATCTAAAATAACTCGCATGTATTGACCATCTACATAATTTGAAAAACTATTGTGAGCAACTACAATCTTACCATCTTCTGTATAATCTCCAACGGCTATAAATGCGCTACAATGATCTGCTGCGCCTCCTTCTCTACCTGGTCCGACAACATGTGTAATTTTTTGTTTATTTTTTTCATGTCCATTATTAAATAAATAATCAGGGAACCATGAATCAAGCATAGTAAAATAATTATTCCATGTTAAAATTTCAGATGCAGTTGTTTTTGTTCCGCCTGCATTGCATCCTTCAGCAATTCCTTCAATCTCTTCGTAAAATTCTGGAAAGTTTTTTTTGATTTTCTCTTCAAAATATTTTTTGGTAGAATCAATAAAAAAATCCCATGTTTCACCAATATCATTGTAACATATGTATTTTAACATTTCTTGGATTTTTTTAAATTCTTTGGCACAAAAATATCCGTATGCATATCCACGTTCTCTAGGGTTTCCTTTTACTGAAATATACATCCATCCGTTTTTTTCGTAATATACTCCATTTTTAATTATTTTATTAGCCATCTAATATAATAATTTTATTAAATTTTTATTTATTTATTTGTTATTTAATTTTATTATTATATGAATTTATTTATTTTATTGGAGCGAGCCGGAGCGATAGCGAAGGTGAGCGACTGGAATCCTCTACGAAGTGAGAACGTTAGTGAAGGAATCTACCTATTTGACTTTTTTAGTTATTCCTTCTAACATGCGGGGATTTACCATTACTAAACCCATGATAACAAACAAAAGAATAAATGGAATAAGAACCAAAAACCAAGCAATTCCAGTGTGACCATCTTTGCAGATCAAGTTCAAGATCCATGTCCAGAAAAGAATGTAAATTATCTTGACAGCAAACACTAAAATAGTGCTGGGAACGCGTGCCACAAACATACCCATTTTATAAGTATGTTTATTTCCAAAATTCTGAATAATGGAAAAAATAATGCCTATCATGGATAGAACAAAATAAATAAATGCGGGTGTGCACAGATCCTTTAACTTGCTGGGGAACGCCATTATGATATATTATTAGAAAATAATGTTATATCATATAATAAAATTAAAATGTATAAAAAAATGTATAAAAAATATCTTAAAAATTACCTAAAAAATTTTGACGATGCTGTATTTATAAGTTGGTCCTTGTATGGCAGAGGATTAACTGGTGTTGCGTATCCATTTAAACTATTATATGCGCTTCCAATTCCATAAACCATGCTCCTTCCTAAATTTACCAAGTCTTGCGGTATTAATCCGCCAGCTCTTCTGCGTCTAGTTCCACCATTTTGTGGTGTGTATGTTATTTGATTGCGTTCTGAAATTGTTTCTGTTTGAGGATCAACGTGATATTTGTTCATTGGGAAATAATTAGTTTGGCCATCTTTTCCTGCTACACCTGGCCAATCTGCAATTTTGGGCGTCCATGGAGCCCCAACTAATGCACCATTTGCAGAACCACCCGTTTGCGTAAGGCAATCACTACACCCTCCATTTTGTTTGCTATTTTTTAAATAACAGTTTCCAGGGCAGTTGTGTCCGCAGTCACAATTTGGGCCGCACCTGCAACCAGGAGGGCATTTATGACACACGTGTTTTCCACCCAGTTGCAATCCACACCCGCAACCTCCTAGTTGCGCTGGTTGCAAGCCACACATGGCACAGTATCCACCATTTTGCTTTTTATTTTTAAAATAACAGTTTCCAGGACAGTTGTG
>Ga0194055_10000424_pt1 | contig 34048 bp, 17 predicted proteins | sample SepL449m_MetaG_FD_155482 | JGI IMG/M metagenome (GOLD analysis project Ga0194055, IMG submission 155482) | Anoxic zone freshwater microbial communities from boreal shield lake in IISD Experimental Lakes Area, Ontario, Canada - Sep2016-L442-9m | ecosystem: Environmental > Aquatic > Freshwater >... | reverse complement strand
GGGCGTTGCGATGTCGTCGCAGACGGTGAATTCGGCCAGCTTTGCGACTGGCACAGTCACCAATGGCCAAGTCGTTGAGCTTGTGATCGTGCCCGAGCCCGACACGATCATCTTTGCGGGCATCGGGATCGGGATGGCGGCGTGGTCGATCTGGAAGCGACGGCGCATCGCTCAGATCATGCAGGCCAAGTAGGGGCCATGTAGGCCAAGGAGGTCATGGCCTGCACGCGATAAAGGATAGCCCGGTCAACGGCACTTCCGCGAGCGTTGGATGGTTGACGAGCGGCCGATTGGGCGAAGGGCGGGGCCGTTCATGGCACGTCGGGCTGTGCCGCGACTACGAATCCCCCGAAACTGTCGCTGCACGCAGTTTTTCACCGTCGGCGCAGCCCTTCCCCGAATCCGGTCAACGGGCGGCTGGTTGCGGCGGCCATCAAAGCGAGTGGAAGTCGATCGCTGGAAAACTCGTCGGGCGCGATCTGAACTTTCGTCCCCATCGTCATGCGCTTCCGCGAGCGTCATGCGCTTCCGCGAGCATAGCCTCACTCTGTGCGTGGGCCGCGTGTCGGCGAGAGAGGTGGCGGTTCGAGCGGTTCGCCCAAGTGCCTGAGAATTTTCCGGATGAGTGCAGGCTTGGGTGTAATGAGATCAGCCGGATGTCGCCGCCGCAGTTCGGTCACTCGAGTGGAAACTCCTCCTCGACTCGGGCCATGAGTTTCGCCCACGCAATCCGTGAGGCGTCACATGCGCCGCTTCGGCGTCAGTGCTTGGTCCGCTCGCCCACTTCAACCAGCCCTTGCCCCATCCGGAGTTCTCGAACGATGTTTGCCCAGAGCGGCTCCAGCCACTGTAACAGCGCCGGGTTGGTGCTGTTACCGATTCGCAGCCAGACAACTTGAGGGCCGCTGGTTTCTGTCATGTGGCGAACCGCGAAGTCCTCGTCTTTCGTCACGATACACCAGCCGCCAGTAATCGCAAACCGCCAAATCTCTTCGTCGTCGGCGTCCCGCAGTCCGACGTCGCGACACTCTATCGCTTCTTCGCCGAATGTCCTCAGGAACCGTGTCAGCGATGGCGGCAACTGGGCATCGACGAGGAACCGCATTTCATCCGCCTAGGAAGACAGGATGGTCGAAATACTGAGCGGCGTACTCAAGGCACGCGCGTATGTCTTCCCGCTCCAAATCAGGGTAGTCAGCAAGAATCTGATCTTCTGACGCGCCGGAAGCAAGCATTTCCAGAACGTCTTTAACGCGAATGCGCATGTGGCGAATGCAAGGCCGTCCCCCACATTTTCCAGGCTCGACGGTGATTCGCGACTGAGAGGGTGTTGTTGCCATGGTTCCATCATACGTCCAGTTGGGGTGATCGGTAAATCGCGTGTTATCGAAGAGGCGGGTGACACCGGATCGCACGATGGGCTTCCCGCTGACACCTAAAACAAAGACGCAAACCCCAGCATATTGCATATTGATTGATCGCAAAAAATCGCCATCAGGCGGCTGCGATTCTGCTCCCAGCCGCCCCTCTCTGAAGGATAAGGATAGCTCGGTCAACGGCACTTCCGCAACCGTTCGACCCGCGATGAGCGATCGACGAGGTGAACTCGAGAACTTGAGGCATTTCTTGGCTCCTCAAGCCCAGATCAACGTAGGATAAATTGCTCCAAACCACCGCTGTGCGAGCAGTTTTTCACCGTCGGCGTAGCCCTTCCCTGAGCCTTGCTTGCGGGTGGCGGATCACGGCGGCCCTCAAAGCGAGTGGATGTCGATCGCGGGCAGCAAAGTCGGATGCAATCTGAGTGACGCCTCCTCGCAAGCTCGCCCGAGTCTGCATTGGTCCGTGGGCTGGCAAGGGCGAAACGGGAAGCATGCAATCATTCCTTCAAGCCCTGCCCCCTTGCCCAAGACTGCGATTCCAAATCCAGCCTCGCGTGCTTGATCCCCTCGAGGCTGTGTTGGCACTCTTGGATAACCTCGTTGAGAACCCGCTCGCCCGCATCCAAATCCGTATGCCTGATCCCGTCGGCGTGTCCCGGGTCGAACTCGTAGCTCTGTGGCATCTTCCGTGCGGACTTTTCCAATTTGTCGAGGAACTCCGAGTAGTGTGAGTCGAATACTTTCCCTCGATCGGCTCTCCGAGATGTCGGGGATCGATCCGGTGGAGGTCAACCGAGCCAGCCATGACGAGGCTTGGGGCTGTGCCTATTCGCTGGTCTGGCGGGCGTACCTGGAGGTGGGGAGGGAGGCTGCGTAGGACCTCCCCTGCCACGCCCTGCTCAACTATTCCGGAATCCACGTGGTCGGACTGGTCAAGTCTGCGACCACTCGCGTGAGCACAGCGGCCCGCTCAGCCTCGGCCAGATTCATACAGGCCACGAGGATCACAGCGCGGGTGAGCAACTCGATTCGATTGGCCGAAATCGCGTCGCAGCAAATCGCTAACTCATGCTTTTCTGAACGAAACCGCGTTTGTTCGCTTCCTGTCCCCGGCACTTTTACGCAAGCCGGGGGATGGGGCAACCCGTCCTATGGCTTCAATTACGGCACGCCGACGGCCGCGCCGTAAGCCTTGACGAGGTCGGATAGCGAGAACTTGTCGGTCGCCTCCAGGCTCTTCTCGACGGGCATGCCTTCCTTGATGCCCTGCACGAAGGCAGCAAACTTCTTCAGGTCGTTGGCTAGGAACTTCACTAGGCTGGGGGCCATACCGTACTACATGGCGTCGATGTTCTGCTTGCCGAAGAACTCGTCCCCCAGCGTGCCGGTGCGCCGCAGAAAATTCAGCGACTGCTCCTCCTTGAGCCGCACCTGATCTGATCGGGGCACCACCCTGGTGCCCACCCACTTCGTGATCCCCTCGTTGAGCCAGAAGTCGCCGTGTCGCGGGTGGCTATTCTTGAACGGATCAGCCGACTCGGAAGGCCGCCAGACCTGTGTCGTTCGGGTTGGAAAGCCGTCCGGCAGAAGTTTCGAGGCGGTTTCAGCGAGAGCGACGTGGACTCCACGGACACATGGCGCACACGTGCCCGAAATCCGGCTGAGAAGTTACCGCCAAATCCATGCGCAGGGCCACAAGAGGGCCGCCTCGCTAGGGAAATTGCGGGCGACTTCGTAATCTCCTCTAAAGTGTTAGGCTGGGATGTTTCCTAGAAATTCTATCTGGGAAATCCCGGCTTAAGAACTGGCTTCATTCATGGCGGCAGGTCATGGTTGTGGCATGGTTCTCGACTCCTTCTGTGCTCACGGGGTTATCGGTTGCTGAGACTGCTGAGGTAGGAACGGGAGAGGTACTCACAATGAACATTGGTTGCAGATCGGTTGCAGTTTTTATTATGTGGATCGTGTGGCCGAGCATTGTGTTGCTCGGCGGCGTGGATGGTTTTGCGGTGCCAGTTGCGACGGAGGTCCCACTGGCCAAAGACCGTGCGGATTCCCTTGCCCGCTGCCAACGCAAGACAGAATCCGCTTTCATTCGCGACCTCGCTGAAGGCAACGGGGACACAATATTCTCAGGAACAATTAGCGTTGCCCCTGGCCGTTATCGGCTCCACGCCCCTATGGCCATCCATCCCCTGGGCGATATGGCCACGGCATGGCTTACGGTGAAACTGCAGGCAGACACTACGGAGAAGACGTTCAACGCATTGGTCTTTCCTTTGTCCGACGAGTTCACGGATCTTTTCATGGACTTCCTTTTCATGGACTTCACTCCACGAAATCGTGATACAGCTGTGACAGTCAGTTGGGCTTTTGAAGAGGGAGAGTCCTCGGCTCTCTCGCGACGGAAGTCCATCGCGGTTCCCACTGCCAATACGAGTGTGTTGAATAACGAGATCACGGACTTTCCAGACTTGGAGGATCCGGATGCACCACGACCTATCGAACAGGCCAAGGCTATCAAGGAGTGCCTGCTCCTACGCAGCATCCATGTTGAGCCGCTCTCGCCAATCGCCATTGCTGCAGTTTATTCAGATAAAATTACATACCAGCGGGGTGAAAAAGGGCACGTCACTGTCGAACTCCACAACGCGAGTCCACAGCCTCAGGCCGTATCGCTCGTGGTTGAAATTCAGGGCGGAATCGATCAGGTCTGGCCAGTCAAAGTCGAGGCAGTCTCCATTCCAGCCGATAGCTCCCTAGCGTGGAAAGGTGAGTTTGCGACGACGGATCTTTCTTGGGGATGCTCCCTGCAGGCGACGGCGACCGTGGGAGAGTTTCCCCCTGAACATGGCGAGGCTACCTTTTCCGTACCGGACCACTTCTGGGACGTGGCGGTTATGGCGCAGTGTCCGGCGCAGATGACACAGAGTTTCGTTTCCATGGAAGCCGCGAGGAAGTCGGCTGCACTGCTGAAATCACAAGGCTATAACGGTTTTGAAGCATACTTCTGGGCGCCCTGTGACTTCCTCGACTATACGCCCGACACCGAGGTGTTCTTCAGCGGTCAGACTGCATACGTCCAGACGATAGCCGGTACCCGCAACATCATTGCCGCCTGCCACGAGTTAGGAATCAAGGCGACGTTCTATGCCAACCTCTGGGGTGGCAGTGGTGAACCGGCTTTTGAGATGATGCGACGACACCCGGACTGGTTTGGCAGTGCCAGTTTTCATAGCGGCGCCCTAGACGACGCTTCCCTTAGGACGGCAGGTATTATTCGCGGCGCTGGGCAAAAAGTGTGGAGCTTTAATCAGCTCAATCCGGAGGCAAATAGGGGTCTTTTTGATTTCCACGTTGGCGAGATTCTGAAAAGCTGCAAAATCTTTGGATGGGATGGCATCCGGTACGACAGCTACTACAGCGCGCCGTGGACAATCAAGGCGATGACTCATATTCGCGAGCGTATGAACCAAGAGTTGCCGGCCTTCCTGTTCGGTTACAACGCGTTTGCAGACGCCGAATACCGAGCGGGCGCTATGGACTCGACATCCAGAGGAATGATCATGGCCGAAGGTGCGCGTATAGGAACCGGGAGTAGTATCGCTGATTATTTGCATGGGCTTAACTTGTGGCGAGAAGTCTCTTGGCCGTACGGTTCGGCTATCGGCCCTCTCTACGGGTTTACAAACGGAACAAAGGGCAAACCCTCACCGCTGGACCATCTCTTGATGGCCTCCGTCTACATGTCGGTTGGTGCACATCCTTACTACAATCTCATGGGTGGTGGTTTCGGTGAATACCCGGCGTTTGCCGTGCGCTATGCTGAGATGATTTACAATACTCGCCTTCGCGACGTGGCCGACCCCGAGAGGATCGTTGCGTTTGGCAACCAAGTTGAACCATTACTCTGGCGTGAACTGGTACGCACGTGCACGCTCAAGAACGGTCGGCAACGGCTGGTATTACACGTTGTAAATAGTGCCGCCACGTCCGTATTCGGTGATCTTGGTATGCGGCATTCTCCGCCGCTGAAAAATGTGCCCATCCGATTCACGCTGCCCGATGGTGCGAAACCACTCGGAGCATGGGTCATGCAGGCCTATCCAGCGGCTTGCCAGCAATCGCTGCCACTCGTCGCGGATGGTTCATCTGTGACCCTGATGCTCCCAGATGTTCGTTTTTACGGCATGGTTGTGATCGAGTTTGAGTCGAACACTCCTATTCCCACACGAATGGACGCTCGTGCAAGACGGGCGATGGAACTGAAGAAAGAGAAGTGAACCATGAGCATTGTTACAGAAAAGTACTTCAGCCCCTTTCGGATGCTCCAGTTTCTCATTCTCGCTGGAGTGACTTACCTTTGCGCCACAAGTTCGATGCGAGCTGCGACTCTTTCGGATAAGGATGCTCCGCTGGATTGGGTCTATCCGGATGCCGAGCCGTTGCGATTCCATGTCGTGCGCGGTTTGTGGTCACGAGAATACCGATTGGACGAGGCCATGGCGCTGGCCGGTGCAGGGAGTGTGACGGAGAGTTGGCATGCCCACGGCATGGGGTTTGGCTATGTTGGCGCCTGGGATGCCAACGTTAGTGGAAGCGTTCCGGAATTCCCAGATACGGCCGAGAATCTTCTGGCAAATCACGTTCTGGTTATTTGCAACATAAACGCAAAAGCGTTCACGCAGTCACAGCAGACCTTGATTCAGGAATTTATCCGCAATGGTGGTGGGGTTCTTTTTCTCGGCGGTCGTTTTGCGTTCGGCAGCCAGTGGGCTGGATCGTCTTTGGCGGAAGTTGCGCCAGTCAGTTTTGTCGGGGTCGGGAAGGATGGTGAGCAAGCATTTGATCTCAAGAGCACGGCCAAAGGACTGGTTCTGATTGCCGGGCCCGACCGGCTCGGCGACAAACCAAGCCCACTCGACTGGGAGCAGACGCCCCGCGTGTTCTGGTATCACGATGTCAAGCCCAAGTCAGACTCGCAGGTAGTGCTGGTGGCCGATGGAAATCCTCTGCTGGTGACTGGAACCTACGGTAAGGGCCGCGTAGCGTTGTTTGCGGGAAGTGTGATGGGCGAACCGCCAGACGGCAGCCTGCCTTTCTGGCAATGGAACGACTGGCCGCATCTTATGGCTGAGGTTATGGCTTGGCTGGCGGCGCCACGGAATAACTTGAATAGCACGTTCAATGCGTCGGTGCAAAAGCAGATCAGTGCGACGGTGGCCTCGCTCAACACCTCGCTTGAGGTAGACGCTTCTGAGGCGACACTGTCAGCTGCTGAACCGCTGTTGTGCCGGGTTGGAAAAATCTGTCGGGATGCCGATACACTCGAACAGATTGTCCAAGCCATTGCCGTCTGTGAGGCAGATCCGAGCAGTGCCTTGGCCGAGTTCATTGGCCGCCGCGCTGCGGCATATCCAGGCCCGCAGGCAGGCCGACTGGCGATAGCGCTCGTGGCATCGGGCAGTCCCGGCAAGACAGCCATCGGGCTTCGCCTTGCAGGAGCCAGTCGGCAAGCTGGCTCCGTTGATGCACTTATTCGTCATCTCGCTAGTGGAGCACCTGCGACACTCGCAGATCGTACCCAGGCTCGCGGCGATTCTCTCGCGACAGATGTGATTTCTGTCGTGACGCCAGAGCAGAAGGAGATTGCGGCCGCTTTGATCCGATTGGCCGCCCTCGAAGGGCTTGTCTTGCTCGGAGATGCCACTGCCTTACCGGCGATTCAGAAAGCAATTGCAGAAAGCAGGCCGAATGGATGTTTTGCAACACTTGTTGGTGATCGCGGTGTTGAGTCCTATATGATTACATCTGATAACCGAATTTATCAAACGGGTCTTGTGGCGGCACTTGCGTGCGGCGACACCAGCGTTGCATCACCGCTGGCGGAGGCGCTTCTCGGGAATGTTTACGTAGCAAGCCGCGCTCGCAGCGGATGGAACGGACCCAAAAAAGCAGCGAGCCACGTCGAGGGCTCGTTGCCTTCTATCCTCGCATGGCAGGCGACTCTTCATGCCATACTGAGACGCTGTCCAGTTGATCGTCTAGAGTCTTTAGCCCAGGCAATCGCAGCGATCGATGACATTCGCATTGTGCCGAGTGTCTGCGCGGCTTTTGGGGGCCGGCTCACTCCAGCCATTCGAACAGCCCTACAAACAAGCAAGATCAAAGGGGTCGTGTCGGTGGGCGAATCGCGATGACGAGTTGTCACCTACTGCATCAACTGATAAGCGTCTTTAGAATGAAGTCTCAGGCTTCTAATAATGTCTTCTACTGATTGAGGAGCGATGCGGTTTCATCCTGATCGACTGGGAGAAATCCACGGTCAACGTTGAGAATCAGGATAGCCATCGCTGTGCTGTAGCCTTTGCCCATCGCGATCAAAGGTTCTCCGTGGCCTGGTGGAAATGGAACGCTGCCATCCGGTTCCTGGCGTTCGCGTATCAGCTTTTCGACGCAGCCAAGTTGATTCGCAAAGGCAACGCCATGATCCAGTGCGCGGCCGCGGTAGAGGCCACGGATTGCGAAGAAATTAGATTCAAAAAACTGTGGGCCGTACCAGCGTGGCGGATGGCGTTCAAACCAGCCGATTGCCGACTCAAGCCGTTGCGGTTCGACCCCGTAGAGGGCGATCGCATCGAGGCCCGCGCCTGAACTGTGGCGGACTGTCAGCCCCTGATAATCAACGGAGAATCCACCGAACTCCTCTTTCTTTGCAGGATCGACTTTTTGGCTTGCGGAGATAAAGTCAACGGCACGTTCAATACTGGACTTAGGAACTCGAAGGCCTCGCAGCGAGGCAGCGCGAAGCTGGAGGAGATACCACGCAGATAGGACGCGGTCATTCGCGCGGGTTTTTGCGCTGCGACGCCACCCGCCAGTGTATTCAACGTTCGCGCTGGCCTCCTGCATCGCGAGGGTCTGTTCAAGAATGCCCGTGGCGGCCTCCATGAGTTTACGATTGCCGGCATCGTCGGGAAGTCGACCGACGAACTCGATTACAGCAAGCCCGGCAATGGCGTGATCGGTGTTGGGCTCCTCTTCGCCGCCGAAGAAGTGGTTGGCGCTTCTGCCAACGAGCCAGTCGCCCGCAGCCCGGAGGTTCGGGCCATGCAGCGAATCGTCCACAGAAACTCCCGACGAGAGGCACGCGAGGACGAAAAGGGCCGTCACAGTATTCTGGCGACACTCGCCCACAGCCCCGTTTTTCTGAATGCTTGCAACGTAACTGAGGCCACGAGTGACAGCACTGTGCCGCGTGTTGGAGGCATCGTCTCGCACAGGCTGGGCGGCGAGAACGGGGCGCAAGAGGGACGCGAATGGAAGCGTCAGCGATAGCAAGGAGATAGCCAGTCGTATCACGAATCTTTTCCGCACTGGAGCACGAACTGCCATCGTGTCACGGCATGAGCGAGAGGGCGATTGGTTGCACGCGGATTCGATAACCAATCCAACAATATATTTATTGAGGCGGTGGCTCATTGCGCCTTCTCCAAGATTGTGTTGAGGTAATCATAGGATCGGTCGCGAAAAAGTTCGGGCATGGCCCGCTCGCGTGAGCGTTTCAGTTCAAGATAAAGATGCTTCGGTAGTTTGAGGTCTTGCGTGTCGTCACCGATGAGACCCATGCCGCCATTGGCCACGTTTTTTCTGCTCAGGCCACCTTTTCGACGATTGATCTCCGCACGCGTGACAGCCCAGATCACATCGCCATTACTCGCGCCACGCACACCCATTGCCACGCTAGCTGCCGACCGCGCGATTGCCAACTGATCGGGATCGATTGTGCCGCCTGTCCTCGCTTTGCCCGTGATCCCCATCGTCGTTTTCAGGTCTTCCAGTGCCGCCCCTAACTCCGCGACGAGTTCTCCCCTTGCCGCATCGTCCTGTGCCTTCGAAGTGCCGGCCTTCGCAACAAGTTCGGGCAGCGTTTTTAATTCCGCCGGAAGCTCTGGCATGGTTTCAAGTATCGCTGAAAATGTATGAGTGATCGACGCAGCATCGTGCATGGCGTCGGTCTTGATCGCGTGACACAGTGCATACACATGATAGAAGAGTTCACCGTAGACCGCCTGCAATCTATTGCGGTCTGTCATGAACTCCGAGAGCAGGTCGCGTGGCTGAGCCATTGCTCGCTCGACCTTTCCCGCGCTGACAATGGCCTGCCGCTCCATCATGTACTGTGTTGTTACAAGCATCGGCTTGATCACTGCCTGAATCTGCTCGTGATCAAAGCCGGCGGCGAATCCGTGGAGCAATCCCTCAGCGAGCGGGTCAAGCTTTTTATATTCCTCAACACGTGACTTCCATGCGTGCTCCGCAAGCGTGGTTTTCTCGCGCGTGGCTATGCCTGCGCCAGAGTTTGCTCCGATCACAGGGGGCACTTCGATCGCAACCTTTTTCACGAACGTGGTGAGTAGATGCCCCGCCATGGTGTAGAGACCAAGTAACTGATCGACATTCGCAGCAGCGTCGGTACCTGCCAGTCGCGATGCCTCGGCGAGGTCAAGCGTTTTAAGAACGGCAATCTGAAGCGATGTCAGACGTAGTCGGATCACAGGGAGGCTCGCTTCGCTGTAGTGTGCAGCCTGCGACTGAAGTTCAGTGCGCGCGGTGACGAATGCATCGCGAAGCAATGGCAGGCGAGAGACGGCATCGGAGCGGAGTTTACTGAGTGTCGCACGCATGTCGTTTTCAATCATGCTGCTCAGGGTGTCGCTACCCCGCTCCCACGAACGGATCGCGATCACGAGATCGGTCTCCTGCATCGCCAGCGGAGGCGTCCAGCCTCGCAGCGATTCGGCGCGCGAGAGGAAGGTGTCGAGCGACTCTTTGATTGTCGGCCGAATGACCGATAGAGTCGATTGCAGCGATGACAGCCCAAGCCAGGCTTCACGCATGCGGGCCCACGCATCGATAAATTCAGGCTGAGTGATGTCGACTTGGCCAGTAGCAATGCGAGTACGGGCATCAATCGCCGCGATGCGCAGCCATTGCAGGGCATGGTACGAGCGCCAGAGCAATTCGTCCTCGGCCCGAACCACGGCATTACGATCGCCGAGCGGCACGAATGGGGCGGCCCCACCGATAAGCGAGTGGACATAGCGGTACGCGTACTGCGTAAGAGGAAGATCGTCGCCAAGGCGATCGGCATTCTGCATTTCAAGGAGCGTGCCAAGTTGGATGAGAAGGGGCTCTCCGACGGATGCCGTGTCGAGGATGTGGTTGCGGTTATCAGAAAGGGCGTTGGCACGCATGCTGGCATCGTGTGCAAGCGGGGCCAGCACGTCGGCGAACTCACGCAGCAACGGGCCCGCACCAAGTAGACTTTCCTTTAGATGTGCGTCAGTGGCCGCAACGCGGAGAGCATCGACACGCGGTAGAGTCAATTCGGGCACGAGGAATTCGCTGGCCATGTCGGCGATTTCCTGAAGCACGATGCGATTCGTAGCGAGAAAGTTTTCACTTGTTTTTTCATGTTCGGGCGTCAGGCGGACCCGGCTCTCAAGGGTTGCTGCGAGAAAGCCGACCAGTTCACGAGTGATATCGAGATACGCATTGGAAACATTTGTAGAGATCGTTTCCTGACGCTCGACTCCGGCAGCTACCTCGGACAGGATGGCAGTAAATGCAGCACGCGGATCATCGCTGACTGCAGCGGCATGCAGTGTGGCAGCAATAGTGCCGCATGGAACCTCGGCAACAATGCTCACATAACTAAGGGAGTTGCGAAAACGATCGAGGAGTGCTCGCTCCAGCATCTCGGTGTACCATCGAGTGCCCCAGATAGGCCGGCCAGTCGCTCCCAGTTGCATCTCAATCGCAGCAACCGTGGCAAGTTGATCCTTGTTGAGTGGCGTGCCGGGGGTGAGTGAATCAGTGAGCGCGATGAGGCGCCCCTTGGCTGCCCGCATCAAGACGATCTTTCCAGCGGCCCGAGCAACAGCCGACTGACTGCTTTGATTATGTCCGCTGGGGTCAATCGTCATCGACTTACGAACGAGCCGCAGTTGATTCTCAAACGAATCAAACGCAAGTCGAATCGTCACCGATTGACTGCTCGACTCCTGCCCTTTTGTGTCGCGAGCGACAATGCGAACCTTCACTCCCTTCGCATTGCCCGCCAGTGCCGCAAGATCGGCCACCGTCATTGAGCCTGTGCCCTCGGATTGCGTTGCGCCGTAATCACGAAAGTTCATAAACACATCGTCACCGCCCTCAATCCGCATAACGATCTCGGCAAGGCCAATGTCGTCCTGGGTTTTATAGCCAAACACGACGGCATCGTCATCGGCGTATTCGCGGTCCTCCGGCACGGCGACAAGGCTCACTACGGGCGGGCTGTCGGGCACGGCGCGGATCGTGAACGGTAATTCGTGCTTGCTATCGACCCCCTCCACGGACGTGAGTTGCATCGCCATCCGATGCGTCCTATCGACATTGAGATGGAGTGACGCATGCGTGGGGTCCTTGGAGTCGATTCGAAAGCGACGGTCGTCGGGGCCGATGCATCCGACTACGTTACGCAGCGGCGCGTTGCTCACAATGTCAATGCGGATGTGAGTGCCCTCGACCGCGGTGACGGTTCGACCTGTGATTATTTCAGTCTTGGCCTTCAGGCGTGTGTAGCTCGGGAATTCATATGTGATGGTCGTCGCAGTGATCGTTGGGCGAGGCATGACACGAACGAAGTACTGGGCGGAGCGAGCATCGTGGAGTATTGCGGTCCACGAGAAGTCTTGCCGGGAGTCAGCTAGGGTCGTCTGCCACTGGCCATCGGACATGCGAGTGAGATCGATCGAGACGACAGAGCCGTCAGTGTATTGAACGCGGATGCGAGGTGTTGCATCGCCGGCAGGCTTGCCTACCAGAGCGAATGTCAGCGTGATGTTATCACCTTCGCGAATGGCGGAGGCAATAGGTTGCGATGTTTCAAACCATGTAGCCGACGGTCGAGCATGGTTCGCACCGGGATACAGAAACCGCTGAAGTAGTAGATCGGCACGCAAGGCTCCAACATGTGGCGCAGCAAACAGAAGGGAGAGAAGCACTGCGGCGAGGGCGGCGTAGAGCGTGGGCCTCTGCGTGCTGATAAAGGGGCCGATGGACCGCGTACTCCATAAAGACAGCCCCATCCTCTCGGTTTGTTGGCGGAGAACTTCGGCGGAGGAGATCAGGCGATCAGTGCGAAGGCTCGCCGTGTCGAGGAGAGTGCGGAGATGATCACGCGAATCACCGGAGGCGCGGTCGATCACAAGCGCAATAGCATCGTAGTTGGGCCGTCGGGTTGCGCGCCAGCACAGGCGAACAAGGAGGATTGCCGCGACCACCATTACGATCCAAGGAAGCGGCAACCGCCAAAAAGCCGCGACATCAACAAAGCGATCAAAGAGGCATGACACGGCGACGAACGAGCCGACAATGAGGATCCAGGTTGCGGCATCGGCTAGGAGAGTCCATGCGCGAACGCGCATTGCATAGCCACGCAGGACTTGTGCCAGCCCACGCGGCAGCGTGGCAGGAAGGGATTGCATGCCAGCGGCGATAGTGTGCCTCATAGCCAAGCCTCGCGTGAACCACGTGTCTTATGTGGTCTTTTATGATGTCTCGGCTGTGAAAAAAGGGGCGGGAGTAGCCGTAGAACTTGGGGCGTCGCAAGTGTGGTCATATCGCGAGCCCCGCGAGTTTGCGGAGAGTCCAGTGAATGGTTGCGATCAACGTGATTGCGGCGATCAGAAGCCAGTGGTCGGCAAGCGGATAACGCTTGGCAGTGGAGTCGCGCCAGGTGACGGGAGTGAGGGGAGCGTTTGTATTGACTTCGGCAGCAGCCTCAGCAACCGGGAGATAGCGGCCGTGCGTAGACTTCGCGAGATTGATCATGAAAGGCTCATTAAACTCGCTGAAGAGCTCCTCCATGCCAGGATTAATCGTGCGATCAGTTGCTGGCATGGCCGACGCGGCTTGTGCGCCAGGAGAAGGTGGAAGAGCGGCTTGGGCAAGGAGTTGTGTAAGCAACCGGTCAACGCGAGTGGCCTGTGCGAAGTCTCGCTGTGCAAAGAGCCCGCTCAGGCCTAGAAGAAATACATGGCCCTTACCGTAAGAACCGACGGAGAGGACCGGCTCGCCACCCTGATTGGTAAGCAAGACAGCATCTTGCGGTGGCACGCGCGTGGCGTGGTTGGCGGGCGGGAGTGCGGCTAGAATCTGCGCGGATTGTGGGCCGTCAACGCCGAGGCGGAGCATGGGTTCGTGGATCGCGGTAAGCGGCATGCGAACATACGCATCGGCAAGTGGATTCGCAGCAAAGGTCCAGCCGAACTGCTGAGCCAATACGTCATAATACGAATGTGTATCGACGAAAATGAGCAGTGAGCCACCAGTTTGTGTGACGAATTGGTGCAGGTCATTAGCATCGGTATCGGAGAAGGATCCGAATGGCTTGCCCTTGAGGACGATGGTACCGTACTTTGACCAGCTTTTTGCGGAGTTGGGTACAGCGTCGATGGCCTCACCGCGCCGAGGAGAGTCGCTCACGTAGGTCTGTCTCAATAAGATGCCGTTTCGCTGGGCAGCCATGGTGAGATACGCGGTATCCCAGTCGGCGAACGCGCCGACGATTAACGCCTGTGGTGCGCGTTCGACGGTGTCGAGTGTAAAAGCGACAGTGTTGTTGCGTGTGATCGCATCACTGGCGGCGGCAAGCGTGAGCCGCATCGGGTGCCTGCCTGCCTCGGGCGCCTTGGCGCGAAGTGTCACAACGTGAGTCGCCTTGCCTGTGGCAACACACTCCTCCGAAACGAGGTCCAGATTATTGCTGCTGAGAGTGAGTCTGAACGGCGACGGTATGCCAACAGCTGTCTTCACAAGCACTTTGAGCGTGAAGTCTTTCCGTGCAAAAGCAATCCGTCTGCACTCCCAATCCAGAATCGCAAGATCCACGACGCCTGGCATTAGCGACCCAGTGCCGACGCTGATAGTCGGGATTTTGGCTTTACGGATGTCATCCAAAACAGTCGCGGACGAGCGACCGTTGTGTCCCCCGTCGGAGAAGACATAGAGACCAGAAAGTACTTCGCCCTCGTGCTGATCGAGGAGCAATGCGAGGTCGCCGTAGAGATCGGTCTGGTTACTGGCTGCCGGACGACCCTGACCTTTGGTCAGAGTTACTGGCTCGAGGCGCATCGCGCGGATAGTATCGCGTGCAACCTGCGATCGGGATAGGGTGCAGACCTCGGCGATACGAGGCTTGAGGGTTGCCTCGTGTGTCGCGAGAAATGCGGCATCACTGAGCGACTGCAACGTGAGCATTGCGGTGTTGGTGTCGTCGGCAATGGACAGCAGCATTTCCAACGGCGCAAGGACAGACTGCATAAAAGCAGGCGTGAGATCGCCGATGCCGTCGCGGAGATTCTCAGTGACTGTGCTGAGGGATGCAAGTAGCTGCATCGACTCGGCAGCAGGCACCGCCTGCTGCGGCGGGAGTGTCTGGGCCATGAGTTGCGCACCGCCTAGCAACGTGCGGAGCCTGCTTTTAGTTTCACTGACCCATTCACCGTATTTGTTTTGGGTTGCTGCAGCAGATTCCGCTAGCGGCACGCCCTGCGCAAGCTGTTCATGGACTGATGCTAGGGCGGCCTGCTGCTGCGTGGCAGAATCGATGATTAAGGCTAGGCCGTTACGTAGCTGAATTGCCTCACTAGGCCGCTCCTTCACCAAAACGGGCGAGTGTATCGTCAGAAGATCGAGTGCTGCCGTGACATCGCCCGTGCCCGCAAACGGCTCGTTCATGCTGTCAGAGGTATCGAGGTAGGCAAGGCGCTTTCCGTCATGCTCCCACGTGCTAACGCGGATAAGAACAGGTCGATAGACGAGCCACGCCGTGAGGAGAAGCAGAAGCGTGATGGTGAGAGGAAGAATGCGTGCTGCGAGCGACGCTCGCGTGACTTCAATGCGAGCCCAGCGGATCGCCATGGCAATACAAGCAATTGCCACAACCATAAGCCCCCACCACGGCACGGCCGCTTCGCTGTAGAAAACCCATTGCGTGTCAATCAATCTCATGTAAAAAACCGCCGGCAGAGCCATGCTTCACAGACAAGAGTAGCCAGAACGGTGACTGCGAACCACGTAGCGGCGGAGCCGCCCTCGTACCCCTGGCCGACGGCACGGATGAGTTGGGGCTCGCTTTCTAGGAGATCGGCGTGGAGCAATTCCTGGAGTTGCTTACGTGCGGGGTCCGCAATGGCTCGGTGGTCGGATTCCTCTTGGTCAGCAGAAACGTGATACCACGTGATGCTTTTGTCATCTTGCGGATCCAGATGCATTGCGTAGTCACCCGGCTGTTGCGTCTGATCGAACCGAATATAGCCACGCTGATCGGACCATACAGAATCGCGAATGTGCGACGTTCCGTTGGGTGCTACGAGGCGAACAGTGGCGGCACTGACAGGGCGAATAATCGGTTCTCCTGGCCGCAGATTGAGTGGAAACTGCACGCTGGCCGCCGCGACGGTAAGGAGGCGAGTTAACAGCAGTGGATACGCGGCGTGCACAACCAGTGAATGCCATTCGCTCCCAAACCCAGCGGTCCAAAGCAGCACACGGCCGCGACCGACCGATTTTTCCATCAGAAGCGGTGCGCCGTCACTCAGAGATAAAAGCAGGGACGTCCCAAGACGCTCAGTGTTTGGGACAGTGGTATACCAATTGTAAAAGCGCGCGCTGCCGATGTTGCCGCCACGAGCGTCTTCAAGTTCGTGCAGGACGCGGTCAGTAGTTTTCTCGACAACGGCCTGCTGATAGGTCTCGGGGTCAATCTGATCGCGAAAGGGATTGGCAAGATCGATGGGGAGTATGCGGGCAAAGGCGGCGTTGAACGCATCGGGTCTAGCGGTCGGGCCAGGCGCGAGGATGACGGTGCCGCCACGCGTCGCGTAGTCAATGATAGCGACGACGGCCTCGGGAGAAACAGTCTCGGTATCGAGCAGAATCATTGCGTCGATATCGCGAAGCAATCCGGTGCTCAGTTGTGATGGATTCGCATTCACGACGACAGTGCGAGCGATATCGCCTGATTTTCTGTCGAAGGCAGCTTCCTCCTGAGCTGTAATGCGTTGCTGCATTGCAGCCCGCTGGGCCTCCGGAACGGCTGTCATAAGTGCGTTACGTTTCTCGTCATTGATCGGACCTTTGGCCAACGCGATGCCTTCATGCAGCGCGAGTCGAAGCCATTCTCTTGGGTTGTCGAACCCCCTGGCGGTGTTGATGCCCTGCACAACAATTACGTTGAGTTCGCTTCGAACGCGAAAGCTACGGGCAATGACATCGTCAGCGGGATAGTCATCTGCTTTCAAACGGGCGGTGAGTGTTTCCTCGCCAGCGGTGAGCGAGAGAGGGATCTCGATCGTCTTCTCACCCGGTGCCAGGGCGATCACTTGGTCGAAGATCGTATCACCCGAACTATTTTGGATGGTGAGCAATGTCTCGGCGGATGGCTTGGAACCGTAGTAGCCAACCGTGATGGAGAATATGGTTGGCTGACTCGCGAGAACGAGATCGGTGCCGGGCGTGAGGCTAGAGATTGCAAAGTTATCGCTGTCTGGTCGCTCGAAGGTGACGGGAAAGACGCGCACGCCCGAGGCATGGAGCAGTCGCGATGGAAGTGCCATCGCAGAGAGCGTACGCAGATTCTTGTCGCTGAAATCAGAGAGAATATAAAGCTCTTTGTTCTTTTCAGGGCTTTGTCGGAAGAGGTCGGCAGCCTGCCGAAGCGATGTCTCGAAGTCCGCCGGGGAGTGGGTGAGATAGAGAGCGGTGACGGCCTGATCGATGGCGTCAGGGGTAATGGGAAGGGCGTTCAATGTCACTGGCAAGGAGTGGCCGTCCATCGAGAGCAAGTCGACCCGGCCCGGAAACGACGCGGAAGCGAGAATCTGACGACAGAGAGAGACGGCGCTATTGTATTTGCTGCGTGTGCCAAAAGACGCAGACATGCTCTGTGACAGGTCAAACAGGATAATGCGATGCGACGAGGCGGGCGAGGATGGGAACTCCTCGGCCTGTCGCATTTGCCAGGGAAAGTACGGCTGCATGAAGGCGAGCGGGAGTGCGATGAGCGCGAGCGTGCGCATCAGGATAATGACGTAGCGTTTCCACTCGCTCAGCTTTTTTTGCGACTGGACGAGTTTGCGGAGAATATAGATCGAGCCCAGCGAGCTGTCACGTTTTCGACTCTTAAAAATAAGGTAAAGAATCAACGGGATCGCGGCGGCGATGAGAAAAGCTGCGAAGATCGGCGTGTGGAAGAGCATGCGTGGGGATGGGATGACTGCCGGTCCTAGGTGCTTATTGCGTTACGGCGGCGAAGGTATGCCGAGAGCGCGGTTTCGAAGTCGTCGCTCACGGGCAGAACGATGTGATCGAAGCCACTGCGATGGCAAGCGGTTCTCATCTCCTCCTGATGTGCGTCGAATGCCCGATGGTATTCACGCTGGATGAGCGTGGGATCGACGGTGATCACCTCCGGGCCTTCGAGGTCGTGAAAACGAATCACGTTGGTCAATTCCATTGACCGCTCGGATGGGTCGAAGACCTGCATCGCAATCAGGTCGCTGCCTCGGAATCGGAGGCGTGCAAGGAGAGGAACAATTCGCTGTGGGTCATCCATAAAGTCAGAGATAACAATTGTCAGCCCCTTGTAGCGGATGGGGGCGGTGGCAATGGTCAGAGCTTTTACAAAGTCGGTTGCGCCGTTGGGCGCGGCCGCGGCGAGAGCCATCAGGACTCGCTGAAAGTGGGCGGGCCCGCTGCCAAATGGGATGTGCGCGTCACTGGATGTGTTAAAAGTCGTGAGGGAGAAGGAATCTCGCTGTAGGCTCGCCAATCGCGAGAGGATTGCTGCTAATCGCACGCCGAATTCGAGTTTGGTGAATGAGTTGTCACCCTTATGCGACATCGACGACGAGATGTCGAGCAGCAGGCTAATGCGGGTGTTGGTTTCCTCTTCAAATTCTCTGATGAAAAGCCGTTCGGACTTGGCGTAGAGTCGCCAGTTCAAAAACTTGAGGTTGTCGCCCTGAAAATAGTGCCTGTGCTGCAGGAAATCAGACGAAAAACCTTTCGAAGGCGACCTGTTAAGCGAGTGCTGGAAACCCTCGACTCGGAAGCGGGAAAACACTTCCAGTGCGCCCAGACGATCGGCAATGTCGGCAGGCAGAAGTTGGAGTGCGGGAGTGCTCATGGACTCGTGGCAAGAAGAATTCGTTGGGTGCAAGGCTCATCCGTGCGGGCGTGGCAATTATTCCTTCACCGTCTTTAAAATCATGTCGATGATGTCGGACGAGGTGATGCCATCTGCTTGGGCGGTAAAATTGACGATAATGCGGTGCTGTAACACCGCCTTGGCGACGGCGAGGATATCTTCCGCCGCTACATGAGGTTGGCCTGTGAGGAAGGCGCGGGCCTTTGCTCCAAGGATCAGATACTGACCCGCGCGTGGTCCAGCGCCCCATTGAAGATACTTTCGTACAAAATCGGGTACGACTGCATCCCCCTCCTTGCCGCGACTGATGCGACTGCAGCGAGAGATATTCGCAGCGTAACGAATCAACGGAGTGCTGATCGGGATATCGCGCACGATTCGGTTGATTTCAATAATCTCCGATGCATGCATGATGGTGTTCAATGTCGGCTGAGAGTTGCCTGTCGTCCGGCTGAGAACCTCTACTTCGTCATCCAGCTCAGGGTAATCGACCCAGAGGAAAAACATGAAGCGGTCCTGTTGGGCTTCGGGGAGAGAGTATGTGCCTTCCTGCTCGACGGGATTTTGGGTTGCGAGCACAAAAAACGGCTGCTCAAGGGTGTAACTCGTGTGACCGACGGTGATCCTGTGCTCCTGCATCGCCTCGAGGAGCGCCGACTGTGTTTTAGGAGGCGTGCGGTTGATTTCGTCCGCAAGAATCATATTTGCAAAAAGAGGGCCTTTGACGAAGACAAACTTTTTCGAACCGTCGGGCTGCTCCTGAATAATTTCGGAGCCGGTGATGTCGCCTGGCATGAGGTCCGGGGTGAACTGAATGCGTTTAAACGAGAGATCAAGGACGCGAGCAAGCGTATTAACCATGAGTGTTTTGGCGAGCCCAGGAACCCCCATCATGAGAACGTGCCCGCCGGCGAAGACACCCATAAGAAGCTGGTCGATCACGCTATTTTGGCCGACGATGACCTTAGCAATTTCAGCGCGGACCGCCGAAGCTTTCGCGGTGAGTGCCTTGTAGTGCGTCAGATCGATTGGCGTGGTTGGGTTTGGCATATATCGGACTCCTAGCGGGGTGAGGACAGCGACTATTATCTTCCGCTTCCTTGTGGTGTGAAAGAGGGCATCTGGGGGCGCCAACGGCTGGCTAGGGGTTGCCTGCGTAGGTGAGGATATTGGCGTACAGCGTGGGCCATTCCTTCCACTGGGTAACGTGAGTCTTTCCAGGAAAGTCTTTGTCGATGCCAAACGCATTGTTGGCCACAACGACGGTAATTTGCTTCCCTGTTTTCTTCTCAACGATGAATGGCTTACCCCCGACTTTCATGAGGACCTTAATCGACGGATCGTTCTTCAGTGTGAGGTCCTGCACGTAATACATCCATGGAAGAGATGAAAGGTCAACACCCTTAAAAATAGGGTGATCCTTGACTTCGGGTGAAGGGGCCGCGAGTTGGAGTGGGCCTTTGTGGATCGCGTTGTCCGTCGGTACGAGTGGATAGTAGTCGTTGATCGCGTGTTGCTCGAGTTCAAATGTAAACGCATTCGCGCCGCCAGTGAAAACCAAACCGCCACCCGCTTGAAGCCAGGGAAGCATGACAGACGCACCGACCCGTCGAATCTCACGGTCTTGCATGTTGCCCATAACAAGAACGCGACAATCAAAAAGTCGCTCGTAGTCGTAGGGAAAGTCGGACAGCCCTGAGGCTGGCGGATCGCTTCCAACGCAATAGCCGACGGTAAGTTTCGAATTGGGAATGGTGGCGATGGCTTCCTTGATGCCTAGGCGTGAGGTGCCAAAACCAAAGACGCCAAAGACGTTGAATGTGGTGGTGTTGATAGCAATGCCAGGCGGGGGTTCGGGAACCTTCGGATTACGAATTTGTCGCTTGAGCAATCGCCACGGGGTGGCGTTATCGGTGACGTTTTTTTTGAGTTTGTAGCTGCCCATATCGAGGCGTTGGAAATCGTATTGTTTTGAAGAGCCGTCAGGCAATTCCACAAACGCGCTGATGTTGAACTGGAGAGGGCCATTGTCGGCAAGATCGAACTCGAGGTGCCCACGCGTGGGCTGAACGCTGATTCCCTCGAAAGTGACGGGCTTGAGCTTGGAAGATTGGCCGCTGCCTGTGGTAAGATCGGCGATAACTTCTGTGTTGATCGTAACGCGTGCGACTTGCTCGTAGCTCGAGGTAACATTGTAATCGATGACCAGCTTGCCGTTATCGCGCGTGGATTGTGCTTCCACAATGAAGTATTCGTTGGCGTAGTCGATATGCCCTAAGCCAATGACGGGAAGGATATAAACACGACCTTTCCAAGGTGTCTTGTTGAAGACAAGGATGCCGTCGTACCACCACTCCTCGGTGGTGTTGCCGCAGTTGTAGAGCGTCTGCGTGGAGTCGAAATCCATCAGATACACAATGCCCTCTTTCCGGGCCTCATTGATCTTGGCCGACCAGCCTTGATTGAAATCGGTGACAAAGTCGCTCGTGGTGTGCGCGGGATACTTGTCTGCCCCACCCCCGATAGCGTCGATGCCGCGGGCAGTGGGCCGCAGGACGGTGTCCGAACCGTCAGCTTTAATAGTGGAGCAATTATGCACCCAGAAACTCGGTCGCTTGGCGTTGATGTCGTTGTTGATGAGTTCAAAATCGAACCGGAAAAAAGGCTGGCCTGTTTTGAGCGTGACGGTGCGTTTGAGGGTGAGATTCGAAAGGAGCTTGGAGATGATGCCCGATCCGTCACCGCCAATCCAGCCTCGAATGTCAGTTGCAAAGACAACCTGTGCTTCGTCAGGGCCTTCTTTCGTGATTGTGTATTCGTAGGACTTATAGCCCAGTTCTTGAAAACGCCAGTCCTGCTCCCAGAGGCAGTCCATGAGGAGGCCACCGCCGCCCGCCATGCGAATCTTGGAGTTTGTGGCCTCGACAATATCATTGCCGCTGGGACGGAAGACGAAGCGGTTGATAAGTGCCTGCCGCCAAGGAAGCAGGTGCATACTGATGAGCTCAGACTCCATGAGAATGGCATCATCGCCGTCTTCATCAGTGATAAGTGAGATGTGAATGCCCTCCTCGTCAGCGGCATATACAAGCAGAGGCGTGAAGGCGACGAGGGCGTTCAGGATAGCCAGCCGTGAAAAAGCGCGAGAAAACCAACGACAGCGAAGGATTGTGGATTTGTAATGCATGGGTTCGTGGTAACCGTGGCTAGCGTCGAGAAAATGTTTGTGCGAAGGAATGGGTAGCAGCCACGCAGAAGTTACTTCGTAAACGTGACAGCAACGACTTTGAACAGAATCAACTCTGGTAGATCAAACGTGACCTCCCCTTGAGCAATTGTTGCCTCAAGTTTCTTAACCGCAGGTTGGGGATGATTGTCGAGAAGTACAACGCTTGCCTGCGTGTAGCCCTCGGGGATCTTCACCGTCATCGTGAGGGCCGAACGCACTGGCGCGGGCAGCACGCCAAAGCGGTTCTTGAACCAGCGTTCAGTGACGGGCGGATTGATGATGGGAAGGACATAGAGCCTGTCGCCGCTGGGCTCCACTCGCTCCCAGCCGCCCTCGGTGAACCAAATATCAGACTGGCTGTCGAGCCGTACTTTCTGGTCCATATCGTGGATGGCTTCGAAGCTTGTGTCCCACAGGAACTCACCAAAGCGCGTGGCATAGACATCGAGATCGAGGTCGCTCTCAGGGATCGGGCCGTAGGCTGCATAGCTCAGATGCGCGCCACCGAGGGTGGTGAAGAGGCGGGTGTAGATCATGTCGGGGCTATAAAGATCACCAACGGAATACATCATGTGGTCGTGAAATCCCTGAATCGACTTAAAGGCGGCGGATTCAAAGACGGTAGCGCGGTAGTAGTTGCGAGCGATATTTTTGTAATCGTTTTGACTGCCGAACGTATGAAACCAGGCTTCTTCGAGGATTGATCCGCCGTTCTCGACCATCTGCATCAGTGGGCCGTCGGCACGAATGATGGCTTTAGCCCTGTCGAAGTCGAAGGGGTCTTTCTGTGGACCCGCGAGGTCTGCATTGATGTTGTTGCCCCGGAACTCAAAGGAAGGAAACTTCTCGCGCACAGCAGCCTTGTAACGGGCCATGTTGGCGGCCTGCATCTTGACCATTGTTTCTTTGGAGAGGTTGAGTGACTCGCCCAGGCCGTTGTTTGGAAACACCTCGAACGGGTAGCCAGAGTCCCATCGAATCCCTGTGTATGGGACTGCCGCGACGAGCTTGAGCGTGCCCTGGATCGTGAGATCAGTCGTGATCGGATAGAAGCCATTGAACCCAACAAAGCCCACATGGGGGCCGGTCACCGGCGGGTTGCCTGTGCGGCCGTTCTTGTGCCATTCGCGAAGTGCGGCAGTATTCGCCGCGCGCGTTTCAAGCATTTCATCAGTACAGACAGGCCGGGCGGCTCCACCAAATCCTTGGCATATTTCTGGGTGCTGAAAGTAAAGATCATAGGCTTTGCTGCCCGTACCGTGTACCTCTGTATAGAAAAACGTAGCGATGCCACGAGCGGAATTCTCCGTAATCTTTGCCTTCTGGAAGGCGATACTTTCTTCTTTGGACGAGTTACCGGCGATATAAGGCTCGTCGAAATGCTCGTCATCGGGCACGAGTCCTGCGCCATCAAAGGGCGTGGGGGCCCAGTATTCCTGATGGGTCTGAACATGCGGAACCGACGCATAGAGACGATTAAAAAGCGAGGGGCTACCCGGCGGTGAAGTCGATGATTGACCTGGCTGGGGAATGACGACGGCGTTGTTGAGCGGGTGAACTGTAAACCACCCAGATGCTGAGCTGAGGACCGTGCCTGCATCGACGATTTGCGCAACGACCTCCTGGCCCCAGAGCGGGTGGTCATTGGGGATCGGCCACTCAATACGAAAGAATGCACCGCCGCCTGCTGGGGCTTCAACAGGTTTGTCGACCACAGTTGTTTCGCCGGTCAGTCCATGGCGAACGAGCAGTCGGAGCGATTGGGCTTTGCTTGTTTTGGAGCGGTTGTGCATCGCGACGCGAAAGACCTGGGTTTCGCCGGGCCGACGCCAAGCGAACTGAGGCTGGATGTTGCGGAGGACAATGGCATCTGGATCAGGCAGACGAGCGAGCGTGATGGTGTCAATGGTGAGCCTGCGGAGTGATGGAAGGGGCGGGGCTAAGCCAGTACCGGCGAGATTGACCTGTGGAAAGGCGAGAGTGACGGTAATCGTGTTTGGGGTTTTCCCCAGCCTGTTAAAGCCGTCCAAGATCTGCGCGTTGAGCGTGGTTTTCGCGGGAAGCGCAAGCGGCTGCCCCTTCGTGGCCGTGAGCAGTTCGCGCAGTTCAGCGGTCTGCTCACGCGTGATGCCCGGACGCTTTTGAAAGGCATCGAGAGCGGCATCGGCGTCTAGGAAAGCCAGGTTCGAATCACGGACTTCATAGTTGACTGTAAAGTCTTGATAGACGTCTTCTTCAAGAAACTCGTTGCCCACAATGGCTCGACCGCCGGCGCCGGAAATATCGACGTTGATGCGGGAGCCCAAGGCGTTGAGCAGTCCCTGCATTTTCATACGAATGGTGATGCTGTACGCCCCAACGGGAAGGTCTTTCAGTGTAGGCGTACGGACAATCGCGAACGCTGATTTACGGAGCAGGCGGTTATTGACGTTGAGGGCCAGCGCGGTGCCAGTACTCGTTTGATCGTCCTCAATTTCCTTGTAGCTCAGGAGTGCTGCCCTGCCATCATCGCCCGGGTGGAGTTCCTTATAGCCAAGCACATCAGACGTCCAGGTCTGGAGAACGCCAGTGGTAGCATTGTCGTCGGCGAACGCAACCGATGAAAGAAAAATAAGCCCTGCTACGGCGGCCATGGAAACTACAAAAAACAATCGCCGATTGACAATTGTATGGCGGATGTGGGGAGAACGCCCTCGGAGTGGATGTGTCGCCATATGGATCAAGCAGTCACAATGCCGAAGAAGAAAACGTCCGTAGTATAACAGGGGTCGAGGCAATGACTCTGACAAACTCGTCGAAGCTATCGATGGTTTCATTGGACAACGTATCATAAATGAAGAGGGCTATGATCAGCGGCCAGCAAGAGGCCCCGAGGCATTGGCCGCCATCGTCCTCTTCTCCTAAGAGTAGAATGTATTGCGAGAGGAATTGGTTACGCGGGCCACTGTCCTTCGAAAGAAAATGCACGGTGTTATGCCCTGACAGGGCGCCTTTTTTCGGTTGTGCTCGGGCACGCAATTGAGATATTCCAGCCAGATGTTTCGGGAAATGGGAGGAGCTTGTGTTTTCTAGGTTTTGCCTATCAGTCGCTCTGGCGTTCATCGTGTTTTGCGATGCGGCACATGGAGGAGATGAGCTCACGTGGACCGAAATTCCTCACAGTTGTTGGCAGGGCGCAATCGACGTTGAAGTGCCCTCTCTCAAACGTACGGCTACGGCGGTCGTCGCGCTGCCGGCCAAGGATGCCTCAGGGCTTGCAGTCGCCTCGGCTTTGGTTTGCCCAGCCGGTCTCTACGAGGTGCGTCTCACGCTTTGTTCCTCGCATACTTCTGACGTAATCGCGTTTCACTCCGGCGTTCGCGGAATGGTTGGCGGCATTGTCGCCGCAGAATTTCCTGGACAGTTCTTTGCCCGACCACATGAGCCGGAAACTCGCACGTTCACGGCAGTCCAGCGAAAGGATGGTCCATTCGCGATTCGACTTGAGGCGTTTGCCGATGCGAAGGTCGCCGAGCAAGCATGGACTCAGACCCTGCTCAAAAAAGGCGGGCCGTCTCACGAGATCTCGCTGGGGGGCGGCGACGACCTTGCCGAAGACCTTGAGATCGACATCGTCCTCTCGCCAAGCAGCGCCGTGTACTATCTTGTCGATCGCATAGAGTATCGACTGCTCTCACGATCGGGTCGTGTGACTGCTGTTTCGGCCGACAAGATTCGGTATCTTCCGGGCGACTCGCTCAAGGGCACAGCGAGCCTGATCGACGTTTGTGGCAATGGGGGCAATGGCAGCCTCAACTTCTTTCTCGAGCATGGAGTGCGCGACCGCACAAAGGCTGGAAGTCTACCGGTGACCCTCGGGCCACACTCGCAGGAGATTGCCTTTGAGATCCCGCTCCCGCAAGAGGAGCTCGGGTATGCGGTGGTGGCCGAGTATGTTTCTGCCGACGGAGCCGACCACTCAGAAGCGGCAGAGTATTTCAACATCGCCGCCAATTTTCAGCGCGTAGCGATCTTTGGAGCGGCTATCGGATCTCGAGATGCCGTGCTGGATGAAGCAACGGTCCGCACGCGGGTAGAGAGAGCAAGGGCCGACTACTTCAATGCTACGGAGTATTTCGCTTGGGCCGAAGATGACCTTGTTGAGATGAGTCCCGCCACTGATTTCTGGTCGAGCGGCCAGACAAACTACCGAATGCACAAGCCCACGATGCAGCGGCAGATACGGATCGCGCACGAACAAGGCTTAGCGGTTGCCACCTATGGCAAGTTTGTGATGTCGGGACTTTCCGGTTGGAATCGGGCTTACGACTATCCGGCAGATCATCGCAGTCAATATTTCTACCCTGTCGGCATGTGGGAGGGCGTGAGCGTTCCGGACTTTGATCGCCGACGACAGGGAGACTTCCGGGTGTATGGGGGCGGCCCAAACGTTGCCGGTCACCCATTCAACACATGGTGGGCGAGTTTTTTGCCGATCAACCCCGATCCGTCGCCAGCCAATGTCCGTACCGCTGCCGAGGAGTGCGTCCGATCGATCGATATGTTCGGGTGGGATGCCATTCGTTGGGACGGCCATCCGCGCGGTGGTGGCCAGTGCGGCTCCAGCGGTATCTACGACCCATCTGCAGCTAGAAAAACGCAGTCGCTCGTTCGCTATTTCAAGGATGTGGTCTCTGAAAAACACCCCAACTTCCGCCACGGCTACAATTTTCTAATGATCGAGCCCGAGAAGAACCACGACTGGGCTGTTGAAGACTATGAACTCGACGAACTCTGTCGAGGCGGCGGGCTCCTGATGAACGAGTCGATCGGCAACGCCTCGGGCGGCTGGACGTTTGCTCAGATTGTGAGAAATTTGCAGGTAGACGGCGACCTTTGCCGCGAGCGAGGTGGCTTTTATCTGGGGATTAGTTTTGCCGCGACGCCGCGGGACACGATGATCGAAAGCGGACTGTGGGCCGCCGCTGGGTGCCGCCCCTACAATACTGCGATGAGCCGTGAGGTCCGCCGCTACTGCACCCGCTTTTCGCAGTACACGTTCGACGAGCGACTGCGACGGATCGCTACCCCGGAGAAGCTGTTGGTTCCCCAGACAGATACCCGGCTCTGCTGGCAACCGTTCGTCTACGAAACGCCGCTGCAGGGGGGCCGGCGGCAGTTGGTTGTAAATGTTTTTAACCTCCCTTTGGCTGCAAAGCGGCCTCCGCGGAATGGCGGTGCAAAACCAGAGTGGGACATGTCGTCAGGCACCCCTCCCGTGGCGTTTGACCTCACGCTGCCATCGGGTTACAAGCCAATAGGTGCGCATCTTATTCAGCCTCAATCACTCGAAGTTTCATCGCTGCCGTTAAAGGGTTGCCGATTGAATTTCCCAGCCGTAGCCGCGTGGAGCGTGGCCGTGATCGATTTGGAAGTGTCCGCCGACGCTCCCTCACTGGTGTCGCAATGTGGCCCGCAGAAAACATTTGGCGTGCCCAGACAGGGGCTCGATGAAGCCCATCGTCGCGAGGAGATCGTGATTGACCCACGGGTTGAGGTCTGGGAGGTCAATAAGAATCTGTCATTTGCGTCGGCATCCGCGGTCGAACACGATTCCAAGCGAGATTCAATTGAATCGTTGCCCGTTCCGGTGCGTGATAAGGCTCTGCTTTCGTTGCGGCAGACACCGGAGGCTCTTTGCAACGACTGGTGGAAAGGGGCGAGCCTGCCGCAGGATCTGGCGTTGAAGGGTCGGCCGCCGGCCATCGGCGAACTCACGCCTGTTCGCGATGGGCGATTCGATATCCATTATAGCCGTGGGGCGATGGACGATCGGCTGCGGATGCCGCTGGCGTTTGCTGGGCTCGGGAGATTTCACGTGCACGATGCGCGGTTGGCAGGAGGAGTGCGGCAAGGAGCAAATATCTGGCTCGACGGCAGTGTGTCCTGGCGAGAGTATCCTCAGTTCGACGTGTTGCTGTTCACTGGCATTCCGCATGCTGCAATCGGTGCGGAGAACGCTTACGGTCTGGTTGGTTACGTGAAGGCGGGCGGCGCGGCTTTTTTTACTGGCGGCGAGTATGCCTTCGGAAAGGGCGGTTACATGCACACCGTGCTAGAACGAGAACTCCTGCCTGTGGTGTGTACCGAGATGCAAGATACCGCTTATGCCAATCCACCCGGTACGATCGGGCCGGGGCCAGACTTTAATGAACTCAATGTGAGAGTCGATTTTGCCGCGAAGCCAGTTTATTGGGTTCGTAATCGCATAGTGCTCAAGCAGGGAGCAAAGGTCTTTCTAGAATCGAACGGGCATCCGATCCTTGTTGGGTGGCAGGCCGGCAAGGGTCGCGTAGCTTGTCTGCTCGTCGATCATCGCGGCAAGTCAACTCCTGAAGTGACGGCGTTCTTCGACTGGAAGGATTGGCCGCACTTAGCCAGCGGCGTGCTCCGGTGGCTTGCGCCAGATGCCGGCAAGGTCAACTCTCTGCCGGTGGCCACACAACGGACTCCAGTGGATGACAACCTAGACGATGATCTGGCGACCGATCTCGAATCACCAAATGATGCGGGCATTCCCGTTCCGTTGGGTGAGGCCAGCCAGCGGGAGCGCAACCGCGATCGTGTCGGCGACATTGCATCTCATGCTGGAGCCGACAGGGTCGCGGAGGGACGGAAGCGACTGGCAGCCTTCGTCGCGATTGAACAGAAATCCCTCGTCGACTTTGCTCGTAGTTGCGGAGAGGATGTGGCGATGCTTACAACGTCGCCTTGCCTCGACTCCGAGGCCATGCTCGAACGAATGGCGTGGCTGGCATATCTCGCCCGCCATGACAAGACCCAATCGGCCGCATTCCTGCGGGAGTGGCTTCGAACTGATCTGTACTGCGATTTCTGCGGTCGTTCGGCGCACAACGCAGTCGACGAAAAGAAGCACACCGGTGCGGTTGCCGCGGCCAGATACGCTGACTGGAAGAGTCTTGCCCAACGATTCGCTGCCCTTCGCGATACGACACGATTGCAGGCGGAGTCGACGCTGAAGGGGCAGCCGGCAGACGCCGCAGCGGCCATCAAGCAGGTGCAATTTGCGCCTGAGATTCGGGCGGCAATCGATTTGCTCGGGAGCTGCGAACGCGCCGGTTTGTTACCCGTACTCGAATCCGTTGTCGATGCCCCCAATCCAGAACTGGCTGCCTTCGCTGCCATTCGCCTTCAACCAATATCAACGGATGAATGAGGAAAAGTCCCCGAGACGCATAGTCATGGTGCCGCGTTCATTGATGATACGGTGGATCGTCCTGTGGGGCATCGCTGGGTGACCTGGTCAGAATATCAGCGAATCACATCGCGGTGTGGAGGTGCGAGCTGACGGCACGTTGGGTCTCGCCCGAATCGCCATCTGCCCGGCGAAAGGAAAGCTCTGGGTTGATCACCACTGGAAGCCGGAGCAACTCAAGGAATCGGGGATCGCCCGGCGGCTGCTGGTCTTCGGGCTGAAGGCCGCTCCCACGGTCGAGTACAACGGAAAGCCTCTGGCAGCTCCGCCGGAACTCGTCGAGGCGAATGGTCAGAAGGCCTACGCCATCCATTTGAATCAGTAGTAATCGCCTAAAACCAGCATGATCATCCCCACTCAGGCATCGCGCGGTCTTGCAAGCGGCCTGCTGTTGGCTGCCATCGGGTGTATTGCGATGCCGGCCGCATCCATCGCCGACGAGACGGCGACGCCGGCCGCCAAGCAGCCGGCCGATCCGCCCGTGGGCGACAACATGCTGGGGTCCCTGGGGCAATGGGCCTCCGACCTGCTCGGTCGCGAGCCGGCCGCGCTCTCGTGGCGGCAAGCACGGTTTACCGATCTCGAGGCCTGGCGGCGACAGGCCCGGGCGAAGGTCGAGGAATTGCTGCTGATCCCCGACATGCCGTGGAAGCCCGAGGCCAAGGTCGAGCGGCAGTTCGAGCATGACGGCCTGCATATCGAGGAGCTTTCCTGGCAGCTGCCGTATGGGCCGCGAACCCGGGCCGTGTTCATCAAGCCCGCCGGCAGCCGGGGCCGTTTGCCCGGCGTGCTCGCCCTGCACGATCACGGCGGGATCTCGCGATGGGGCGTGTCGAAGATCACGCAGCTCGGCCCCGACGACACCGAGACAGCCGAGCACCAGAAGACGTATTACGGCGGCCGCGCCTGGGCCAACGAGCTGGCCCGCCGGGGCTATGCCGTGCTCGTGCACGACACGATCGGGTTCGCCAGCCGAAACCCGGGAGTCTTCGAGGAGAAGTTCGAGAAGTCGCTTCTGTGCGCCGGAACGCTCTGGGCGGGGCTCGTGCTCTACGACGACCAGCGGGCGCTCGACTATCTCTGTTCGCGGCCGGATGTGGACGCCGAACGGATCGGCTGCGGGGGTCTTTCCGGAGGCGGGCTGCGGACCGTGTTCCTGGGGGGCATGGATCCGCGGATCAAGGCGGCCTTCCCGGTGGGCTGGATGACCACGTGGCGCGACGTGATGCTCTACAAGTGTTACAAGCACACCTGGATGCTCTACGTGCCGGGGCTGCCGCGGCAGCTCGACTATCCGGAGATCCTGGGGCTGCGCGTGCCGCAAGCCGTGTTCGTCCTCAACGACAGTGAAGACGAACTGTTCACGCTTGCCGAAATGCGGGAGGCAGACCGGATTCTGCGCGAGGTTTACGCGAAGGCCGGCGCCGCGAACAAATACCGGTGCACGTTCTATCCCGGGCCACACAAGTTCGATCGTGTCATGCAGAACGACGCCTTCGCGTGGCTCGACGGTCTCCTGAAATCGCAGCAGCTGGCCGTGGGTTCCGCCGAGCCGACCAAAGCGGGCGGCAGTGCCGCGGGCCTTGCCTGCACGCAGCGCCTCATCGCCGAGAAGAAGCCAATCCGCGTCGTCGCCTACGGCGACTCGATCAGCGAGGTGAAGCCGGGCTGGAACGGCGGGGCGAAGTCGCCCGCCGCCAACTGGGCCGCCGTGCTCGTGAAACGGCTCGGCGAACAGCATCCCGGCTCCGCCTTCACACTGCACCACTTCGCGATCGGCGGGCAAAACACCTACGAGGGCCTCGGTCGGCTCGACGGCCTCAAGCCCCACGCCCCCGACCTCGTGCTCCTGGCCTTCGGGGCCAACGATTGCTGCCACCATTTCCTCGAGCCGGTGGAGACCGGCCAGGCGCTCGGGACCATCATCGTCGACATCCGCAAACGCTTCGCCGCCGACGTCGTGGTCGTCGGGACCGGCGGCGACAATCCGCGGAAGCCGTTCTTCCGCCACCTCGACGACACGCTCGCGGCCCAGCGGTCCGCGGCCGCCGAAGCGGGCGCGCCGTTCGTGGACGCGCGGGCCGCGATCCTCGCGGCGACCTCCGGCGGCGATCGCTGGGCCGATTTCCACTTGGGCGCCGACAACTGCCACCCCAGCGATGCGGGCCACGCGATCTGGGCCGAGACCGCCTTCACACGCATTCAGGAATTCCTGCGAGTCACACCTTCATCAGGAGAATCGACGCCATGAGGTTGTTTCCATCGAGCCGTTTCATGAGTGCGTGCTTCACGCTCCTCGCCGTCGTGGGGATCGTCGCCCCGGCGGCCGCCGAGACGCTCGAAATCAGCGCGGCCGAATGTGCCGGCATGAGTGGCTTCCGCGCGCACTGGGATCGCGCGATCCCGGTCGCCGAGGAGGGCGAGCGAATCCAGCGGGATGCGGTCGTGAAAGACCGCGGCCAGACGGCCGTCTGGGGTGGCGAGAAGCCCGGCCCGCTCGCGTTCGACGCCGTGCATCGCAGCCTGCTTGTGCGCTTTCCCGGCGCGGTGAAGGAAATCGCGGCCGCGCTCAAGTCAGGTAAGGCAATCGAGAAAGTGGAACTCGTGCTGCCACACCTCGACGAGGAGCTCTGGCCCTGTGGCTCGGGCGGCGCCGACTATCCCTGCGCCGATGGCTACCGCTACCGCATGAACTGGGACTGCGACAAGATGTATCGCGCCCAGCGTCCCAGCTGGCATGCCGTCGCCCATGCGCTCCGCAAGCCCTGGACGGCCGACGCCGCGGTCGGACCGACGTACAACGCGGCCGTCAACGGTGCCGTGTATTGGAAGCGTTTCGGTGCCACCGATACCGCCGAGGATCGGTATCCGGAGCAGCTTGGGCCCACCGAGGTCTCCTCCTACAAGCCCGATGGGCGGATGGACGTGACGGCCGTGCTCACCGACTCAGCCTACGGCAAGACGCTCGCCGACCGGCTGGGCGTGATCGCCAACAACGGCTTTGTGATCAATAAGGAAGAGGTCTACGACGCCCGCTATTTCACCGGCGCCTACGAATGGGCCATCTCTACCGGACCGCAGGCGATCCTTGTGAAGCAGCCGAAGCTCGTCGTGACGCTTAAGGCTGGCAAAGCCGATCAGGCCACGCCGTCGGCCGTCGATGTGGCGGCGCTCGCTGCCAAGCACAAAGACAAGCCGCTCGGCACGCCCACGGCCGTCGTGCCCTCGGCTGCCGAGGTGCAGAAGCTCGACGAGCAATTCACAGCCAAGCCCGCCTGGATGCCCGACTGGCAGTATGCGCACGTGAAGCAGCTCATGGGCCTTGAGAGCGGCGGCAAGGCGGAGCCCTTCTACTACCGCGTGGTGCCGTCGCACGTACGCAACCGAGCAAAGCAGGAGTCGGAACAGGCGGCGAAGAAGACTGGGATGCCGGTCGATGCCGACTACGCGGTCTATCTCGCCTGGCTCGACTGGGTGAACGGCCGCCCGCCGCGGTATTGGGAGGGCCACCTCACCGCGGCCGACAATATCACGCAGTGGTACAACTTCCGTGTTGCGCTGCCGGTGCCGGTGCAGGACTCGGTCATTCGGTGCTGGACGGCCTGGCTGATGCCCGACCGCGAGACGCAGCTCGACGGCACTCTGCGGCGGCAATACGACGACACCTCCGGCAAGCTCATCCATCCGATGGCCGATGACCCGCGGGTGGGGAAGAGCAAGGACGGCAAGCAGGCCGAGTGGGGACAGGGCGACGTCTATTACAAAAAGACGGGCGACTGGCGGGGCAACAAGAGCTACTACCGCTCCGGCTTCACCCGGGAGATGAGCACCGCCAACTTTAATTCAAGCGCCGCCTCCGGCGCCCTGCTCAATGGCCAGATCATCGGCTCGGAAAAAGCCATGGCCGACGGCCGGGCTGGACTGATGCAGTTTCCGTTCTGGATGTGGACCTTCGGCTCGGGCGTCGGCCAGGAATACATCGACCCCTACTACTGGGCGATCGCCACGGCGGGCAACAAGCTCTTTGCCGATTTCTGCGAGCAGCCCGAAGACAAACTCGCCGGTTGGAGCATCATGAACAAGACGGTGAACGACCTGGCCTGCGGCTACCATCCGAACCTGAAGCGGCTCGTGGGGCCCGCCAGCCGGACGTTTTCCGAGCACTCGCTGGGCCAGCAGGACGGCCTTTACCACATCCTGCACGTGATCTCACCGCGGGGCAGCCTCTGCGACGTCGACACGGGCACATTGCCCGCCCTCTCGATGCCGAAAGACTCCAACGGCAAGATGCCACAACCGGTCAGTGCCTGGGGGCACGACTATCCTCCGGCGATGGTCGCCCTGCAGAGCCTTTCGGGCCCGTGGGCTGAGCCATGGTTCGCAGAGATGGTCGACGAGAAGCCGCTGCCGTGGTCGGCGGTGCTGGAGAAGGAGGGAGACGCGGTCGTGACCTATTTTGGAGTCAATTACGGACTGGCTAGCATCCGTACGAAGCCGCAGCGGCTCCACGTAGTCGGGCAATGGCGGCGGAAGGCCGAACTGCCCAAGAGCATGCGTGACATCGGCACGCTCGACATGCGGGTCGGCTTCAACCAGACGCAAATCGCCAACGACGGTTCGGGCGTGATCAGCGAGGAGGGCGTCTACCGCACCTACCAGCACGGCAACCGGCTCATCATGGTGGCCAAGCCGAAGCCGGAGATCATCCAGCAGACTGCGGCCGAGCACCAGTATGGCAATCGCAAGGAGCCGGCTCAGGAGATCAAGAGCGTGCAGTGTACGGCGGCCCTCTTCAGCTACGAGCAGCCGCAGCCCACGTGGGAAATCTTTCTGGACGACAAAAAGATCAACTCGCTGCCCACGACGGCGAAGTTCGGCCAGGTGATCGTGATCCGCGATGGTGTCAGCTACCTCGCCATCCGGCC